>Ga0160422_10002047_pt1 | contig 12657 bp, 7 predicted proteins | sample Fk160mmetaG_FD_108192 | JGI IMG/M metagenome (GOLD analysis project Ga0160422, IMG submission 108192) | Marine microbial communities from the Central Pacific Ocean - Fk160115 60m metaG | ecosystem: Environmental > Aquatic > Marine > Oceanic > Photic zone | place: The Central Pacific Ocean...
CGAGTTTAAGTGGGCGTCTGACTTTACGTTTTCAATTAACAGAAATGAAGTTCTAAATTTAGGAGGGGTTGAACAAAGAACTTTTCAAGATCAATTTACCAATGGATTATATACTGGTTCTCTTAATGTTGGTGAAAGTTTAGGTAATTGGATTGGGTACGAAACTAATGGAGTGTTCTCTTATGAAGATTTTGATGATAGTGGAAATAACATAAATACAGCTTACGGTACACCTGCATCTGTGAATCCAGATTCAAGACCTAAGTTAGGTGATGTTAAATACGTTGATCAAAATGGTGACGGACTGATTAACGATCAAGATATAACAATTATTGCGAGAACACAACCAAAACATTATGGAAGTGTCTACAATAACTTTAGTTACAAAGAATTTAGTTTAGGAGTTTTGTTTACTTATAAATATGGCTTCGATGTTATTAACGGCAACAAACATAGAATGTATGCTAATGGTTGGGCTAATTTTAATCAAATGGGTGAAATGAGAGATCACTGGACTCCTTATAATACAGAAACTGATATTCCCAGAGCTGATTATCAAGACAGAAATTTAACTTCACGTTTTGTTGAAGATGGATCGTTTATCAGACTTCAGAGTATTAATTTAAGCTATAACCTTTCTTCTGATGCGACGCAGAGCCTTGGCTTAAAAAATTTTCAGATATACTCAAATATTGAAAATGTATTCTTATGGACTAAATATACTGGTTTTGACCCTGAAGTTAGTGTAGCTAGGGGGCAAAGAGCTATCACAAGCCAAAACCTAGATTATGGAGCTTACCCAAGAACTCTAAATATAACTTTTGGTGCTAAAATTGGATTTTAAAATGGAAATTATGAAAATAAATAAATTATTAACATTGTATGTGACGGTATTATCTACCCTAATAATAACTTCTTGTCACGACGAATTGGATACTGTACCATTATCTACTTTGGCTCCAGAAAATTTCTTTAATGATGTGGATGAAGCTGAGATAGCAGTGAATGGAGTTTATGATAAAATGGCTCAACATTTTCAACAAAACTTTATTTACATGAGTGACCATGGAAGTCATGTGGGTACTATAGTCCTAAACAATCCTAACTTAAATATGTATGGTTGGTACACCTATACAAATTCTAATAGGTTTGTAACACAAACTTGGCAAACAGCCTATGAGGCAATTTACAGAGCAAATACAGTAATTAACAGGACTTCTTTGTTAGACTCTGATGATCCTGATAAAAATAGAGTAATTGCCGAGGCTAGATTTTTAAGAGCATTGGTCTATTTTAACTTGGTACGTTTTTATGGAGATGTACCATTGGTTTTAGATGAATTGTTAGACCTCGATAATAAAGAAGTTACAAACCAGTCAAGAGTAAGTTCAAATTTGGTATACGATGCAATAATTGATGACCTATTATTTGCTGAGGAACATTTGAACTTAGCTTCTTGGGTAGTTGATGAAAATCATCCAAGTTATGATGGAAGCAATCTTGGTAGAGCTACTGTAGGAGCTGCGAAAGGATTGTTGGCTAAAGTATATTTAACTAGGGCCTCATACCCACTTAGAGATTTAGATTCGTATCAACTTGCCTATGATAAAGCTAAAGAAGTAATTAATGACGCCCATTATTCTCTGGATAATGATTATCTAAATCTAAACTCTTTGGAGGGTAAAGATTCTCAAGAGTGGCTCTTCCAAATACAATATGACGTTCTTGGTGAACAAACAAGTAATTGGGGAGGCATTCAAAACCCTCTAAATGAAAAAGCAGGAGGTAAAAAAGCAACTGATTGGGGTTATGGACGTATGTCACCAACTTTCAAGTTTGCCCTCTCATTTGAAGACGGTGATCCAAGATCCCAAGTTATTGCCAAGGGTAGGATTAAAGAAGATAATTCCATTCAATACTATAACCGTTCAAAAGTATGGTTTAGTCATAAATATAGATTTTCATCTCAACCTTTATCAAGATTTAATACTGACATGAATGCACCTATTCTACGTTTTGCTGATGTAATTTTAGTATATGCAGAAGCTGCGGCTGAGTTAGGATTAGATAGTGAAGCTCATGATGCATTAGACTTGATTCTCACGCGAGCTCAAAATGGAGGTTCTTCACCCGCTTTAGTCGATAGAAGTTTAACTGGCGATACTTTAAAGGAATTTATTTTTTGGGAAAGAGCGAGAGAATTATGTTTTGAGGGACATGGTAAATTTGATATTGTAAGAGCAGGTTTGGACAAGTTCTTAGCAGAGGTAAAAGGACAGGAAGAAACCACAGGTGAAGGAGATCCGTCCAAAACCAAACTGGTTGGTTGGTCACAAAATGTACAGCCCTATCATATATTGTTTCCAATCCCAGCTGCAGAAATAGAATCTAATTCTAATATGACCCAAAACGTAGGTTATAATTAATATTTTGATGTGAGTTCATGACTAGCATTTGTTGTCATGAACTCATTAATTTTTTTAATTCAATATGAAAAGACATATTCAACTAATCACTGTCTTAGCGTTTTTATCTGTATTCATTTTTGGTTGCAACAGTTTAGTAAGCAAAGAGTCTATTATCAAAGAGAACCTAAACCAAAAACAACCCAACATCATATTTATTATGTCTGATGATCATGCTAAAAACGCTATCAGCATTTATGGTTCAAGGCTTGCTGAAATTGCTCCAACACCAAATATAGATCGAATTGCCAATGAAGGTATTTTGATGAATAATGTATTTGTTACAAACTCTATATGCACACCAAGTCGAGCGGCAATTTTAACAGGCCAATACAGTCAACTAAACGGAGTATACACACTTAAAGATGACTTTGATAATTCAAGTAATCACCTTGGCAAGTTAATGCAGAAAGCTGGTTATTCTACCGCGGTGGTTGGTAAGTGGCATCTACACACTGAGCCTACTGGTTTTGATTATTATAACGTATTACCTGGACAAGGTCTATATAACAATCCAAAACTTAAAGAAATAGGCAAACCTTGGAAATACCACAACAGAGGTGGAGAAGTTTATAAAGGATACGTAACTGATGTAATTACTGATGAGTCTATTAAATGGCTTGAAAATAGAGACATGAGTAAACCTTTCTTTTTAATGTCGCATCACAAGGCACCACACGGTTTGTGGGAATTTGCAAAGCGTCACGAGCATTTGTTTACCGATGAAGAAATTCCAGAGCCAAATAGTTTATATGAAAATGGTAACCATGGTCCATTAAAAGGTGAAAGATATGGGTCTTCAATCTCTGACAGAAATCTTAGAAGGAATATGTTGCATCAGGTAACCCGCGAAGGATGGCCAACTGGAATTATAGATACTTTAGGGATGACTAAAAGGGAAAAAATTCATAAAGCCTATCAAAAGTATGCTAAAGACTATTTACGCACAGTAGCTGCTATAGACGAAAATGTAGGTCGTATTTTAGATTACCTGGATGATAATGATCTAGCAGAAAATACCATAGTAATTTATACATCAGACCAAGGTCAGCTCCTTGGAGAGCATGATTATTTTGATAAGCGTTGGATGTATGAGGAATCGTTGAGTATGCCAATGGTAATTAGATATCCAGCCAAAATCAATCCCAAACAAGTAAATAATGACATGGTATTAAATATTGATTTTGCTCCCACACTTTTAGAGTTTGCTGGAGCAAAAGTACCATCAAAAATGCAAGGAAGAAGTTTTAAGTCAAACTTACTGGGCAGTACACCACCAGACTGGAGAACATCAATGTATTATAGATATTGGATGCATATGGCTCATCACTATATACCTGGACATTATGGGATTAGAACCAAAGACTACAAATTAATTTTTTTTTACGGACTTCCATTAAATCAAAATGGAGCTCTGAGCGAGATCACAGAACCTTATTGGGAGTTTTATGATCTAAAGAATGATCCTAAAGAAATGAATAACTTATATGCTGATGAGAAATACCAGTATATTATAAAAGAACTTAAGGCAGAATTGCTTGTCAAAAAGCTAAAGCTTAAAGATACAGATGAATCATACCCCGAATTAATGGAGATAAGAAACAAATTTTGGAATTAAAACTTAGCTTAAAAAATTGAAAAAATATAATAATAGTATCGTCTTTTTTACTTTGTTATCATTTATGATGATAAGTTGTAGAAGTACTAGAATAGTAGAGGAAGCAAAAATCAAGCAGCCAAATATCTTATTATTACTATCAGATGATCAAAGCTTTAATACTATCAATGCTTTAGGCAATAAAGAAGTATCAACCCCTAATATGGATAGATTAGTTAGCGAGGGTACTGCTTTTACCCATGCGCACATTATGGGTGGTAATACTGGTGCCATATGTATGCCTAGTCGAGCAATGATGATGACAGGAAAGAATGTTCAGAAGTTTAATAATCAAGGAGCGTTAACTTCTGAAGACGAAACAATGCCTCAGTTATTAAAAGAAGCTGGATATGCAACTTTTGGAACTGGGAAATGGCATAACAATAGAGATTCATATGCAAGGTCATTCACGCATGGATCTAATATATTTTTAGGTGGGATGAGCAATCACCTAAAAGTTCCTTTACACGATTTTGATCCATCTGGCGAATACCTTAAAAGGAATAGAAGATTTGAAGATAAATTTTCAAGTGTATTATTTAGAGAGGCGACGGTAGATTTTCTTCAAAATTACAATGGAGACAAACCATTCTTTGCTTTTGTATCTTTTACGTCTCCTCACGATCCAAGAATGGCTCCAAAAGAGTATGAGGAAATGTTCAATACAGAAAAAATTTCGATACCAGAAAACTTTCAGCCAATCCACCCATTTGATAATGGAGAGTTGATAATTAGGGACGAAAACCTTCTACCATTCCCCAGAACAGAAGAAGCCGTATTAGGCGAGTTGGCATCATACTACGCAATGATATCTGAAGTTGATGATAATATTGGTAAAATATTAGATGCTTTAGAAAAAAGCGGAAAATACGATAACACTATTATCATATTTGCCAGCGATAATGGACTAGCAGTTGGACAGCATGGTCTTATCGGAAAGCAAAATTTGTATGACCATAGCATAAGAGTGCCTTTAATATTTTCAGGACCTGGAATAAAAAAAGGAGTATTAACAGAAAGTTTAGTTTATCTACATGATTTGTTTCCAACCATTGCTGATTTAGTAGGGATTGAAACACCAAAAATTATTCATGCTAAAAGTTTAAAGCCTATTCTTGATAATCCAAACGAAACGGTTAGAGAAAACGTTTTCTATTTATACAAGAACTTCCAAAGGGGTGTTCGCACTAAAGATTGGAAACTCATTAAATATCTAGTTGATGGATGGCAAACAACACAATTATTTGACATCAAAAATGATCCACTCGAAATGAACAATTTGGTATATGATCCCAAATACGCAGATGAACTTGAAAAAATGACAGCTTTGTTGCAAGAATGTATTAATGAAAATGGAGACAAAGTTAAATTAGATCAGTCAGATTGGGGAGTAAACGTAATTAAATCTTGGGTAACAAAAAGAAAAGAAAAAGGACTGTCATTAGATTATACTGGCAAAGACCTTTAATTGTATATTCCGTTAATAGGTGGCTTTAAAGTCGTCTTTTACTTTCTCAGTATTAAACTTTATAACGCATGCATTTTTTGAAGAACCTTGCTATTATATTATTTCCGCTTTTTACCTTAATAGTATTTTCTCAAGAAAAGCCAAATATTATTCTCATCATGGCTGATGACCTCGGATATGGAGATGTGGGGTTTAATGGAAACAGAATCATTAAAACACCAAATTTGGATGCTTTGGCTCGCGATGGGATGATATTTACCAATTTTTTCTCTGGTGGGCCTGTTTGTTCACCAACTAGGGGAACGGTATTAACCGGGAGACATTACAGCAGATATGGAATTTTTTCAGCTAACGTTGGTCATCTTCCCAAGGAGGAAATCACATTACAACAGCTATTAAAAGGCCAAGGTTATACTACAGGGCATTTCGGTAAGTGGCATTTAGGGACCTTAAACAAAGAAAAATCAGCCAAAGGTGAAAAACGAAAACCTGCTGAAAATTATGCTCCACCATGGGAACATAATTACGACGAATCTTTTGTTACTGAATCTGCTGTATCAACATACAATCCTTCAATCGGAAAACGCTATTTTAATAATCCTTACTATCACAATCAGGTCATCGCTACCGAAAATCTTGATGGTGATGATTCTAAAGTCATTATGGATCGTGTTGTTCCGTTTATAGCAAAAGCGATAGAAAATAATCAACCTTTTCTTTCTGTCATATGGTTTCATACACCCCACGAACCTGTGAGAGCAGGATTGGAATATAAAAGAATGTATAACGAATATTCTGAACGAAAACAAAATTATTATGGTGCTATCACAGCAATGGATGACCAGATAGGAAGATTACAAGCCCTTTTAGAAAACCTGCAAGTTGATGAAAAAACAATAATCTGGTTTTGTAGTGATAACGGTCCTGAAGGAAAAAAAATATCGGATAATATACCAGGATCTACAGGAGGTTTAAAAGGGAGAAAGCGCAGTTTGTATTCAGGAGGTATCGGAGTGCCAGCATTTGTAAAATGGCCAAAGAAAATTACTCCAAAATCAACAACCAATTTTATAAGTAGTACTTTAGATTACTTACCTACGATTGTTGATTTATTGAATATTTCCATTCCTGATGATAGACCTGTTGATGGGGTTTCGCTTTTGCCAATGATTGAAGGCAGAGAAAAATCTAGATCACAACCTTTACCGTTCATGCACAAAGGAAATGCGGCATGGATTGAAAGGTATATAAAATATTTCTACAGAGAAGGAAGGATAGTTGAAGTTTATAATTTACTTGATGACAGATTTGAAGAGAATAACCTTGTTAGTCAATATTCAGAAAAGACGGAAGGGATTATTAGTCGTATCAAGAAATGGAATTTTTCTTGTAAAAAAAGTCATGGAGGAGCAGATTACTCTACTGATTTTACCCCTGTAAATCAATGGCGAGGTATTGACAAATTTCAACACAAATGAAACTCAAAATACTATTTTTATTTCCTTTTTTTATAAGTGTAACGTCTTTATTTACACAAGAATACGATACACCCAATATCATTTATATTTTAGCAGACGATATGGGTTTTGGCGATGTTAAAGCATATAATAATGAGGCTAAATTCCCAACACCACATATCGATCAAATGGTTCGTCAAGGGGTTAAATTCACAGATGCGCATACAAGCTCTTCAGTTTGTACTCCTACAAGATATGGGATTCTTACTGGAAGATATGCGTGGAGAACACATTTAAAGAAAGGGGTTACGCATGGTCTAACAGAACATTTAATAGAAACCAAAAGAATAACTGTAGCTCGATATTTAAAAATGAAAGGATATGCCACTGCAGTTATTGGAAAATGGCATTTGGGGATGGATTGGCATTATGTCTACCCAGGAAAGGTTGATAAATTTGGGACAAATTTAAATACACAAACTTCTATTCAAAACGGTCCCAACGCTTTAGGATTTGATTATTATTATGGAATTTCTGCTTCTTTAAATATGAGTCCCCATGCATATATTGAGAATGATAAGTTATTAGGTAATAATTTAAAATTGATAAAAGACAGCAATGAAATCAAAAATATTTTAGGTTTTGGATCTGGAAAACCTGGATGGTTAGATTTAAATTTTAAACGTGATGAGGTTCTTCAAACTTTTACTAACAAAGCCATCGGTTGGATGAATAGAATAAAAAAGCAATCACCTGATAAACCTTTTTTCTTGTATTTACCACTAAATGCACCTCATTCTCCCATTGCGCCAAGCAGTCAATTCATAGGAAAGAGCAAGTTATCGCCTCATGCTGATTTTTGTATGGATGTGGATAACACGGTTGGACAAATAATTAAGGCTGTTGAATCATTAGGAATTACGGAGAACACAATTATCATTTTCACATCAGACAATGGAGTGTCACCTATGGCTAAACTGAAAACAATGCAAGAGCAGGGGCATTTTTCAAGTTATATTTACAGAGGTTTAAAAGGAACGCTTTATGAAGGTGGACATCGAGTTCCGTTTATTGTTAAGTGGCCAAAAATAATAAAAGACTCTTTTGAAACAGATTTTCTGATTTGTACTACAGATTTTATCGCTACAGTAGTTCATTTGTTTGATGATATTTTACCAGAAAATATAGGAGAAGATAGTGTAAGTTTTCTTCCTGTGTTGTTAGGAGAGGATAAAAATGATATTGACAGAGGTGGAATCGTACACCACTCCGATGCTGGTTTTTATGCCATTCGTAAAGGGAAATGGAAACTGATTTTTGATGAAAATGCTGGAAGTAGAAGAGTAGACCCTAAGGACAAACCTGTAATTAATCCTGGGGAGATACAGTTGTTTAATATGCAAACAGATGCCATTGAAAGCACCAATGTGGCTGCTCAAAATATCGATATTGTAGAAGATCTAAAAAAACTTATGGCAAAATTCATTAATGAGGGGCGGAGTACAGTTGGGAAATCACAAAAGAATGATCCAACACCCAAAGGGTGGAAAAATGTTAGCCATTTCGAATCCTATTTAAAAATAAATTAAGTATGCAAATCCAGTGTAAGAGATATTTTAGTTTTGGTGTTTTTTTATTGTCAATTTTATGTATTTTTTCTATGAATACATTTGCTCAAAATTCACCTCCAAATGTCATCATCATTATAACAGATGATCAAGGCTACGGCGATTTGGCTTGCCATGGAAATCCAATTATCAAAACTCCGAATTTAGATAAGTTGTATACGCAGAGTACCCGTTTTACAAACTTTCATGTAAGTCCAACCTGCTCTCCGACTAGGGCAGCTTTAATGACAGGCCATTATGCAAACAGAACCGGCGTTTGGCACACTATAGGTGGTCGTTCATTATTAAGAAAGGATGAAAAAACCATTGCTAATATCTTTGCTGAAAACAACTATAGCACTGCTATTTTCGGCAAATGGCATTTAGGAGATAATTATCCATACAGACCTGAAGATAGAGGTTTTCAAGAAACTTTGGTTCATGGTGCTGGGGGAATTGGGCAAGTTCCAGATTTTTTTGATAACGATTATTATGACGATACATATCTGTACAACGGAAAGCCTAAAAAATACAAAGGCTATTGTACCGATGTTTGGTTTAAGGAAGCCATGAATTACATCGAAAATCAAAAAAATCAACCATTTTTTTGTTATATCTCCACAAACGCACCTCATAGTCCTTTTTATGTAAATGACACATATAGTGATCTTTACAGAGGTTTTCCCAATGTACCCAGTAAAGAATTTTATGGAATGATTACCAATATTGATGATAATATTGGATTGCTAATGAATAAACTGGAAGACTTAAAGATTGCAGACAACACTATACTCATTTTTATTACTGATAACGGTTCTGCCATGGGTGAGCATAAATCTAAAGAAATAAACCCTTATAATGCTGGAATGCGGGGTAAGAAAAACAGTGAGTATGATGGCGGACACCGAGTTCCTTTCTTTATTCGGTGGAAAAATGGGAATATACAAGCCGGTAGAGATATTTCACAAATTACATCTCATATTGATGTTTTACCAACACTAATTGATTTATGTAATCTTGAAGATAAATATCAAACTATATATGATGGTAAAAGTTTAGTGCCATTATTAAATAATGAATTCTATCAGTGGAATGATAGGATATTGATTACAGATTCTCAGCGCTTACAGCATCCTGTAAAATGGCGTAAAAGTGCTGTCATGTCTGATAAATATCGATTGGTAAATGGAAACGAGTTATACAATATTATTGAAGATCCTTCGCAACAAAACGATATTGCAGAACAACATCCAGAAATGGTAAAACAATATAGAGAGGTTTATGAAGTTTGGTGGACAGATGTTTCTGAAAGGTTTGATGAGTATGCAGGAATCATAATTGGCTCAAAATTTGAAAATCCAGTACACATTACAAGTCACGATTGGCATTCAGAATCACAAGTTCCATGGCATCAAAGACATATTAGAGCCGGAATTCAAGAAAACGGATTTTGGATTTTAGATGTAGAAGAAGCAGGTGAATATGAAATTACTTTGAGCAGATGGCCATTGCATTTACAGCATCCTATTTCGTCAGGAAAAATAGAAAGACCAGCAATTCCAGGGACAAGCGTTGGTGAAAGTAAAAGGGGAGGGGTTTTAGCGATTGCAAAAGCAAAGATTAAATTTGGAGAACAGTTTTTGGAGAAAAAAGTAAGAAAAGATGATATTAAAGTTAGTTTTAATATCAAATTAAAGTCTGGTGAAGGGCAACGTTTTCAATCTTGGTTTGAGGGAGAACAAATCAATATGGGAGCTTATTATATCAAAATCTTGAAGAAATAAATTGACAACTTTCCAATATCTACAAATGAAGCTTTATAAATTATCATTAATTTTCATAGTTTACTGTTTTCTGACTGCTCCCCATAGTTTTGCTCAAAAGACCAAACCCAATGTAATTATCATTATGACAGATGACATGGGTAATAATTTAGGAAACCTTGGCAATCCCTGGCTTAAAACACCTAATATTGATAAGCTCAGTGAAGAGTCAGTTCTATTGACCAATTTTCATCAAGACTTATTGTGTACTCCTTCAAGAGCAAGTTTAATGACTGGAAAATATTCGCTTAGAACTGGCGCTTGGAGAACAAGTATAGGTAGAAGTAATATGCGATCAGAAGAAATTACTGTTGCAGAAGTTTTTCAAAAAAATGGATATAGAACAGGAAGTTTTGGCAAATGGCACTTGGGAGATGTGTGGCCTTTCAGATCGATAGATCAGGGGTTTGAAGAAGCAGTAAATCTAAATTGTGGCGGAATTGGTCAAATATCAGATTATTGGGGGAACGACTATTTTGATGATGTCTATTATCACAATGGGAAACCGCAGCAATATAAAGGGTATTGCACTAACGTATTTTTTGATGAAACCATCAGGTTTATCAAAGAATGTAAACTAGCACAAGAACCTTTTCTTATTTATTTGGCACCCAATGTTGCACACTTACCAAGAATTGTTGAAGAAAAATATTCCAAACCTTTTTTAGAAAAAGGACACGACAAAAACCAAGCTATTTTTTATGGCATGATTCAGAATTTAGATGAAAATTTTGGGCAATTAACAAAGACTTTGAAAGAACTCGATTTAGAGGATGACACCATTATTATTTTTACAACCGATGATGGAACTGCAGCTTATGCGGCTCAGTTTGATAAAGATGGTTGGCCACTAAATTCAGGTTTTAACATGGGACAAAGAGGAGGTAAAGGATCTTCATATGAAGGCGGGCATCGATTGTTTTTTTACATTAAATGGATAGGCGGTAGGTTAGAAGGTGGACAAAAAATTGACGAATTGACATCTGTGATGGATGTGTTTCCAACATTGATAGATTTGTGTGATATACAGTCTGAGTCTAAAATCGATTTTGATGGAAATTCGATAAAAAATTTGTTGTATGGTGAAGTTGCTAAAGAAAGAACTTTAGTATTTTCTAAATTAACTCCCAACAAGCCAGATAATTTTAAAAGAAATAAATTTTGTGTAGCACAAGGAGACTGGAGATGGGTTGACAGAAAAGAACTATACAATGTAAAAAAAGACAGAGAGCAAAGAAATAATTTAACAGATAAGTATCCAGATATTGTACAACATCTTGAAAGTAAATTGAATGTTTTTTTACAAAAGAATGCACAAGATAGAGAGACGGCTGTTCGATTTATTCTTGGAGACGAACAAAAAAAGTCTATCACATTAACTACACAAGACTTATGGGTAAAGTCGGCTTTTAACCAATCACACGTAAAAAAATTATCGAATGGATCTGGTTCATGGAAAGTAGATTTTGTACAAACCGGAACATATAAATTTACTTTATCACGTTTTCCTTTGTACACGAATTTGCCATTTAACGAAAAAGTGAACGGCAAAAGAAGCAAATCGTTTACACCAACACATGCTAAAATATCCATTAACAATAAAGAATATGAAGCTTTTGTTGAAGCGACAGATACAAATGTTTTTTTTGAGTTGGAAATTGAAAAAGGTGCAGCAGATATAGAAACATGGATTTTTTCTAAAGAAGGAATTATTATTCCTTCTTATTTTTTAGAAGTTGAATTAATAAATGGAATCAACAACACATGAAATCTCCATTTAAAAAGTACACTATAATTATTCTAAGTCTGTTTTGCGGAATACTAATAAATGCTCAGAATTTAAATCAGGACAAGCGCCCTAACATTATTTTTTTACTCACTGATGACCAACGCTACGATGCTTTAGGTTGCATGGGAAATACAGAAATTCATACGCCAAACATAGATCGTTTGGCAGATAAAGGGGTAATTTTTGATAATTACTATACAACAACTGCAATTTGTATGGCAAGTCGTGCTCAGATTATGACAGGGATGTATGAGTATAAAACGGGATGCAATTTTACACATGGCCCTTTGTCACAAGAAAAGTTTGAAGAGTCTTACCCCATGCTTCTTAGAAAATCAGGTTACACAACAGGTTTTGCAGGTAAGTTTGGTTTTGCAGTAACGCCCAACGC
>Ga0160422_10002048_pt1 | contig 12657 bp, 12 predicted proteins | sample Fk160mmetaG_FD_108192 | JGI IMG/M metagenome (GOLD analysis project Ga0160422, IMG submission 108192) | Marine microbial communities from the Central Pacific Ocean - Fk160115 60m metaG | ecosystem: Environmental > Aquatic > Marine > Oceanic > Photic zone | place: The Central Pacific Ocean...
GCCAACGAAGAAAGCCAAGACCGTCGAGGAAACACACCGAACGAACGGTGGGGAACTGTTAGCGCGGCAACCGAAGGGCGTCCCCCAAAATCCGTCGCTTTCCCGTTGACGGTTGTATGGTCATGGTGCAGGCGTCCATGGATTTGGCGCAAAGGGCGGGAACGTCGATCCATCGCTGGACAGAAGGATAAGCGGTATGCAAGACGTGAAACCCGAGGTCGATGTGGTGGTTGCCTTGAGCGCGTGTTTTCATTCTGCCGCCCAATTCCTCTTCGGCCTCGTACAACGTGACGTCGTGGCCGTGTTGCTCGCAACCGAGAGCGACGGCGAGGCCTGCAAGCCCACCCCCAACAACGGCAATCTTCATTCTTCAACCCCGTAGTGTAGACATGCCACCGTCAAGGTGCAAGATTTGCCCCGTCATGTTGTCGGGAGCTTTGGTCAAGAGCCAATGAATGCTCTCGGCGATTTCGTGCGGTTCGTTGATGCGCTTCAGAGGGATCATGCCGACGGACGCTTCTCGAATGGCGTCGGACCGGAGAACGGTGGCTCCGAGGCGGGTCTCGGTCAATCCTGGCGCGACCGCATTCACGCGCAAGCCGCGCTGTGCGTACGTGGAGGCGGCGGCACGGACCATCGCCTCAATGCCGCCTTTGGCGGCCGCAATGGCCTCGTGATTGGTCAGGCCGTAGCTGCCAGCGACGCTTGAGGTGAAGCACATTCGGCCTGTGCCAAGTTTGAGCATGGCTTTACCGGCGGTTTTCAAGGCGAGAAAGGCCGAGACCAAATTGGTTTGAAGGACCGATTGGAAGTCCTCAAGTTTGGTGGCGTGCGGCGGCCGAAGCGCGATGGAACCGACGAGATGGGCCATGCCCGAAAGACCGTTTTCGCCCTGTTCGGAGGCGTGGTTCACGGCTGCTTGAACCGTTGATTCGTCCAAGGCATCGCCCTCAACAAGATGAGCCCCTTCAGAAACCAACGTTTCTACCCGGCTTGCGTCGCGAGCCAGGAGGGTGACCTGGTGGCCGTCTCCAAGAAGCAACGAGGCCAGTTGGAGGCCTATGTCGCTGCTGCCACCAATCAAAAGAAATGATTTGCTCATGCAATACTTACACTTCTCGTTGTTTTTATACTGCTGTTTTAGGGGGTAGAACACTGATTGAAAAGGAAATGCTCGGAAAGTTAACCATGCTCAGGGACGCTCATCCTGCGATTCTGAACACCGTTCGTTTAGCAGGTTCCATCCATATTCTTGGCTCGGGTACAAAGCCAGAAAAGCCAGCCCACCAAGCGATTCACGACTTGAACGGTAAGGGATGGCGCCTCGTACCGGTGCATCCGAGAGACGCTGGCGGCGCCATCCTCGGTCACCCCATTCGTCCATCCATCGAGGACGGTACGGTCCCGGAAATCGTGGTCCTGTTCCTTGCCCCGGAGCGGGCAAAGGCCGCCGTCATGGAACTGATGGTTCGCCACGGCCCAACCAACATGCCGCTGTTGTGGTTTCAGCCAGGTTCCGAAGACGAGGACGTCTTGGAAATGCTGAACGAGGCGGGTGTTTTGCACATTGTTGACGACTGCATTGTTCGTTTTGTCCAAAGACACCATCTCACTGGCGAACAGAACCTAAGACCGGCACCATGGTGCCTTCAAGTCGCTTCTGAAGACGGTAGCGGCTGTTCGGTGTGGACGGTTGAATCCCCAAGTTCCTCCCAACCGACACCGAACTCCGAATTGGAATGGTGCGGTGATATCGTGGATCTTGAACATTCCAATCACGCCGTTCCTCGCTACATCCGCTCCTTAGCGCAGCCGAACGAAAGCCTCAGAGAATTGGCTGTACGTCTCGCTTGAGGGTTGAGGTCACTCGCGGGTTTCCGTTGCATCAACGGTGAAGAGTTTTCCACCCCCGCCGAAAACGGCGTAGTAGAGCGACCCGTCGGGGTGGAACGTCAGTGGAACGGGAGTCCCAGCGTCCCAGACAAACCTCGTGATATCGGTGGTGTAGTCGTTTGGTTCCTCGCCTGGAAAAACGTCGATTCTCAATATTTCGTGACCTTTTGGCAAGAGCGTGTTCCACGAACCGTAGACCGCTGTGTAAAGCGTGAACCCCTCTGACGGTGAAAGTCCCGGAAGGGAAGAATGGACCGGGCGCAAGTCAACACCGTTCATCGATGTGTGTGGCGTCCACCCTCCGACCGGCGCCTCTGAACCTTCGGGTACCGGCGTTTCTGGCTCGTCATCCGGCCAGCCGTAGGCGGCACCGGGAATCAAGAAGTTGAGTTCCTCCGGGGGGTGGTCACCCTCCCAATCCCGGCCGTTGTCGGTGAAGAAATAGCCGTGATCTTCAACCCAGACGCCATCAAATGAATTCCGCACGCCACTTGCAAGGACGCCGTGCTCACCTGTGGTGGCGTTGACCCAGAGCAGAGCTGCGTTTCGCTCATCGGCCTCGTCGCAAACATTGCAGGTTGAACCGCTGTGCCAAATCAGCGTCCCGTTCGGCATGACGTTGACCGAATTGGTCTGATGGTTGCCCGCAGGTATACCGCTCACCAAGGTTTGCCTGTCGACAAAGAGTCCGTCTTCAGCGATGAGGTAAGAAGAAAGTTGACCTTGTTCAGAAACGATGGCTTTGCCCTCGTGAAGCAACAAACCGTGGGGGTGATGTAACCCGTCAAGGAGCGTTCGTCGAGCGTCGGTTTGGATGTTGAGTTCCGTGATGCGTCCGCCGTCTCGGTCGCAGACCAGCAAGTGGGTGTCGTTGGCCCACACCAAGCAGGTTGGTCCGCCGAGGTTTTCCGATACCAGGTTTACTTCATACCCGTCAACAATCGACGGGTCCGTTCCGGATACGTAAGGGTACAATTGTCGAACGAGCAGCAACAGCACAAGAAGGGAGACCACGGGAAAGAGGTGGCGTCGCATCTGTTCTTTGAGGCCAACCGGACCGCTTTCAACGATTCGGATAGGCTGTCAAGCCCGAGCACGTTCGCAACGGTGTGGCGAGTCACCGGCTTTCAAAAGAGAAAGCGGAGGCTCATTCCTGCTTGTCGTAGCGACCCATCAAGACGAGGGCGGCAATCATGGCAAACAAGGTTGGAATCACGAGGAAGCCAGGGGTGTCCTCACTGTCGTCTGACCCGCTGTCGGAGGTGTCCGGCGTTGCTGGTTCAGCGCCACCGTTGCCGACACGAACTTCTCCAAACATGTCGAGACCGATGTGGGGTTCGCAGGCGTAGTAGAAGGTGGTGTCCTCGGTGAAGGTGTGGTGGAAGGCCACGGTCGAGGCGGCCGCTCCAGAGGAGACGCCACCCATGACGTACGTGGTGGACTTGAACCCGTCAACTTCCTTGACGTTGTGGGGCATGCTGGAATCCTCCCAGAACCAACAGACGGTTTCCCCGACGGCGATGTTAACCACGATCGGCGTGAAAGCGTAGCCGGACGAGTCAATGCCGACGGTGGCGGCGCACGTGACGCCCTCGAACGGGTCGACGGCAACGGGTTCGTCTGCTGGTGGCATCAGTACTTTGTCGATGACATGGATGATACCGTTTGACGCCTCAACGTCAGCGATGGTGACCGTAGCCCCGCCGACCATCACGGTGCCATTGGTCACCGTGAACGTGGCGTCGTCGCCGTTGAGCATGGCCACGGTCAGGCCGTCGGTCACGTTCCCTGAGGGGACGGCTCCGGCGTACACATGGTACTGGAGAATGTCGGCCAGTGCTTCGATTTCTTCAGCGGTGTCGTAGGTGGAGAGGTCAATGCCTGCGTCGGTGAAGGCTTGGTCGGTTGGGGCAAAGACCGTGAACGGCCCCTCGCCCTGAAGGGCAGTGACGAGGTCGGCTTTTGTCAGCGCTTCAACCAGCGAAGCGTGCACACCGGTGTCCTGAGCGATTGTTGGGATATCACCTGGAGGCATCAACACCTTGTCGATGACGTGGATGATGCCGTTGCTGGCCATGACGTCAGCGGAGGTCACGTTGGCGTCGTCGATCATCACGCTGTCGTTGGTTACGGTGAAGGCGACCTTGTAGCCGCTCAAGGTGGTGGCCACCATGCCGTCGGTCACGTTGGCAGCGTCAACAGCCCCCTGAACGACGTGGTGGAGGAGGATGGTGGAGAGGGTTTTGTTTTCCTCTTCGGTATCAAAGGTGCTCAGGTCGATACCGGCGTCAGTGAAGGCTTGGTCGGTTGGAGCGAACACCGTGAAGGGCCCTTCGGCCTGCAAGGCTTCCACGAGTCCTGCATGAGTCAGCGCATCAACCAGCGAGTTGTGAACGCCGGTTTCCTGGGCGTTGGTAGGGATGTCTTTGGTCTCGTCGGCGGCAACACCGAACGAGACAACAGGGAGTACAAAGCAGGCGATGAGGAACAGCGGTACAGCACGATTCATGCCTTTCGGCCATGGCTAACCGTACTTAAGTGGCCGTTTTTTCCAAGGATTGACCTTGCGCATTATGCCCCATGCCGTTGCAGAGGGCAGGATATGGCGAAATACCACCCGCCCATCACTTATCGGGATTGATGGCCAACAGCGAGGCGATGTTTGAGGCCATCCAACACGATGCAGCGGCGAGTTGAAGCCAGTCACCGTTCGACATGCTCGATAGGTCTCCATCAACGTAGACGAAGACGCTGATGATCCAACAAAGGCTGGCAAGAGTCTGGCCCAACCAGTCCAAACTGGTGGCCTTTTGCATTCGAGTGGGAGTGTTCCCGTCTGTCTTCTTGATTGTTTCACCGGATGATGTTTGGTTCAGCATGTCATGCACTCCACGCCGCAACAGGACAAATCGTCGAGGTACATGCCCCACTCACGATATGTTGATACAAATTCTTCGGTCTCATAGCCAAGCGAAGAGGCGATTGCCTCTGCCACGATAGCAAACCGTTGTCGGTATTTGAAAATGAAACAGAATATGTGACCGTCGTGTCGAACCGCTGGCCCGCTGAGGTACATGCCGGGAACGATGGTGGACTCGTCCTGCTCGGTGATGGATGGGAATCCATCGTCCCGTTCTTCAAACAAATGCGACACAAATTTGTGGCTGCCATCAAAACCGTTGGCCAAAATAGGTTGGGTGCTGGAATGGAAGGTCTGTCCGTCTTGCGTGGTCAAACCGTACACGCCGTTTTCGTGAACAACGGACTGGACCGAGGTTTCACCGAACAGTTCCACGTTGGTGCCGAACTTTTCATTTCGCATCCGCTCGAAGGAGTAGGTTGATAGCGCGATGCTGGGGTCAGAACTCTCTTCACCCCAGGGACAGTTCTGGTCAAAGACGAAGACGCTCTTGTCGTTCTTTGCGAGGTGGTACGCAGCATCAATACCGCTTTCATAGCCACCGATGATGAGGAAATCATCGCCTTCTAGGTCGGTATAGCTTCCGATGGACGATGTGTGTGCGCACAACTCACTGCCCTCGAACACGCCCAATGAGGGGTATTGGTACTCGCCTGCGGACCAGATGACGTTCTTCGCCAGCAACGTACCGGCGTCCGTCTCCAAGTGAAACAGGTCGTCCACTTTGTTGATGCTTTTGACATCGGTGTTCTCGCGAACGGGAAGTTCGAAGAAATCGGCGATGCCTTGCAAGTGGCTGGCAAACTCCTGCCCCGTCGGGTGTTCAATTCGCATGTTGAAAGCGGGAGAGATGCCGATGGCGATGGAGTTCAGGTCCAACATACCGATGGAATTGCTTGGGAAAGAGGGCGTGATAAACCTCGTTTCTGCCGGCCAAGCGGCAAAGGAGGCTCCTACTTCGTCCCGATCGACGATCAGGTAATTTTCAATCCCCGTGTGCATCACGGCGATGCCGACGCCGAGTCCGGCGGCGCCTGCACCGATGATGATGACATCGTAGGGTTCATCCCCCGCGTTTGTGGTGGATGCTGCGCTTTCGTCAACTGATGGTTTGTTCTCGGCCATGGCCGGGCCAAATATAATAGTGTTTTAAAAAAAACTGATAATTAGGTTATCGGGATTTATTATTATCGTGGAGTGCGCCTGTCCGACCTGCCCTTGTTAATGCTGGCGCAGACGGTTTGAGAAAGGCAGCGGCTTTAGCGTTTGAAAGGAGATTTGTAAGCGGACACCTCATCGGCGATGCGCAGCAGTTGGTTGTATTTCGCCACCCTGTCCGAACGTGCCGGCGCTCCTGTTTTGATCTGGCCCGCACGGGTACCGACGGCAAAATCAGCGATGGTCACGTCCTCGGATTCACCGCTTCGATGGGAAACGACGTTGTTCAGGCCGTTTGAGGTAGCGAGTTCCATGGATGCCAACGTTTCCGTGACGGTGCCTACCTGATTCAGTTTGACAAGCATGGCGTTGGCGGCGCCAAGTTCGATGCCTTGGGAAAGGCGCTTGGATTGGGTCACAAAGAGGTCGTCACCGACCGACTGGACACGGTGTCCGTATTTCTTGGTAAAAGCAGCCCATCCACCCCAGTCGTCCTCGCCAAAACCGTCCTCAATGGAGAGAATGGGGTAAGTGTCCAACCAACCGCCGTACAAGTCCACCAAATCGTCCGAGGAAAGCACCTCTCCTCCCATGTGATAGCCGTCTTCTTTCTGAAATTCCGTGGAAGCGACGTCCAGCGCTATGCCGATTTCTTCGGTTGAGTAGCCCGCGCCTTCAATCGCTCGAACCATGTATTTGAGGCCCTCTTCGTTGGTCGGGAGGTTCGGCGCAAAACCGCCTTCGTCCCCAATGCCGCCAAGCAAACCGTCCCTCTTGAGTTCCGCTTTGAGCGCGTGGTACGTCTCGACGCCGGCCCTCAAGCCCTCTTGAAAGGTCTCAAAACCGTGAGGCATGACCATGAATTCCTGAACATCAACATTGGATGTGGCGTGGGCGCCGCCGTTGAGAATGTTCAGCATGGGCACCGGCATCAAGCCTTCATTGTCGCCCGAAATGTGCTTCCATAGAGGGCGTTCATGCAGGGCCGCCCCGGCATGCAAGCAAGCCATCGATGCCCCAAGCATCGCATTGGCGCCAAGATTGGATTTGTTTGGTGTACCGTCAAGCTCAATCATCGTCTCGTCGATGGTTCGTTGTTCGTCAACCTGGAGACCGACAAGGGCTTTCGTGATCCGCTGAGTCACGTTCTGAACGGCTTTGGACACCCCTTTGCCGAGGTAGATGCTTGGGTTCCCATCCCGCAGCTCAAGCGCTTCGTATGCCCCTGTTGAAGCACCGGAGGGTACGATGGCTCGGCCCTGGAGCTTGCCGTCAACATAACAATCCACCTCAACAGTGGGCTGCCCCCGACTGTCCAACACCGTTCGAGCATCAAGGTTTGAAATCTGGCCCACCATGGTGCATCCTCGGTTCTGCCAAAGCAACCCGCTCTTTGAACAAAGCGGGATGGCGGTGTGACTCGTCAGGAATAGAAAACTGGACTTGGTCTTACACAAATTGATGGTTTTCGAAGCACTTCCTGCTGGACTGAGGTCCGATTCGATTGCGATTGAAATAATAATTTTCAGCCAAAATTAATCTTTTATGTAATAAAATTGGGGTTTTTGGTCGGAAAGTGTCGGGAATCATTTGAAATACACCTTTTTCCAGCGTCCTTTATGCCACGCATCGCAGAGATTGACAGAGCCATCCTCGCTCAACTTCGAAAAAATGGACGAATGTCCTATGTTGATCTTGCCTCCAAAGTTGAAGCGAGCGAGCGAACGGTCCGCACGCACATCCGCAACATGGAGGAAAACGGCACCATTCGAGGCTACACCATCCGAGAGGGCGGCGTTGGTTTAACCGCCCTTGTGCGAATCAAAGTCTCGCCGGGCTCTGAAATCGGTTCTTTCGCTTCCGAGGTCACCGGGTGGGAGGGCGTGGAAATCGTCTACGAAGTGTCCGGTGAAGCCGACCTCGTCGCCCTTGTTCACGTGGACGACACCATGGCGCTTCGAACGCTGCTCGACAAGATGTGGTTGGCTGCGCCAAATGAAATCGCAAGCACCACGACCGAACTGGTGCTGGAGCAATACTGAACAAAGCAGCACCTTCGCACGCCAGATGCGTCAGCGCGTTCATGCTTTCCATTTCACGGAACAGCCAATGGATTCCGTGTAATCCACGTCTGGCTTTTGGCCTTTGAGCAGAGCCTCGATAGCGTCAGCCAACTCACGGGTGGACGCTTCGGTGGGGTTACGAGGGCTATCGTCCATTCGGCCTTGATAGACAAGGCGGTGATCGGTGTCGAACAGGTAGAATTCCGGCGTCCGCTTGGCACCATAGGCGTGGGCGACCTCTTGCGATTCGTCGTGAAGGTAAGCGTAAGGCATACCGCCTTGGGCCCTCTTCACCATGTGTTCAAACGAGTCGTTTGGATAAACAACAGGGTCGTTGGCGTTGATGCCGACAAAGCCGATGCCTTTGGTATGGCAATCGGCTGCCATGTCGTTGATCCTGTCAACGCTGGCGATGACGTAGGGGCAGTGGTTGCACTCAAACAACACCAGCGTGCCGTTTTCTCCCGCAGCGTCGGTGAACGAAACGGTTTCGCCCCCGTGTTGTGGGTTGGCGTTGGGAAGTGAAAATTGAGGTGCGGCATCTCCTGTGTTCAGTGACATGGTGTTCGCTGACGGCGGTGGCTCAAAATGGCTTGCTTTTGACAGGCTCACAAGAGGAAGGCTGCAGCACCGGCAACGGCAGCAACAACCGTGATGCCGAGGATCAACAATTTCATCCGGCCTTTTCCACTACCGTCGGTTTCCGAAATTGGCGCTGCTTCTGCCGGTAAGTCCGGCACGATTTTCGCTTCATCATCAGGAAGGTCTTGCCCCTCCCAGTAAGCTTGTTTTGCGCTTTCACTCGCTTCCAATTCGGCCTGAATTCTTGCCTCTTCAGCCAACCGAGCTTCTTCCGCTAATCTGGCTTCCTCTGCAAGCCTGGCTTCTTCTGCAAGCCTGGCTTCCTCTGCGAGCCTGGCTTCCTCTGCGAGCCTGGCTTCTTCAGCCAAACGGGCTTCCTCGGCTAAGCGAGCCTCTTCGGCCAACCTGGCTTCCTCGGCCAATCGAGCCTCTTCGGCCAATCGAGCCTCTTCGGCCAAGCGGGCTTCCTCCGCCAGACGCGCTTCCTCGGCAAGCCGAGCCTCTTCAGCCAAGCGGGCTTCCTCCGCCAGACGCGCTTCTTCTGCTAACCGGGCCTCTTCAGCCAACCGGGCCTCTTCAGCCAAGCGAGCTTCCTCGGCTAAGCGAGCCTCTTCGGCCAAGCGGGCTTCTTCTTCCAAACGGGCCTCTTCGGCCAAGCGGGCTTCCTCGGCCAGACGCGCCTCTTCGGCCAGACGCTCTTCTTCCTCTCTTTTGAGGCGCTCCTGCTCGGCAATGGCCCGTTTCCGAGCTTCTTCCGCTGCAAGAGCGCGTATTCGTTCGTTGATAGCGTCCTCGTTCTTGTTCCTGTACCGATTAAGAATGGCTTCGCCCATTTTGAAGAATTCCTCATCAAGAAGGTCTGGAACGTCTTTCTTGCCAGCCATCAAGAGCCTTTCAATGTCCTCCACCGTGAATTCGCCTTCGTGCTCCCTGAGATGCTGTGAGAAGATTTTGTAGAACTCCCGTTGCTCGTTTGAAATCGAGCCGTCCTGGGTCATGAAATCCTGCAGAGCGGTGAGGATTTCGGTCAAATTTAACTCCTTGACCTCGACCAATCAATCGCCCCGTGAGTCGTGTGTGCTCATGCGCTTTTCATCAAGTTTTTCTCGCACTCCATCAGGCGTGTCTTGGCAAGATGATGTTCCGGGTCAATGGTCAGAATCGCCTTCCAGGCTGTTTCAGCCTGTTCCATTTGGCCCATGCCGTGGTGGTGGGCTGCGATCTGAAGACGGGCTTCCAAGTGCCGGCCGTCACACCTCACGGCGGCCTCGAAATCGGAAAGCGCGTTGTCGAGCATGTTGAAGTGCATGTAGTAAAGACCGCGCTGATGCCATGCAGGAGCGTGATCGGGAGACCGTCGCAGCGCCTCGTTTAGAGGACCTTCCGCTCGTTCTGCCCTGTCCATGCTCATGTAGCATGCTGCAAGTTGCGTAAGGGCGTGGATGTGATGAGGGGCTTGTTCAAGCACGTGTTTGAATTCTTTTGCCGCCGACTCCCACTCGGCAAGATGCATGTGAGCGTCGCCCTTTCGAATTCGGGCGATGGCGAGTTGGGGGGCTTGATCCAGCAACGCTTCAGCATCCTCCAAGGCTTCCTGCGCCGCATCCAACCCCATGTGAACGGAACACCGGTTAAGTCGGGCCCGAATATGGGCGCTGTCGAGCGTCAAGCAGTCGGTGTAGTGGTACAGGGCCTGTTTGAGTTGGCCTTTCGCCGCAGAAATGTTTCCTCTGATGTAGGCCGTGATGGCGTTCTGACCGTGGACCTCAGCTGCATCCACGTGGGTTAAGGAAGCCTCTACATCGCCGTTGTCCAGTGCAAGAAGGGCCTGTTCACATGCGATGGACGGGTCGTTATCAGGGCTGAGCCGTTGCGCTCGGCTCAACGATTCGCCTGCGGTCTGAACATCACCAAGCATCCGTTGTGTACGGGCGAGCCCGAGCCAAGCAACACCCAGTTCCCTGTTCAGGCCAAGAGCTGCATCGAAGGCCGTAAGCGCTGATTCGAGCAACGATTTGTCCGTGGTGCCCGTGCCATCCCTTAACCGGTCGGCGTGAGCCAAGTGCAACCGCCCCTCCACGGTGTGCAGAAGTGCATGGTCAATGCCTTCGGGTGTGGAAGAGAGAAGAGCTGATGCTTCTTCTATGCGGTGTTGAAGTAAATACCGACCGGCCAGACGAGCGCGAAGTTCGCCGTTGAGGGGTTGGCGATCGAGAGCCTTGAGGAGCGTTTCCTCTGCGGCAACCAGCGAGCCCTCGAGCTCGAGGAGTTCGGCCTTGAGGAAGATGGCATCAACGCCACCGGCCTCCAAAGCCACGGCGTGTGTAGCGGCTTTGAGAGCGCTGCGCTCGTTGCCATGCTTTTCTGACAGGAGGCGGGCCTTCAGAGCCCATGCCTCGCCGCATTGGCGGTCAAGGGTTAAGCAACGTTCGTTCGCTTCAAGGGCGAGTTCATGCTCCCCTTCGGCTTCCAGAAGTTGTGCGTAATGCAACCAATCTGCAGAGCGTGAGGGATCTTCTTCCAGCGCCTGCGTAATCGCTTCAATCGCTTCTGTTCTTGCACCGGCCCGTGCCCGCAGTCCGGAAAGCAGTGAGCGGTCCGCGGCGGTGTCAACCCCCAAGGCCTCAAGGCGTCGTACAGCTCGCTCTGCGTCCTCATCACCCATGGATGCGAGAAGGTGGGCGTGCGCACGCAACAACGCCGGATCGTCGGGCGTCAATTTCATTCGCGCCTCCAACCAGTGACGATACAGAGCATCGTCGCCTCGGAGGCGAGCGATGTGTTCCAGCCCTTCAAGCACGCTGGCGTGACCGGGTGATAGCTGGTAAGCGACACCCAACGCGCCCTCTGCCCATTCATAGCGTTGGAGATGCGATGATGCAAGCCCCAATCTGTGGGCGGTGTCGGCATCGAGATGAAGGTCGGCCATGGTCAATTGGTGGTTGTCAAGCACCCGCAACAAACGGCGTAAAAGGCCGGTGTGGTTCACCGAAAGCGAGGTGGTGGTTCCGTTCTCTACGGGTTGGTGTTGCACCACGGAACGGAGGACCTCGCATGCCTCTTGAAGGTCAAGACCTGTCGAGGTTTCGGTTTCATGCTTCACAAGAAATTGATGAACGTTGAGCGAAGCGTCGATTTCCGGATGAATGGCTCGCAGAGCGTCCAGGGTGGTTTGCATCACTTGAATATCGGACGTGATGCCTTCCGTAGCGAGGTTGAGATGATGGAAGTGAGTGGATTGGGATTCTTTGAGAAGCGTCTGCATGTCCAACAAGCGAACCATCTTTTGATGACCCCTGTACATCGAATACCCAAACACGCCCGCTGCGCTTGCAGAGAGAAGGCCAAAACCGATAGCGACGAGACTCATTAGCACCCAGCGGTCATGTCCGGCTTTATGGTCTGCGGAGGATTATGGGCAGAAAACACCTGTTTTCTCACCCGGAGTGAAAACCCAAAGCGCTGAAAGACCCTCAAAAACACGGGGTTGGCCACTCCCGACCGCTCACATTGAAAGCCTCCCCTTTCCGTAGGAATCATGAGGGGCATGAGCGGCTCGGAGTTTGAAGACCAGACAATCGATGCCCGAATTGCATCGCTGGTCCGGTTCGGATTTTCTGAACAAACCATCACCGACTTTCTGGCCCAGCACGAGGAGGCGCACGATGAACGCCTTTTGTGGCTTGAGAATCGGCGCGAAACGGCCACCGAAATCGAGGAGCGCTTGGACGCCTTGACCCGATTCGCACCAGCCACAACCGCCCTCCGGGACCATGCTTCCCGGCTTGATGACCCGTTCACGGTCGAAGAGACGTACGACGATTTTGAGCGAGAGGTTCGTGCTGTTTTCCCGTGGGAGCCTGTTCTCGTGCAACACAAGGCGGCGTGGTTTGAGCAAGGCGAAGGTGACGTTTGGCAATCGCTGTTTGAACAACTTGCAAAACTGGACGTCTCAAGTCATGCAGCCTTAACACCGCTTTACCGCTTGTTCGCCATGCCGGAAAGAGCGGACGAAATCGTTCGCCACATGAAAACCATCGA
>Ga0160422_10002049_pt1 | contig 12655 bp, 17 predicted proteins | sample Fk160mmetaG_FD_108192 | JGI IMG/M metagenome (GOLD analysis project Ga0160422, IMG submission 108192) | Marine microbial communities from the Central Pacific Ocean - Fk160115 60m metaG | ecosystem: Environmental > Aquatic > Marine > Oceanic > Photic zone | place: The Central Pacific Ocean...
CAATTGATATAACTTCAAAAGAAAGTTCTATAGCAAAGTTGTATAAGTCAAGAGCAGCTACTGGTTCATCGCCATCAGCAACTGTCACTATCGCATCATTTTTTTCTGCTTCTTTTCTTAAAGCTAGACCGATAGTTGCCTCTGTTTCCACATTTAATAAAATTAAATTAATACCTCGATTTAAAACATTTTTAGCAACTTTAGCCCCGGCAGCAGGTGTTCCTGTTGCTTCAATTACAATATCTAGTTCAACATTGTCTAAAGCAGCAATGCTGTCAGAACACAGAATCTGATTTTCTTTATGTTTTTTATATCTATTAGAAGCAATTTCTAGTTGTTTTTGATTTCTATCAATAATACATACAAGATCTACCCCGTACATTTTTGATACCTGGGCTACAATCCCTTGTCCCATTTGGCCAGCTCCAACAAGCCCTACTTTTACATTTTCACTACGATCTTCTACAAAAGTTTTAAATTTATCTAGTTGGTTCATTTTAAATAATGGCTTTCTCAATAATTTCTAAATCACTTTTATAAGTAATTTTTAAGTTACTATCCTCGCCTCTAATTACGTGAGTTTCGAATTTGTTAAATTTAAACATACTTTCTGTTGTGTCAACCATACCGGTAATATTGTTTTTTGATAGGAATGAATAACAATCAAACAAGTCTTTAAATTTATAAACTTGAGGTGTCTGAATATCTACAATTTTTCTATTTCTAACAATTTCATCATTTGCTTTATCGTAAAATTTACTGTTATCTAAATAAGGGGCTGCGGATCCTTGTTCCTTTGCTGCGTTAACCAAATTTGTTAAAAGCTCTGAAGACATAAAAGATCGAGCGGCATCATGGATCACAATTAAACAATTATCTGTAGCTTTATTTTGTAAATGCTGAAGTGCAAAATATTCACTTTCTTGTCTTGTATCTCCACCGTTAATAATTGAAACACTTTGATGATCAGCTAAAAGCTTTTCTAGTGCTGATTTGTTTGACTCAGATGAAACTAATAGTACTTCATCTATTTCATTATTTTCCATAAAAGTTTCAACAGGATAAAGGACAAGCTCTTTGCCATTTACTTTATAAAAAAGTTTGTTTACTTCCTCGCCAAAGCGAGTGCTATCACCTGCTGCAAGTATTACACCATAAGTTTTCAATATAAAACTATATTATGAACTTTCGCTCTCTTTGTGAATTTTTTTGAGATAATATTTAGTCTTAAATCATTAAGCTTTAATAATCCTATAAATTAAGCATTGCAAGTAGAGAAACAACTAATGCAATAAGGGTAAGTGTTATGGCAGCTACTTTATAGGTTTTGTTACTTTTCCAATCTATATTTCGTGCACTAATGAGTGTTGCGATTGCTAAAACAACTATTGTGATATCTGTGAATTCCACATAATTATTTTAAATTTTTATAAATTATTGCAATAGTTCTAATTTTATTAATCAATTAATGTTCAAAATATGGAATATAATTTTTTATTGTTAGAGGACAATAAGTTATCAATTAAAAATAATGGAAAATTTTTGTCATTAAATCAAGAAAATTTAATTAGCCTAGAAGCAGAATATTCATTAATTTCAACCTATGAAATTAAAGGTAAAAATCTTCTCTCTTCAAAAGTGCTTGAACTTCTTAAAAATAATGAAATTGTAATCAATTTTGAAAAAGTATCGAGTGCATTAAAAGAATTGGAGGATAATAAAATTATCGATCATTTAAATCGAGAAAATTTTAGGAAAATTTCTTTTCCTATATATGTAAGATCTAAGTATCTTAAAAATTATTTAAAAGTTTCTGGTCTAAAATTTGAACTCAGTTCGTTTTTAGAAAATTCTAAATTTCAGGAGATTGAACTTGATTCTTAGTATCAATAACAACTTGAGCAATTCCAATAAATAAAACAACAGCAAAGCCAACATACTGAGATGTTCTTAATGATTCATTTAAAATCATTGTGCCAATAATTACTCCTGTTACAGGTTCAAGATAAGTTATTGTTCCAATAGATACAGGGGGTATAAATTTTATTACATACCAATAAGTTGTTAATCCAACACCAGTAAGAAAAAATCCAAGAAACATACTTACTAATAAATTATCTAGCATCCAAGAGAATCCTTCATATGTAAATGGAGATAAAATTATTGCAGCAAAAAATACTTGAACAAATGCAACATTAAGTCCTCCAAACTGTATAGACTTTGAAGATCCGTAAATTATTAGAATCGCCAAAGAAAATGCACTGACGAGTCCATAAACTACTCCTATAAAAGATGAGATTGTAGAAAAATCTAAAAGGAGATATAAGCCAAAAAAACCGGTAAAGATAAGTACCACTTGAAGCAGTTTGATATTTTTTCCGCGAAACAATTCGATTAACAAAATAAATATTGGATACGAAAAAACTAACCCGATTCCAACAGCTACTGTATTCAATTCTATAGATTTGAACATTGTTGACCAATGTATGGCTAGTAAAGGGCCTAGAAAAATTCCACCATAAAGTAAATCTTTTGTAATTTGCCTTTTTTGAAGAACAAAGATTAACAAAAAAATAGTCCCTAAAAAAGTTCTTATACCTACCAAGGACAGAGAACTAACGTCAGACGTTCTGATTATTAAAGGAATAAAACCCCAGCAAATTGCTAATAAACTAATGAGGAGATAAGCCCTAAGTTTTTTATTCAAACTTATTGTTGGTCTTGTTTGGAGTAATTACTAAATTGTGTAAATTCTTGACTAAAGAAAAGATCAACTTTCCCAGTTTGTCCAGATCTATTTTTTACGATATTTACTTCTGCTACTCCAGGAATTTCTGTTCCTGGATTGTAATAATCATCTCTGTAAAGCATCATAACAATATCAGCGTCCTGTTCAATTGCACCAGACTCTCTCAAGTCTCCTAAACGAGGTCTTTTGTCTTCCCTTGCCTCTGCTGCTCTATTCAACTGTGAAAGTGCAAGTATTGGAACTTTCAATTCTCTGGCTAGGTTTTTAAGATTTCTACTTATTTCAGCAATTTCTTGCTGACGATTGTCTCCTGAAGAACTTTGCATGAGCTGTAAATAATCAACAAGAATCAGATCTAAACCTTTTGAAGATTTTAATCTCCTTGATTTAGCACGTATATCTGTAACAGTAATAACGGGTGCATCATCGAAGTACAATGGAAGACTGTTTACTTTTGAGGCTGCCTCAACAACTCTTGACCACTTTTCGGGACCTAACTGACCTTTTCTCGCATCTCCAGAAGTTACCCTTGCTTCAGAGAACAATACTCTTTGAACTAATTCCTCTTTTGTCATTTCAAGTGAAAAGAAAGCGGCTATTTTTCCTTCTTTAGCTACATTAGTTGCAATATTTAGAGCTAAAGAGGATTTACCCATGCTTGGTCTTGACGCAATTACAACTAAATTTCCCTCTTGAAGCCCTGAAAGATAATAATCTAGATCCAAAAAATACGTTGGAAGACCTGACAAACCTGTTCCTCTATTTTCAATTTCTTCAATTCTTTCAATTGCAGATTCGAGAACATCATTAACCCCAACCAGTCCATCACCAATAGCATCATCAGAAGCGGTAAATATTGTTTGTTCTGCCTCATCTAAGACACTATGTATTTCTTTATCCATAGCCATAGCTAACAATTCAATTCTTCCACTTGCCTTTAGTAGCTTTCTTCTATGTGAGTGTTCTAAAACAATTTCTATGTATCTTTCAAAATTTGCAGAACTTGGAACGTTTTCTACAAGTCTTGCAATATAAGATGCATTTACAGATGAATTTTTTGAGTCTTTGAAAATCAACTCTGAAACAGTTACTGTATCAATTGGATTTCCTGTATCGAATAATCCCTTCATAGCTTCATAAACATTTTGATTTGAAGGGCTGTAGAAATCTGCTGGCTTAACTTCTTCCATAAGTCTTGTAACAGCATCTCTTGATAGTAATGCACTTCCCAAAAGTGCTTCTTCTGCTTCTAGGCTGTGTGGGGGGACTTTATCTAAAGACTGGTTGTCTCTAGATGAAAGTGCCTCAGGACCAACCATTATTTTGTTTCAGGAACTACTTCTAAGGTAATGTCAAAATTTGTATCAGGTCCTAGAATTATTTTTATTGTATGCAATCCAATTTCTTTTACTTGATTTTCAATACTAATTTGTTCTTCTTCAAGCTTAAACCCAGAAAATGTTGCAACTGCTTCTACGATTTGTAAATTACTAATGGCAGCATACAGTGTTCCCTCATCAGTAGTAGTTTGAGAAATTACGATATGTGCATCAGCAAGAGCTGTAATTATAGATTCTGCAAGTTCATTATTTACTTGAGCTTCTTGTTGTCTTTTTTCTTGGAGCTTTTGGGCAAAATCTAAATTATTTGCTGTAGCAACTATTGCTAATTTTTTAGGCAAGAGATAGTTTCTTGCATAGCCTTTTGCAACATCTACAACATCACCTTTGCGGCCTAATGACTTAATATCAGAATTTAAGATTAATTTCATCGTCTATTGTAACTTTGCTTGTATGAGCTCGTAGTTACATAAGGCAAAAGTGCTAGCTCTCTAGCAACTTTGATTAACCTAGCAACCTTTGCTTGCTCTTGCTTTGTAATACCAGTTATCAAGCTTGATCGTATTTTTCCTCTATCAGATATAAACTTTTCTAATAGTTTTACATCTTTGTAAGTTGCATTCTCTATCTGTTTTTTTGTAATTCTTCTTGGTTTGGGAGCTTCGTATTTTGAAGATCTTCTTCCAGTATTTCTTTTTGTATTTGCCATAATAATTCTCCTTAAAACGGTGCTTCGTCTTCTTCGTAGTTTTCTCTAGCGACTGGTTCTACTGAGCTTGATGATCCGCCGTATGTTTTTTCCATTGTCGCTTTTGACCAAAGAAGGCTAGGTGCTATTTCATCAATAGCTATAACGATTTTCGACCTATTTTGACCAGACTCTCTATCTTCCCAGGATTGGTAGTTGAGCTTTCCAACAACAATTACTCTCATTCCTTTTGTTAGTGATGCAGCTGCATTTTCAGCCATACTTCTCCATACGGTTCCTTCAAAATACATAGGATCTCCGTCTACCCATTCACCTTCAGGGGTTCTTGTTCTCTTGTTCTGAACAAATCTAATATTTGCTAATGTAGCTCCACCATCAGTTACCCTAACTTCGGGATCAGCTGTAAGTGTTCCTACTATTGTTACTGTATTGTCTACCATTTTTCTCTACCTCTAGCTTTCCATCTTTAGGACTTTGTGTCTAATGACATCATCAGATATTTTTAGCACTCTATCTAATTCTCCTGGCACTTCCGAAGGTGCTTCAAAAGTTGTAATTGTATAAATACCCTCTTTAAAGGTATCAATTTCATACGCAAGCTTTCTTTTTTTCCATACGTCTTGTTCAGACACACTTCCACCACCATTAGAAATTACATCTGATATGGATTTGTGTATTGATTCGACGATTGTATCGTCTGCTGTAGGTCTCACTATTGAGACTAAGTCATATTTATTCATTTTTCTCCTATGGACACTAATACGTGGCTTCTTTCGAAGCAGGTACCTATTAATTTAATACTAGAAATGTACTATGACAGAATTTTTTTAATTTCTTTTTTCCACTCTTTAATATCATTTTGAGTAATTTTGCCAGCTTCATATGAGTGATGTTCAGATGGATATTCTTTATTTTCTACTTCTTTTTTAAAATTTTCTAAAGCTTTTACAACTTGTTCATGTTGGTTTAGATATCTTTTTACAAATTTAGCATCAATATATTCTTTAGACTTCATTCCTACAAGGTCGTGAAATACTAAAACTTGTCCATCAACATTGACACCAGCTCCTATACCTATTGTTGGTATAGTTACTTTTTCTGTAATTGCTTCTGCAACAACTGAGGGGACTCCCTCAAGAACCATTGAGAAGCATCCCAATGATTCAAGTAATACAGACTCTTCTAAAATTTCTGTAGCTAATTCTAATGTTTTGCCTTGAATCTTGTAACCGCCCATCATATTTTTAGATTGGGGAGTTAAACCTAAATGACCCATTACTGGAATTTCTGCATTAATTATTGCTTCAATAATATCTTTTCTTTTAAATCCTCCTTCAAGCTTAACTGCGTCAGCTTTGCCTTCTTGAATAAACCTTGCTGCATTTTTAACTGCCTCTTCTTTGGTATTGTGATAACTCATATATGGCATGTCTGCGACAACTAGACATTCTGGTTTTGCACGTGTAACTGCTTGAACATGATGAAGCATTTCATCCATAGTTACAGACAAGGTGTCATCATGGCCTAAAACAACCTGAGCTAAGGAATCACCTACTAATATTATGTCGATCTGAGCTTCTGAAACAGCTTTTGATGTGGGGAAGTCATAAGCTGTCATCATTGTTATCTGACGTTTAGATTTTAAATCTAATATATTAGGTACTGTTATTTTCATATTCCTCTCTCCGCCTTATAGGTCGAAGGATTAATCTAATTATATATCTAAGTTAGATTTTTAAAACTATTTTTTAATTTAGGTTTTATATATTTAAGCAATAACATTCTTCTATGAGTTATTTAAAAATCTCTTTGTTATTAATATTAATATCATGTTCTGTAACTACAGTAGAGACAAATATGAATGAAAGATACGAAAAAGCTTACTTTGCAGGTGGCTGTTTTTGGTGTATGGAGCCTCCATTTGAAGACTTAGATGGTGTAATTGAAGCCACATCGGGGTATATGGGTGGAAGTGTAGAAAATCCAACATATGAAGAAGTAACTACAGGTAAAACTGGTCATGCAGAAGTTGTTGAAATACTTTATGATCCTGAAATAGTCAGCTATGAAGAATTGTTAGAAGTTTTTTGGAGAAATATTGACCCAACAGCATTAAATTATCAATTTGCTGATGTTGGAACTCAGTACAGGACAGAAATATTTACAGTTGGAGAAAGCCAAAAAAAACTAGCTGAAAAATCAAAAGTTGAATTAGGAAGTTCTGGAAAATTTGATAAACCCATTGTCACTGCAATTACCGAGGCACCAGTATTTTATATTGCTGAAGAATATCATCAAGATTTCTATAAAAAACAAAGTATGCGTTATCAAATGTATTCTCAAGCAAGTGGAAGAAAAGGATATTTAGAAAACACCTGGGGAGAAGACTAGTTTTTTAATGTTTTATACAGAGTTTCTTTCCACTCTTGATTATCGATTTCCCAAACAACATTAATATTTTTAGTAGTGTGTGACCAATTTTCATCTATATGAGGTTCGCTTTCACCAACGTTTAGTTTATCAACTATAGTCATTCCTCGTGCTGGCCCATCTAATACAATTTTTACGTTATGCCTACCTGCTTTGAGTACAACCTTTTCATTTAAAGCGACTGCCATTGCAACCGGGTCTGGTAAACCTAGCCCCGGATCACCAAGCCAATTTTGACTTGAATCTAGAGCATGCTTGTTACAATCAATTGCAAAATCTCCTTTGGCTGTCTTAAAACTGTATACAAAATCCATTTCACTCTCAGTTAGGTTTGCTCCACCTCTACACAGCTCCCAACCAATCATAGTTATATCTCGATGTCCTGATTGAAATACAATATCTGCTGCTTCTGGGTCACACCAAATATTGTATTCAGCAGCTGGGGTGACATTTCCAACTGTGGTTGATGCGCCTCCCATAATATAGATTTCTTTTATTTTTTTATACGACTCAGGATACTCCAATACAAATTGTCCTAGGTTTGTTAAGGGGCCAAGAGTAACTACTGTAATTTCATTAGGATATTGGTTAATTAATGTATTTAATGCTTCTTTATAGTCAGATTTGTTTTCTGTAGACTTTGGATCAGGATAGTTCATGTTCCCCATTCCATCAGGACCGTGGAACCAATCTGCATGTTCTCTTTTTTTTATCATTGGTTTGTCATAGCCAACATATACCGGTGTTTCTTTTTCACATAGCTCGATAGTGTATCGAGCATTAATGCTTCCTTGCTCTACAGGCATATTTCCTGAAACAATACTTACACCTAATACTTCTACTTCTGGAGACTCCAAAGCCATTAGTAATGCAACTGCATCGTCAGAGGCAGTATCAGTGTCTATAAAAAATTTTCTTTTTGTCATAAATTATTCCTAAACAATTTAATACATTGTTGTGTATGTCAAGTGGTGTGGATAGTGTGTCGCGTGATAATGCTTCCAAAGTCGGTAATCAAGCTGGGGTATTATTATACTTCCTGCGTTTTCCCTTCTTCTGTTCACACTCTCAGTAAGCTTTGCAGTTGCATATATAGAAGCAGCACGAATCTCAACTTCTTCGGTTGAATTTCTTTCTATCATTTTTCCATTCAAAATTTTTTCTTCCAACTCTTCTGAATATTTAGTTATTTTCATAACAATGAGAGCAACAGGTACTATGTAGTCTGCAAAAGCTGTCATAGACTCCATATCTTCAATTTCAAAATGGCCTGTGTGAGCAAGTTCACCATGAATACCCCAAAATGCTAATTGTGCTAATTTATAAAAATTTACCTCTTTTTCTAAATAAAGCGACGAATCATTAAATCTTGGAAACTCTAAGACTAACCTTTCAATCAAGCCTTCTCCATCAGAATAAAGTCTTCTTGGACCCTGGTTTATAAACTTCAACCAATCTCCTTCATAGTTGTCTACAAGTTTTGTACCTACTGCGTTCAATATTTCTACTCGCTCTTGTAGCATAGGCATTTTAATATTTCCTTTAAAAATTTTTTCAAGTTCTTCAATTGTTATTTTTTCTAATACTTCACCATTGAGTAAATTAATTCCAGAATCTATTGCTTCATGAACTTGTGCAAACATGGCTTCACTATCTGAAAGCCTCTGACCTTTTCGTTCAATTTCATACTTAATGGAAGTATCAAAATCAGTAAAAGCAAAATTTAGAGTGTTAATAAGCATGGTTGTTCGAATAAAATTATCTGGATTTTTATTCGTTTTGTTGTTTTTAGGGAGCCCAAACTCTTCATATGCAAGCCAATCAGCAACCATTTCTATATGTTCCTTGCTTATAGATAAATGTTGAGCATTTTCAATAACATTCCCTATTGAGCTCAAAACTTTAGATTCCCAATTAATACCCATAAATGAAATCATAGTAGATAAAAAAATAAAATATTTTTATAATTCTTGTATGACTTCAAGAATTTGTGTGGTAGGAAGCTCTAATATTGATCAAATTGCTTATGTAGATAATACTCCATCTGATGGTGAGACTGTTTTTGGAAATGAATACAGAATGGGTTTTGGAGGAAAAGGAGCAAATCAAGCCATAATGTCAGGACTTATGGGTGCTGAAACATATATGATAACCTGCTTAGGCGACGATGTGTATGCAGACATGACTATAGATAATTATAGGAAAAGCGGTGTTAATGTTGACTTCATTCAAAGAGTACCTGGATCAAGTGGAGTAGCTCCTATATGGGTTGATAGCTCAGGGCAAAATAGAATTATTGTTGTATCTGGTGCAAATGATTTAATTAATGGTGATGATGCAGTAGAGGCTGTTAAAAAAATAGATGATTTAAAGGCTGTAATTGGACAGTTTGAAATACCGCTTAAAGTAACTGAAAAAGTTTTTCAATATGCAAAATCCAATAACATTACAACAATTTTAAATCCTGCGCCAGCAAAAATTCCTTCAGATAATCTCTTAGATGCTACTGATTGGTTTATACCTAATGAAGTAGAATTTGAAACTATTTCTGGATTAAGCGCATTTGAAGATGATAATTTAATCAATTATTCTAAAACAATTAAATCAAACCTAATTGTTACCTTGGGTGAAAAGGGTGCTGCATATATAGAAAATGGTACTGTAAAAAAAATTAATGCACCAAAAGTATCTGCAATTGATACGACTGGAGCTGGAGATGCTTTTGTTGGTGCTTTTTCTTATGCAATAGCTTCTGGTTTTACAACAGAAGATTCCATCAAATTAGGCATAGAAAGAGCATCCGACTCTGTAACTAAACCTGGTACACAATCTTCATACTCTAAACAATGATTGTTTTACCTTTTAGAGAACAAATGATTTTATTAATAACTTTCATTGTAATTTTTATAGTCTTTTGGATAGACGACAAAAGACTAAAAAATAAAAATCATGTATTAAACAAAATTTTTTATTACCTACCTTCTTTTAACAGTAATCAAAGAACGGGTTTTATGCTTTTAGCTGTCGCAGCTATTTGTGCACTATTTGGTGTTGCTTTGTATCTTTCAATTATTGTTTTAATTGCTGGTTTAAGCTTTATTTATAAAGGAAGAAATTAAGAATCTTTACTCCAAAATCTAACTTGAGGTAAAATATTATTTTTCATTCTTAATTGCATTATTAAAATTCCAGCAATAGAAGATAAAAGTGAAATAGACAAAAATATATTTATATTCTCTATATTTACAAAATATGCAAAAAGAAACGGGCCAGTTACTAACCCCGGTAACCTAAAAGCTGTTAGGAGTGCATTTGTGTTTCCTGCATCACCTACTGAACCAATTTCTACTGAGATATTACTTTGAGATGTAACAAACGTTCCGGACCCTAGCCCAGCGCAAATAAAAATTAAATATTGAAATAATAATGGGTCAGTTATAAATAATACACTAGCTATAAAGTGAAAAAATAAACCGAGCATATATGTAATTTTAAATCCTGATTTTGTTGCAATTATTGGAACTATGAAACTACCAAAACTTTGACTTATTAAAAGTAACGTGATCCATATTCCAATACTGTCTGCATTTACTGAGTAAAAATTTATCAACCAAATAGTAAAAAAAGGTGTAATAGACTCTGGAATAACACTTACTATGTTTGATGTAGCTATTGCTTTTACATCTTTACTATTTCTAAAAATAAGATACCAATTATTAAGTTTTTTATTTATTAATTTAATCGTTAGTTTCATTTTTTTATTTTTAACCTTTTTAGGTTCTCTAATCATTATGAGCGGAATTAAAGAAAGAGTTGTAATGATTATTACAACTAACAAACCTCTGGAAAATCCCTCAATTAAACCATTGTCTTGTATTTGAATATCAACATATCTAGAGACCAAAAATCCAGCTAAGGAGCCTGTAGTGAGATTAGCAGCGAAAAATATGGCCCTATGCTTATATAAAACTCTAGAAACTAAGTCAAAATAAGCTGGAAGAATAGCTCCTGCACTGTAAACAAAAACTGCATAGGTTATCAAAAATATAGGAAGAATAAATTCTGAATCCAAAAAATATTTTAAACTAAGATATATAAAAATAAATCCAACTCTCTCAACAATCCCCCACTTAATAACATCTTGTTTTGAATCTTCTTCTTTTCCTCTATTAGAAGATGAGATGAACTGACCAAGAATATTTAAAAAATAAAATATTATTATTACAGAGGGAGCAGCATACCAAGCCCTAGATATCTCAAAAGCAATATCAGGTGTGTAACTTAATGGTATGAGTAAGGCAAAAGCAGAACCAAAACCTATGCTATCAAAAATAAACATGGTGTAATTAAACACAAAATTATTTTTTATAAATTCTGAACTTGTTTGAGCCAATTAAAAACTACTTTTTACCAAGTAGCCTTATTGCAAAAGTTGCACCAAATATTATAGAAAGGAATGCAGATCCACAAAATATAACAATAGATGAACCAACAAAAGGTGTTAAAGAAAATCCATCAAGTGGGACAAAGGCATTTAAATTGATCCTTCCATAGAAAACTATAATTATTGGTAATAAAGCAAGAAGGGAAAAGGTAGTTTCTTTTATTGTAAATTTTTTATACCTCAATAAAGTTCTTTCTTTATTTGCACCAAAAGCTCTTGTTTCAAGACTCATTGATAATTGAGAAACTCTATCAATTGCCCCAGCAAACACAGGAATAATAGAAGGCAATAATGCTTTGAATCCTTGTGCTTGCATAGCCCTTGACTTTTGAGCTGATAAAATGATTCCAAACTCTCTTTGTATAATAGGAATTAATTGAAGAGTGGTTGTAATCATAAAATTAACTGTATATGGTACTTTTGCTCTTTGAAGTGCTGAAGAAAGTTCTCCTGGATGTAAAGTCATGAGCATTAATATTGACCAAGTACATATACATAAAATACGACTACTAAATAACATTCCATAAATTATCGATTCTGTATATAAAGAAAAAGGACCTACTTCAGCTAAAAATGTTGGATTATCAAAAACAGCTGGAGGGACAATTGATTGAAGAAATATCATAGCAAAAGCAGCTGGAAAAAATATTACCATTGCCCTGACATAACTTGGAAAAGTTTTAGTAAGAATAACAAATACTAACCCTATTAATGTAAGTGAATAATTTACATATGGATTTTTATTAAAGAAACAAAAAATAACAAAAGAGCCTACCCAGTAAAACTTAACAAATGGGTGAGCTTTATGAAAAAATGAATCACCAGGTACATAAGCTCCAACAGGTACTCTAGCCACTACGAACCTTCCTTGATTTCTAAACTTGATTCTAAAATCATATTAATTGATTCTGTCATGTTTTGCTGATATTCCTCAGATGTTAGAGATTCTCCTCTTGCTTGATCTCCAGCAACCAGCAAAACAG
>Ga0160422_10002050_pt1 | contig 12651 bp, 12 predicted proteins | sample Fk160mmetaG_FD_108192 | JGI IMG/M metagenome (GOLD analysis project Ga0160422, IMG submission 108192) | Marine microbial communities from the Central Pacific Ocean - Fk160115 60m metaG | ecosystem: Environmental > Aquatic > Marine > Oceanic > Photic zone | place: The Central Pacific Ocean...
ACCAAACCGTAAGCGAGCACGAAGGCATCGACACCTGCACGGAACCGGAGGACGGACGGTTCTCCGTCAACATCTCGGCAGGCGGTGGAGGGTTCCTTCGACCACTTGTGGATTTAGGCGTCGTGCCACGCACCCCGTTTGAGGTCCGAGATGGATGGGTTGAGTGGACGGTAGAGGGGAGCCGAGAAACGATGAGGGCGCTGGTCAACCGGTTTCGGAGCGATGAGATCCCGCATCGCCTTCTGTCCACCCGCAGCACCGGCTCTAAGTTGCTCACGCCAAGACAGCGCGAAGTGTTCGAAATCGCTTCACGCGAGGGGTATTGGGACGTCCCCCGGAGGATCAACCTCACTGAACTGGCGGGGCTACTGAACGTCGCCAAATCGACCCTTTCCGACCAACTTCAACGCATCGAATCCGCCGTTTTTCATGCGTTCACGGAAGAGATACGTCGGCAAAGTAACTAACATGTTCGTGCGAACATGTTCGTAAAGGGTATAAACTGGGTGGGGTACAGGGTTGGTTATGGACAATCTACCGAAGACCTGGGACGACTGGATTAAAAATTTCGAAGAGTGGCAGGACACTGTTGGCTACCAACGAGAATGGATGGGTAACTTTGAACTCTCCATCCTCTTTGACTGGGAGCGCGCTGGCGACACCATCGAATTCGGCGACTACAAAGGCCGAAACAAATGGGAGCGCTCGCTTCAGGTTCCTCATCAAAGCATGAGAGACGCCCTGGTGAGCATGATCACCGTTCAAGGCGACACGGAGTTTGCTTCCGTCGAACAACAACGCCACCTTCTCGCCACGGCACCAACCGATTACGATCGCTACGCTGCAGCCCGCATCATGGCCGAGGAGCAGCGTCACGGCTGGCAGATGGCCTACCTCCTCATGACCTACTTCGGTCAACAAGGACGACGCGAGGCACAAAAGTTGCTCGAGCGGAACGCCCAAGAAGGCGACCGCCTCCTTGGAGCCTTCAACCGACCCATGACCCACTGGCTTGACTTCTTCTGCTACACGATGTTTGTGGACCGGGACGGCAAGTTCCAGCTCGGCATGCTGTCAACCTCCGCTTTCAAGCCGCTTGCTGCAAGCATGGGCCCCATGCTGAAGGAAGAAGCCTTCCACCTGGGTACCGGTTCTAACGGGCTGCGCCGTGTCATCAAGGCGGGCGTTATCCCGCTCGACCTGCTTCAGCGCTACATCAACCAGTGGGTCTCCACTGCGCACGACCTGTTCGGCGTTGACGAATCCTCGTCCGCTCACTGGGCCTATGTGTGGGGTGTGAAAGGCCGCTGGGACGAGCGAAAGAAGCTCGAAGGCGGTATTGAGGTCTCCAAAGAAAAACTCAACGAAGAAGCACGGCACCACTACCACGAAGAAATCGTTCGAGAGGTTCGCAAACTTTGCAACTACCTCCCCGACGACGCGCCACGCCTTTACGTTCCTCACGAAAACTTCAACCGAGAAATTGGCACCTACAAGCGCCAGCGATACACGGTAGAGGGAACGCAGTTTGAAGGCTCGGATGACGAATGGAACCAGTACATCGAAACGCACCTGCCCACCAAGCAAGATGAAGAAGACCTCAAGGAGTACTTCAAGCAACAGTGGGTTGCAGAAAAGCCCATGACGGCAAAGCAGATCGCTTCCGGCATCGGTGCAGGCGCCTGATACCAAGGTGGATTCAACATGATTCCCGTTGCCCTGTACGGCGTTGACGCCGAAATGTGTGAGCGCTTTTTTGAAGACCTGCCCAAGTTGGTCACGGATGCGTACGAAGACCGTCCGTACCTTGAATCGCTTTACGCCGTTCAAGCCGAACAATCCATTGAGCACGTGAGCATCGCTGACGACTGGTCAAACCGAACACCGTTCGCATGGCCAGAGGACATTGTCAACGAGATTGAAATGGTCCTACGCACCACCAATTATCCGGATGTCTCCCTGCTAGAGCACCTCATGACGCTCGACGGCGTGGACGCCCAACGAATTTCCGAGTGGATGCACTTTTCCACCAACCTTTTCCCGATTTATTCAGAAAAAGCTTGCGAAACCCTCCAAAAAATGGGCCTTGACACCCCGTACAAACCCAACGACATCGCCAGTTATGGCCTCTATGTCAACCGCATAGAGGGGCTCAAAACCCATGCGCCCGCCGCTGGCTTGCCAGAGATTGGACTCCCCCGAACCAGAATGCTCCAGCTTGGCCTGGAGCGGTTTGAATGAAACATTCTGCAACACACGCTAAACTGCTTGTTGTTGTCGTAATTTGGGGGCTCGGATGGGTCGCTGGAGTTGTTGTTTCAAACGAAGAAACAGGCATTCCTCCTTTTGCTGCAGGTTGGGCACGATACGTGCTTGCCATCACCTGCTTCCTCGCTTTTCTGAAGATCACAAATCAATGGATTTTACCGAACAAAGACCAGTGGAAAATCATCTTCATGATGGGGTTCTTATCCACGTTCTTGTATCAAGCCTTCTTCATGTACGGAATGCGATACACAGCGGCTGGTGATGCCTCACTCATGATCACTTTCAACCCCCTCTTCACAACATTGCTCGCCATTCCATTTTTGGGAGAGAAATTCAACAAGCGGATAGGAATTGGCCTCTTTCTCGCCATGTCGGGCGTCGGAATTTTGGCGCTTTACTCTCCCAATCAAAACATCCCTCTCAATCGTAGAGTGCTTGGTGATGCACTCATCGCCCTGTCTGCACTGTCTTGGGCTTTCAACACGATTCTCATGAAAAAGGCAATGACGGGTGAAGCAGCGATGTCTCCTCTGCATCTCACCGTGTGGTCGAGTGTCGCAGGATTGCTGATTCAAACGCCAGCCACCATCTGGGAATACACTCGATTGGGGCTCCCTACCAATGCCAGCGGGGAGGCATGGTTGTGGTTGGCCTTCCTCTCGATTTTCTCAACCGTGCTGAGTTATGTATGGTTTGCAGATGGTGTGAGGAAGATCGGTGCAGGCAGAGCATCGTTTTACGTATACCTTGTTCCGGTCTTTGGAATCCTGAGTGGTATACTGCTTCTTGATGAGAAATTGGGCGTATCGATTGTCGCATCCTTCGTTCTTATCGTGGGAGGGGTTTACCTGGCCCAAACAAAGCAATCGTCATCAACCTAAGCCTCGTCCATTGCACCATGCGAATCACAACTGTTGCTGTCATCGGCGCCGGAACGATGGGGGCAGGTATTGCGCAGGTGTGCGCCCAAGCGGGATGGAAAACCAACCTCTACGACGCTTTTCCGGAAGGCCTTGAGCGAGGCATGGAACGCATCAACTCTTTTTGGGAAAAAGGCATCGCTCGGGGCAAGACCACGGAGGACCAGAAAAAGGAGTGGTCAGCAAACCTCTACCCTGTTGGTGAACTAAAGGAGGCGGTGGTTGAGGCAGACCTCGTGATCGAGGCCGTTCCCGAGATTCCAGAACTCAAGCACAACATCTTTGCAGAAATTGACCAGCATGCGCCAAAGCACGCCGTGTTGGGCAGCAACACGTCCTCTCTTTCCATTGCCGATATCGCCTCTGCAACTTCTCGTCCTGAAAACGTGATTGGCATGCATTTCTTCAATCCCGTGCCGATCATGAAACTGCTTGAGTTGGTGCGGCACGAAACGTGTTCAAGCTCCACCGTGGCTCTTGCCGAGGCAGCGGGTGCTGCCATGGGGAAAACAACCATCCTTGTTCGTGATGTACCCGGTTTCGCCACGAGTCGCCTCGGTGTGGTCCTCGGCAACGAAGCAATTCGAATGCTGGCTGACGGTGTGGCCAGCGCAAAGGACATTGATACCGCCATGGTGTTGGGGTACAAACACCCCATGGGACCGTTGGCCTTGAGCGACCTGGTCGGCCTTGATGTTCGTCGCGACATTTTGCTCAACCTGCAAGCCTCGTTCAACGACGACAGGTACGCTCCGCATCCACTGCTTGAGCAGCTCGTCAGCGAAGGCCGCCTCGGAAAAAAAACCGGGAAAGGTGTCTACGACTGGTCGAGCGGGCAGCCCGAAGAAACCGACACCGGTTTTTGAGGCGACAAGCGTCAAATACACCCGGTCGCATGTATGGCTATGAACGATACCGACGAAAGTCCATGGGGCAACATCAAATCTGACCCGTCTCCTGAAGAGGCCGAGCGATTGGACGGCGACCAAGCCGAGGACGGCATGAGTGGTGAACCAATCGTCCAAGCGGAGCCAGAAACCGCTCAACCCGATGCCTCGCAGTTTACACAACCGGGCTTTCAAGTCCCGGCAACGGCGCAAACCATCACGACGGGAGATGAAAAGAAAGGCGTGAAGATTCCGATGGTCATTGCTGCAGTTCTCGTCGCAGTTGGTTTGGTAGCCTTCGTGGTCGGTGCGGCCCTCGGCGCTTCGATCGAAGAAAAATTTGAGGCCCTGTCAACCGAAGCCTATACCGAGTTTGTTGGCGAAAACGCGACGCTCGTTCACGATGACGCCGACGGCAAGGGCGAAGCGGGATGGTACCTTTTGATTCCCGGCGATCCAAAAGCCGACGCCAACGAAAACGGCGTGATGGACGCATGTGAAAATGTGGGCATCAGAATCGTCGACGAGAAGGGTGAAGACGCCAGTGAGCGGGCCGCGAGAATCTCATGCTCAACGAGCATGGGCAAAGGTTCGAACGCTGGTGAGGAATATTACGACATCAAGGACCATATCATCGTGGCGAAGATTTGCCAAACACTCCCCGATGAAAACGGGTTTGCAGAACACCGCTGCGACGTGGGTGAACAATTCACCATCACCAACGATGCTGGCATCAACATGTCCGTCGTTGACCTCGATGAAATGTTGATTCCGTTTGTTGAAGAAACGGTGGCCACCGGCATCGCCAGCGGAGGGTCGTTCCTCGCCGGATGCTGTTCGCTCTGCGGTGGCATCATTGCCCTCATTGTCGGACTCATGCGCCTGGGTGGCGGCAAGCCGGAACAGCAAGTTCAGTTCGTCATCAACTGAGTCAATCAAACGAAGGCGTCCTCTTCTCCAAGAAAGCAGCAACGCCCTCCACGAAGGCATCCGTGGTGCCCGCGGCTTCAATCAACGTCCGCTCGTGGTCGAGGTGCGTTGAAAATTCGTTGTCGGTTTGAACGTGAAGCAGGTGTTTTGTCGCCTCTTTGGTGTGAGGCCCCCAAGAAGACCACATGACGGCAAGCCCTTTTGCCGTGTCCATCAGTGAGGAAGGTTCCACAAGAACGTCAATGGCCCCGTAGGCATGGGCTTCTTCTCCTGACCAAATTTCGTTGCCCATGAAAAAGCGACGGGCGCGTTGCTCGCCCACGAGTCGGGGAAGAAGCCATGTCGTACCGCCGTCGGGCGAAAGGCCCATCCCCGCATAAGAGGCCGCCATGCGAGCATCGCTGGTACCAACCCGAGCGTCGCAGGCCAGTGCCAAGCCGAGGCCACCACCTGCCGACACGCCGTTCAGTGCGGCAACAACGATGGTAGAGGACGTTCGAATGCGTTGAAGCAACGGGTGAAGAACACCGGTTAAGTTGCGTATCAACTCGGGCGCCGAGTTGTTGTCAATCGCCTCCTGAAACGCGTGAATGTCGGCACCTGCAGAGAAAAACCTCCCGTCGCCGGTGAGGACAATCGCCTTGATGGATTCGTCCTTCAAGGCGTTGTCGATCGCTTCGGCAATGCTGGGAAGAAAAGCCATCGAGAACGATTGCGTGGACGTTTTGCCCGCCATTTTTATGACGCAAACAGCGCCATCGAGTTCGGTTTCAATCCCCATGTACAAGCCTCACAGTTTGACGTTGACGTTCTTGACTTTCGTGTAAAAGCGGAGAGCGTCCTGACTCTGCTCAATGCCAATTCCCGAATGCTTCCACCCGGTAAAGGCCGTCTGCGGAAACGTGATGGGGTATTCGTTGATGGAGACCATGCCGCACTCCAAATCTCTGGCGAAGGTGTGAGCGCGCTTCAGGTCTCTGGTCCATACACCGTTGAGAAGACCAAACGGTGTGTTGTTGGCCAAGGAAAGGGCCTCTTCGTCGGAAGCAAACGAGGTCACCGAGAGCACAGGGCCGAACAACTCGTCTTGGAACAACAGATGGGACGCCTCGACGCCCGTCACAACGGTGGCTTCCATGAAGGCACCATCGCCCTCCACGGCGCTACCACCAAGCTTCAAGGAGCCGCCTTGCTTGAGCCCCGCTTCGAGTTTTTCCAAGACCTCAGCTCGGTGCCGCTCGTGGACAAGGCTGCCGATTCGCACGCCCTCTTCCATGCCGGGTCCAACCTTCCATTTGCCAACCTCGGCACAGACGGCTTCAACCAGCTCATCGTGAACGTCTTCATGAACAAGCAATCGAGAACCTGCCCAACACATCTGCCCGGCGTTCATGAAAATCCCAAAACAAATGGCTTTCGCTGCATAACGAAGGTCGGCGTCCGGGAAGACGATGTTGGCGCCTTTGCCCCCCAACTCCAAGGTGACGGGGGTCAGCTGTTCGCTGGCTTTGGCCATGACGGCTTGACCCGTAGGCACGCCTCCGGTCAACACCACGCCGTCCACGCCGCTGTGGCCGGCCAGCGCATTGCCTGCCAGCGACCCCGAACCGGTCAAAATCTGCAAAACGCCGCTCGGCAAACCGGTGTTGCCCTCATCGATGGCCTTCCCCCACGCTAGAAGGGAGAGTGGGGTCCATGATGCAGGCTTCGCAATCACGGTACAGCCGGCGGCCAGCGCTGGCGCAATGGATCGAAGCGCCAGTTGGAGCGGGAAGTTCCACGGCACGATGTGCGCTGTCACGCCAAGAGGTTGACGAAGCGTGTAGTTCAATCGAGATCCCGGTACTGGAACGGTGGTGCCTTCTATCTTGTCCGTGAGGCCGGCGAAATATTCCAGTGTCCACGCGCCGTATCGGATTTCTGAAAGGGCCTCGCGGAACGTTTTGCCGTTGTTCGATGATTCAATGACGGCCAGTTCCTTGGCCTTCTCGTAGGTGACGGCCGCCATTTTGTTGAGAACGCGACCGCGCTGTGCGGGGTCCATCTTCTTCCATTCTGCACCCCGAAGCGCTTTACGGGAGGCCTCAACACAACGGTCGACGTCACCAACGGTCGCTTTTGGAACCGCTGCCATGACCTCGCCGGTTGCAGGGTTCATCGCTTCACTGGTTTCGCCGTTTTCTGCTGCGCACCACTCGCCATCAATCCACATCCGTTCTTCGGCCATAATTCCTCCAGCGCAGAACGCTTCAAAGGGGCATCGGTGGGTTGTTTCGGAGAAAAACCGGGAGCCTTGCACCGAGAGAGGACAGAAGCCTCATGTGCTCAGGTCGCCTCCTCAGTCCATGGCAAGGCGTGTCGGGATAGCGCAACGCACAGCGCAAACCATCTCCACGCGTCCACCTCGATTGCTCATCATTGCGGGAGCCACGGGTGTGGGCAAATCCACAGCGGCCGTCGGTGTGGCCCAGCGCGCAGGTTTCACTCGAGTGATGTCCACCGACGCCATACGAGAAATCATGCGCGCCACTGACAAAGAAGGGCTGCACGAGGCCCTTCACCGGTCTTCGTTTTCACGCGGCAGCAGCGGCGAGCCAGTGTTGGACTGGAACGAAACATGCCTGGCGGTTGATGCCGGTGTTTCGGCCACCATTGAACGGGCCCGGCGCGAAGGCATCGACCTCCTGCTCGAGGGTGTGCACATCGTTCCAAGCGCAAGGTTGCTGAAAGCATGGGAGAACGCTGGCGGTGTTGCATTGGGCATCGTGATGGTGGTGGACGAAGAACGGGCTCATGAAAACATGCTCAAATCAAGAGACGCCCACTCCTACCGTCGCTCTGATCGATACCTTGCTGGCTTCCAGCGCATACGAGCGATTCAAGAGGGATTCATCGAGCGAGCAAAAATCGCCAACTGGCCCATCGTCGACCCGATGCGTGTTGACAACGATGTTGAACGCATTTTCACGCTTCTCAACCGGGCCGTTGATGCTCATCATGAGGATTGAACATTCAACGTGAAGGCGACGTCGTACGTCAACATCGCTTCGCCGTCCGAAACACCCAATTCTGCCACGACCTGGATGGTGCTGGCATCAATTTCTGACAGCACGATATCGGTCAGTTTGATTTCCACCCCGCGAATTTCTCCATGATGCAGCAAATCATCGTGGACGGTGTCAATGCCAAGTTGAGCGGCTTCCATCGGGGCCAAACCGCTGTCCATCCAAAGGTCCATTCGCGCTTGTGAAAGGGGTTGAACGACCTCCAGAACCTGACCCGTGGTGTCAATAACATCGTCCGATGCCGCTTCATGTGGAAGGGTTAATCCGGCCACTTTGACACCAAAGATGGCCATGGACAGGAGGGACATGAGCAGCACCACACCGGTGGCGAGCAACATCTGCGCACCGTTCGATGACGTCAATGTTGTTGGACGCATCAAGCCCCGCCTCCTCTTGCCCAAACATCGAGCGTGACCGTCCATGCGTAAGGTCCGATGACCACGAGGTGATGCACAGCGACGGTGCCTCCCGAAGGCGTACCCACCGTGCCGTGCGGGGTCGCCACGGAACTGTCTTTGGCCAGCCAGCAGTTGGCTTCCTTGCCGGGGGCTATCGCCGACTGGAGAAGCGTGCAAGCCTCTTCGCGTTCGTCGGTGGCGAGCAGTTCTTCCAAGCGACTGTCGCCTTCAATCTCGGCCTCCAAGCCAAGGCCGTAGCGGATGGCATCGTCCGCTGCCATTTCCAGAGACGAGTCCAAAGCAACGGAGGAGGAATCGGGCACGTGAACCCGAATGAGGAACGTGGCGGACATGAAGAAAAGCCAAAACAACGTCAGCATTTCCAAAATGTGGATTTGTGCCTCTTCGTCTCGACGCACGTCGTCACCCTCCGTAGTAAAGGGGTGAGGGAATGAACGTTCCCGCCGACGGGTTTAATCCTGGCACTTCGGTAATGCCGATCAGGTCTGGAGAGAAGGCAACGAGGTTGAAAATCAACAGAGCGACAACGATCATCATCCCGGAGTGCTTGAAACCGGTTGAGAAACGGCCGGTGGCCATCAAACCCGCCATGGACCCGTTGCCAAGGGCTTGCATGGTGACGCCATAGTAGAAAATGGTCAGGAAGAAGAGCGGGTCGATGTTGCGAATCGTCATGTTTCCAATTGTTTGACCGCCACTGTCGCCCCCGCCTTCGCCGCCTGAGTTTGAACCCGCAATGGCGGGAATAAACACCTTGGCCAGAACGACAATAACACCGAGGAAAACGAAATACGACGTCCAGATGACGGCAATGTAAGAACCGATGGCGCGTTTGCGTTCACCTTCAAGGAACTTGATTTCTCTGGAGTCGTTGGCGGCCGTCACCAAAATATCAGAGATTTTTCCGCCGGCGCGGTCGGCCTCGGCAATGAGCGTGATGGCCCGGCGAACCAGCGGCGTACCGACGCGCTCCGCAAACTGACCGATGACGTCGGAGAATTTGACGCCCCAACTCAGCTGGTCTGACATTTTCTTGACTTCGTCATTAAGGGCGCCGTATTCTGAGGTTGCCAACGTTTGGACGGCCACCGTCATCGACAAACCACCCTTCCAGTATTCGGCAAGGTCTCGCAGGAAATCAGGGAATTTTTCCTCGATTTCGTTTTTGGCATCTTCCACCTTTTCCCAATAGTATGAGGCGGGGTAAAGGAAAAAGAAGAACGTCAGTCCGAAGAAATTCAAGAAAATGGTGGGGTGGACCTTGATGGGGCCGACATCGACCGCAGGACCCAGCCAGAGCGACTTGTTGTTCATGTTGGTGGGCACGCCGTCCTGATAGTGGACCGTCATGTCAATGTTGACCTCTTGAAGCAATTGCCCTTCCTGTTTCGTCATGAAGATGAGTTCGTAGCGGGTATCGGGAGGTATGTTCACGATTTCCATGAGCTGAGGCCCGGCGTTGGCTGTTCTGTTGTCGTCCCTCTGAAACTCTCCGTCTGCCGAACGAATGGCAACGGTGTATTCGTAATCACCGGAGGCAACAACGGAATAATTCAACCACAGCGGCTGCAAGACAGCGGTGCCCCCGGTTGCCGATTCGGGCACGCCCGGCACGTCGAAATTCTTGCCTCGCTTGGAAACCATGGTCCATTGTTCGTCTTCCCAGGTGATGCGATCGGGTTCGTCCTGGAGAATGGCGCAGGTTTGATTTTGCGTGTACGTCGGCTTCTGGTTGGTCTGGAAGTATTCTCCCGTCGGGTTCCCCAACTCGTCTTCAGCGGTAGCACCGCAGTAGAGGTTGGTGAACATCGGCTCACCGTTAGCGGTTGGAACAAACCCGGAATTGGCGATCCAAAAGAGCCCGCTGCTGATGCCAAGAATGATGGAGAAAAAGAGGATGATGTACAAGCGTGTTAGGGTGTTGTCGTCTTTTGGTAGGTCCAAATTGACGACGATTTTTTCTTTCTTCCGCGCCACGAACTCACCCCCTCACATTTCCTGTTCTTTGCTGCTCGTCCACACCAAAACGGCGTAAGCGATGTGAATCAAAGGAATGAAGCCCAACACGATGCCGTACAGCATGCCTTCGCTCATTTGAGCACCGGACCCGGACACCCAGAACATAATGACAAGCATCACGATGAGGAACAGCGGCATGGCGACCGCAACCACGATGTAGGATTCTGCCAAGAGCGCAATCGACTCCAAAAATTGTCCGAGACGCGTCCGATTTTCTCGCATGTAGTGCTCTGCCCTGTTAAGGAAATACAGCTTGAGCTGCCCACCGGCCGTGAGCGTACCGACCATGCCTTGGAAAAATTCGGTCAACCAAACCGATGCCGCCCGATCAACGCTCATTTTCATCGCCGTGATGAGGTCGTAACCCAGCAAGGTGATGTCTCGATAAATCATGGCGGCATCGTCCGCCACGTCGCCATAGATGTCCTTGTTCATGGCAAGCGAACGGAAAATTTTGGCGGGCGTCGCATTGGCAGCTGACATAGCGGCGGTGTAGGACGAGGCGTAGGGGAGGTATTTCTCAATCATATCAGCGCGCCGCTTGGCTTCCCGCGCAGCGCCACCCCTGTTGTACACAAAACCAGCATAGGGGACGATGACGCCACCTATGGCGACAATAACGACCTTCAAAACAACCGGAAAGACTTGCAAAGCGTAGTCTGGACAACCGTCGCCCGGCAGTGTAGGGTCGACAAGTTCGGCGTTCCAGTACGCCCATTCATAACACGGATCTTCGGTAGCAGGGTCTTGAATGCCTTCATAGAACGCAATGACACCGATGTCGGGGATGAAGAAGACGGCCACAAAGGCCCACGACATGAGCGCAATAGCGATGGACGTTACGATTACGGTTGAAAGGTACACCTCAGGCATCATGCCCATGGACCCTTTCACCAAGTTGGCAGAGAGTTCCTTATCCGCACGCGCTCGCTTCTTTACAAACGGCCCGAGAAGCCGGTTGCAGATGCGTTGCCATGCTGTCAGGTCCATCCTATCACCGCTCTTGGTTCAGCCGCCTCACTTCAACCCGTCTACGCGAGCAAGAATTTCGTTGGGTCGGACGTAGTACTCCGTTACGATTTGAGACACCTGGTCCGCTTTTCGGATGTCGTTCAGAACCATCCATTCCAAAATGCGCTTGCGTGTCCGCAACTCGCGCCGCATTTCTTCTTGGCTGTAATTGATTTTCACCATGATTTTCTCAAGCACGTAGGACTTGCCGCTGAACACGAAGTCGTCGTTTGTCACGTCCCAACGGAACACTTCGTTGGTGATGACTTCCATCGAGTTGGGGTCAATGCCCACGATTTCAACGACCTGCTTCGTGCGTCGGACACGGCGACCGTTGATACGGGTCTGAATTTGGATAGAACAGGCCTCAAGTGCGGGCAGCAACACCCGAGGGATGTCGATCGGTTTGTTCTCCAGCCGGTGCACGAGGGAAGGCACGGAGTCGGCGTGCACGGTTGAGTAGGCACAGTGGCCCGTGGCCATGGCTTGGAACAGAACGTAGGCTTCCGCACCACGAATCTCACCGACAATGATGTATTCCGGCCGTTCACGTAACGCCGCTTTGAGCAGTTCGAACTCACCGATGACGCCCTCTTCGCTTTCGCCACCAAACCCTTGCCGGGTAAGCCCGGGCACCCAGTTGGGTTGAGGGATGTTGACTTCACGGGTGGATTCGATGGAGACGATTTTCATCTGCCACGGTATGAAAATGCACATGGCGTTCAGCGTTGTCGTTTTTCCCGAGGCGGTACCGCCGACGAACAGCATGGGCACTTCGTTTTGGAAGGCGATCCACAAGTAAGCCACCATGAGGGACGACATGGTTCTGAACGCCACGATGTCGGCTGGGGAGAACGGGTCGTCCTTGAACCGCCTGATACAGAAAGCGGAACCACGAGTTGAGATTTCATGGCCGAGTTTCATGACGATTCTCGAACCGTCCATCAGCGTCGCATCGAGCAGCGGTTCGGCAACGGAGATGTGCTTTCCACAACGCTGGGCAAGTTTGATGACGTAAGATTCCAATTCCTCGTCGGTTTCCCAAACGCAGGTGGTCTCGACCGACTCAAACTTTCGGTGGTAAGCAAAAATCGGAATGTTGGTTCCGTCAAGCGAGATGTCCTCAACGTTA
>Ga0160422_10002054_pt1 | contig 12634 bp, 13 predicted proteins | sample Fk160mmetaG_FD_108192 | JGI IMG/M metagenome (GOLD analysis project Ga0160422, IMG submission 108192) | Marine microbial communities from the Central Pacific Ocean - Fk160115 60m metaG | ecosystem: Environmental > Aquatic > Marine > Oceanic > Photic zone | place: The Central Pacific Ocean...
AAACTGCAGCACGCCCACTGCCCCCACGACCAGTTCGTTCTTAGTCAGCGGCTTGAAGACTTGCGTCGCGCCTTCTTCCGCCAACTGCTGAATACCCTTCTCTAACTGTTTCGAGCGCAACGGATCTTTCACGCGAACGCGCCGGAACAACTCAGGGGCGAAATTCGGTATACCGATAAACCGATGTACTTCCCCCTCGGAGAACGCATCACCAATTTGGATCGTACCGTGATTGTGTAAACCGATGATATCGCCGGCAAAGGCCTGCTCGGTCTGAACGCGGTCACCCGCCATAAACGTCACCGCGTCAGCCACTTTGATGTCTTTACCCAGACGTAAATGGCGCATTTTCATACCCTGACGATAGGTTCCCGAACAAATGCGTAAAAAAGCTATCCGGTCCCGGTGATTGGGGTCCATATTGGCCTGTATTTTAAACACAAAACCGCTGAACGCCGGCTCGTCAGGCAACACCTCGCGGCTTTCGGTCGCACGTTGCTGCGGTGGCGGCGCAAGCTCCACAAAACCGTCAAGCATCTGATTGACCCCAAAATTACCTAGCGCAGTTCCGAAATAGACCGGACTCAACGTCGCCGCTTCAAAGTCCTCCTGAACATAACTGTGGCTGGCCCCCTGCACCAATTCAATCTCGTCGACAAAATCGTGGTACGAATCACCCAGATAGGTCCTCGCGGCGTCGCTGTGCAAGCCGTCAATGACCGAAAAATCATGGACATGATGGCCATGGCCTTGGGCGTAACAAACAATCTGGTCTTTCGCGAAGTCGTATATCCCTTTGAAATTTTGACCACGGTCGATAGGCCAATTCATGGGCGCGCATTGGACTTGCAAGATGTCTTCGATTTCATCCAGTACCTCAATTGGGTCGCGTATTTCTCGATCCAACTTGTTGATAAAGGTAATAATCGGCGTGTCGCGCAATCGACACACCTCCATCAGTTTGATGGTACGCGGTTCCACGCCTTTGGCGCCGTCGATCACCATCAGCGCCGAATCGACAGCAGTCAATGTGCGGTAGGTGTCCTCGGAAAAATCCTCGTGGCCGGGCGTGTCCAGCAAGTTGACCATGCGATGGTTGTAGGGGAACTGCATCACCGACGTCGTCACCGAAATGCCTCGCTCCTGCTCCATGGTCATCCAATCCGAGGTTGCATGGCGATCAGATTTTCTAGATTTGACTGTACCCGCCAATTTAATCGCGCCACCAAACAGCAACAGCTTTTCCGTCATGGTGGTTTTACCCGCATCCGGGTGAGAAATAATCGCGAAGGTTCGCCGGTTACTTGCAGAATCGGTCACAACTTTAGGCTTTGTTTAGCAAAGCGGCGCAGTATACGGAGCTTTAGTCTGCGGTACTAACATTCGAGCGTACATTCCAAAAGATTCAGGGCCATGCAAACGGCATCTTCACGATTCAGGACTCCCGGGTAGTAATCCTTGCGAATCCCGATCTGTCGAAAGCCAACGGATCGGTAAAGACTGATCGCGCGACCATTGCCGGCGCGAACCTCAAGAAACATCTTGTCTGCGCCCATCTCGAGAGCCCGCCGACACGCGCCTCTCAATAGCAGTCGCCCCAAGCCGCGACCTTGCTGATCAAGCCCAATGCACATGTTCAGCAGATGCGATTCCCCAACCCCACTACTCACCATCGCGACACCCAGCAACTGTGTGCCCTCACACAGGCCACCTCCCCAATAGCCAGCGTCCAAGCTATCCGTATACATTTTTTCCGTCCAGGGAAATGCGGTAGCCTCGCGTTCAAGCGCTACCACGTCTGGAATCTGTCGCCGCATGAGCGGCTTAACAACGATCATGGCAACGCTTACTTACGACTACTGAGCACTCGCCAGAGCTGTCGCTTCGCGTCTGCGCTGACCATCAACTCCGACAATTCTGGGATGAGAAGATAACTGCCTTCAACCATCGGCACCCAGGCACTAATCAAGGTGAACGTCGCGTCGCTGCAAAAAACTACGCGCCCACCTGCCTTTCCGATCCCGAACTTATCCATAAATGCCAGCAGCGCGCGCTCAGGCGTTCCGGCGTTGCCCGTGAGCGGCCAGTTGAATTCGCTCAATTCGGGTTGGCTTTTATCGGCGCCGCCCTGCCGCCAAAGCTGGCACAACAGCAGATCCGCGGCGATATGACGCAACTCACCCAACAGCGGCTCAGCAGACAACAGCAACCCACATTTATTCTGCATATGGTGAAGACGAATCGGCGGAATCTGGGGCTGCTCCAAACGAGCCTCCGGCGCCGTTATCGGTTCTGGCGTAGACGGCCCACGCGCTGAAGGCACATGACTCAAAGCGGACTTCAAGGAGGTCAAGTCATGCGTGTCGACGGTTCCCCGCGCTGCAGCGGTTCGACCCTGCTGCGCCGAAGACTCAGCAACCCTACTGCGCGGGTACCATACATCAATACCCATATCCGCAAGCATACGCGTCTGCCGTTGGGTCAATTGAAGCTTATTCGTGGTCACCAGCGTGGTCTCTTCTCAAACACTCGCATAGTAGCGCAGACAGGCGAGCCGCGGACAGCGCCAGCTAAGCTGAACGACGTCTCTGCCAATGATAAACAATTCGCTCCGCCACTAAGCCGATATAGATCAGCAAATAGATCGCTTCTGCCAAGCCACTGTCCTTGCGCAGCCACAGCAAATGGACGATTGCGAAAAAAGTAGCGACGTAGATTAATCGGTGCAGTCGACGCCAGTTTTCTTTGAGGCGGCGACGCCAACCGCGGGTCGATGTCAGCGCCATCAGTAGCAACGCCAGAAACGCTCCAATACCAGCGGTAATATAGGATCGATATACGAAGTCATCGAGCAACACTGCAAGCTGAAACTGCGCGTATAAGCCGGCGTAGGTGAGCACATGCAGACAAACATAGATGAACGCAAATAAACCAATAAATCGGCGGTGCTGGCCCAGCCACGGCCAGCCCAACCTGCGTCTCAGAGGTGATACAGCAAACGCGAGTAACACTAGGATCAGCGACCACTCGCCGAGGTAATGCAGCAGCGCCTCAGTCGGCTCGGTGCCGAGTCCAGAATTGGCTTGCTGAAGCTCTTTTATGATTAATACGCCGAGCCACAAAAGTGGCATGGACAACGCAACCCAGAGAGTCGTTTTAAGCCAGCGGGGGTTCGGCAGGCTTAACCCCTTCATCAATAGAACTTGCGCAGATCCATACCGCGATACAGGTCCGCAACCTCTTCAGCATAGCCATTAAAAGGCAGTGTCGGTCGCCGGTTCGGATCAAATATTGAGCTGGGTAAACGTCGCTCACTGGCCTGACTCCAACGTGGATGATCTACCGCTGGGTTCACGTTGGCGTAAAAGCCGTACTCATGGGACGCCAGCGCTTGCCAGGTATTTACCGGCTGACGCCTACTAAAATGGATGCTGACAACGGATTTAATGCTTTTGAATCCGTACTTCCATGGCACCATCAGCCGCCACGGCGCGCCGTTCTGATTAGGCAGTTCTTTCCCGTATAAACCGACCGCCATGATGCTTAATGGATGATAGGCCTCATCCATACGCAGCCCTTCAAGATACGGCCAGTCTATGCTGGAAAAGAAAGAACGCTGTCCAACCATTTCTTCAGGCCGGTACAGGGTCTTGAACACCACATATTTGGCATCACCTGTAGGCTCGAATTGCTCTAGCACCTGTTTAAGCGGAATGCCCATCCAGGGAACAACCATGGACCAGGCCTCGACACAGCGAAATCGATAGATGCGCTCCTGCGGCGTCAGTCCCTTAATAATGTCCTCAAAAGCGAAATCACCAGTCTTTTTCGCCTCGCCAGATACCGAAACCGTCCAGGGGTCTGTTGTCAAAGCGCCGGCATTCTCAAACGGATCGGATTTTCCCGTACCGAATTCGTAAAAATTATTGTACTGAGTGACGATCTGCTCGGGTGTGACGTCGTCATCTTCCTGCAACCCCGCCTTCACGATAGGCGCAGGCAAGCCAAAACCAGCGGCAGCGATGATCGCCGCGCTCTGACCCATAAATTTGCGTCGCTGCAGATAGATTGTTTCCGAGGTGATCTCTGAACTTGGAATATCAGTAGGTTTCCGGATCAACATAACTTCGTCCTGGATTGCTGTGATCGCTCAGCCCGCAGGCTCTGACGCTTACCGAGCCGATCCTTGATGTCTAAAGTGTCGCCACAACGCTTTTAGAGGCCCTGAGATGGAGTACGCAACGCACAAAGTCAGCAATACCGCGGGCGGATCTACCGTTACAACCGCAAAACCCAGCGCGATCAGCACCATAGTGACGAAGGGAATCCGCTCTCGCAGGTTAATGCTTTTGGGTGAGTAATAACTGAAGTTCGAGACCATCAAAAGCCCAGCCAGACCTGTAACCAACGCCATGACACTGGCCAATACAAACGACGGTTGCGCCACGTCATTCGACAACGCTACCCAAATGCTGAAGGTAACCAAACCCGCGGCAGAAGGGCTGGCGAGCCCCGTGAAATTGGCACTGTCGCTTTCGGTGTTAAATCGCGCCAAGCGCAGCGCAGCGCAAGCCATGTACACAAACGTAGCCACCCAACCAAACTGCCCGAGACTAGACAGACCCCAAGAAAACGCGACTACCGCAGGCGCTACACCAAATGCAACCATATCGGAGAGGCTGTCGTACTGAGCCCCAAACGCGCTTTCCGACATGGTGATTCGAGCCACTCTGCCGTCAGCAGTATCCAAAAACATCGCGATAAAGATCGCCAAAACAGCCGGCAAAAAGTCGCCATTCATCGCCGCGATGATGGCGTAGAAGCCTGCGAACAGCGCACCGGTGGTAATGACATTGGGCAATAAAAATATGCCCTTGCGACGCAACGAGGTATCTACCGCATCGGTATCCTCAACGCCGCCCGGCTGGGTCTCCTGCTCTTCCGAATCCACCGCTCGGAGAGGTTGTTTATCTTTCGACGCCACAAAGCACCTCGGTGCGTTTAGTTGACTTCTTTATTTACCAGACGATTCTCTTGAATCCAAGGCATCATTGCGCGCAATTTCTCACCCACTTCCTCAATCGGATGCTCTTGAGTAATACGGCGCATGGCCTTAATGCTCGGGGCTCCAGCCTGATTCTCCTGGACGAATTCCTTCGCAAAGTTACCCGTCTGGATCTCTTTCAGTATGCGCTTCATTTCGATCTTGGTGTCTTCGGTAACTACGCGCGGGCCGCGAGTCAAACCACCATACTCCGCTGTGTTGGACACCGAGTACCACATGTTAGCGACACCGCCCTCGTAGAACAGATCGACGATGAGCTTAAGCTCGTGCAAACACTCAAAGTATGCCATCTCCGGGGCGTAACCGGCTTCAACCAGAGTTTCGAAGCCCGCTTGCACCAACGCAGCCGCTCCACCGCACAGTACAGCTTGTTCTCCGAAGAGATCTGTTTCTGTTTCCTCCCGGAAGGTGGTTTCAATAACACCGGCGCGACCACCACCGTTGCCGGAAGCATAGGACAGCGCAATATTCTTAGCCTGGCCGGTCGCATCCTGAGCGATAGCGATCAGGCTCGGCACGCCGCCGCCCTCCACATAGGTGGACCGTACGGTATGCCCCGGGCCTTTCGGCGCAATCATAATTACATCCAGGTCGGTTCTCGCCTGGATCAATTCAAAATGAATGTTGAAACCGTGCGCAAAAGCGATGGCAGCACCCTGCTTGATATTCGGTTCGATTTCGTCGGTATACAACCGAGCCTGCAACTCGTCGGGCACCAAGACCATTACCAAATCTGCGCCCTGCACAGCATCCGCAACTTCGGCAACCGCGAAACCCGCATTCTCCGCCTTGGTCCAAGAACCCGAGCCTTTGCGCAACCCTACCACGACCTGCTCGACACCCGAGTCGCGTAGATTGTTCGCATGCGCATGGCCTTGAGAACCATAGCCGACGATGACCACTTTCATGTTCTGAATGATAGAGAGGTCTGCATCTTTGTCGTAATAAACCTGCATGGTCTGGCTCCTGTAAATTGCGGTCTGCTTTTGTTTACCTGCGCTTGCAGGCATTTCGTTTAACGGTCGACATTATTGTTTAGCACTTTTTGGTGCCTTACTTATTGCTATGGTTACTGCCCTGTTCAGCTCGCACCACCGCGGCTGATTCCGGAGACGCCGGAGCGTACAACCTCGACAATGCTCACATCATCTATGGCGCGAATAAATGCGTCCAATTTATTGCTCGGTCCAACCAACTGAATGGTGTAGGTGGCCGACGTTACTTCGATAATCTGCCCGCGAAAGATATCCGCAGTACGTTTGACTTCTTGACGGGCATCGCCCTCCGCGCGCACTTTGATCAATAAAAGTTCGCGTTCTACATAATCGCCATCGCAAAGATCCTCTACGCGCACGACCTCGATGAGTTTATTCAGCTGTTTGATAATCTGCTGAATCTTACTGTCGTCACCCCGCGTGGTAAGCGTCAATCTGGACAGCGTCGTATCTTCTGTGGGTGCGACGGCCAAGGACTCGATGTTGTAATTCCGCTGCGCAAACAAACCAACCACACGCGACAGAGCGCCCGCTTCGTTTTCGAGCAAAACGGAAAGAATATGCCGCATTAGCTGGACTCCGCTGCGGTTGTTTTGCTTAACACCATGTCACGCATCGCACCGCCTTTTATCGCCATGGGGTAAACATGTTCATGCGGATCAACCCACACATCAACGAAGACCAAACGGTTCCTGTTTGCCTCGCTAAAGGCCTCTTCCATTGCCGCGTCTAGCTTCGTCGCATCGACCACTTTGATCCCCACGTGACCGAACGCTTCGATCAGAGTTTTAAAGTCGGGCAATGAATCGCTATAGGTGCTCTGCGAGTGTCGTCCGCCATATTGCATGTCTTGCCACTGCTTAACCATGCCCAGAGCCTGATTGTTCAAGTTAATAATCTTGATCGGCAAACCGTACTGCAGACAGGTGGAGAGTTCCTGCATATTCATCATAAACGAGCCTTCCCCCGTAACGCAGGTAACTGTCGCCCCCGGGTTGCCCATTTGCACGCCCATGGCAGATGGCAATCCAAATCCCATCGTGCCGAGTCCGCCGGAGTTAATCCAACGCCGTGGTTCGTCAAAGTGATAATACTGGGCGGCGAACATCTGATGTTGACCCACGTCCGAACACACAAAAGCGTCTCCGCCGGTGACTTTGTACAGGCTCTGAATGGCCAACTGCGGCAAAATAGGTTTATCCGCTTGGGCCCGCAAATTGTGATTCAAGCCGTTTTCCGCACGCCAGTATTCGAGCTGTTGCCACCAGCTTTTCAGACCTTCTTCGCGATCCTTTAGAGCAGACTTTTGCTGACTCTTAAGCGCTTGCGTTAAGCGAGTGGACAATTGCTCTAACACCCAAGCGCCGTCGCCAAGCAGGGCGATATCTGCGTCGATGATCTTGTTAATGGACGCTGCATCTATGTCCATATGGATGATGGTCGCTTTGGGTGAAAACTTATCCGGATTATTCGTCACCCGATCATCGAACCGCGCACCTAACGCGATCACCAAGTCGGCACCATCCATAGCCATATTTGCTTCATAAGTCCCGTGCATGCCCAGCATACCGAGGCTCAAGGGATCGGTGCCTGGGAAGGCCCCCAGCCCCATCAGCGTTGAAGCGACAGGAGCCCCTAACGTTCTGACCAAATAGCGCAAGTGTTCGCAGGCCGAGGCCAAAATAACGCCTCCACCAACATAAAAGACTGGCTTTCGCGCTGCCAGCATGGCGTCCACCGCACGATCAATTTGCGCGCTATCACCGGTAACAATCGGGTTATAAGAACGCATGCTCACCGAATCCGGGTACGCGTAGGCAAATTGCTCGAACGGGTCCGTCGTGTCCTTAGGTACATCGATAACCACTGGCCCGGGGCGACCAGTTGTAGCGATGTGGAAGGCCTTTTTAACCACACCGGGAATTTCTCCAGCATCGCGCACCAGGAAGCTATGTTTTACCACCGGGCGCGATATCCCAACCATGTCCGTTTCTTGAAATGCATCGGTACCAATCAAATCTCTAGGCACCTGCCCAGAAATTACGACCATCGGAATGCTGTCCATATACGCCGTGGCGATCCCGGTAATCGCATTCGTCGCACCCGGTCCTGAAGTTACAAGTACCACGCCCGGACGCCCGGTGGAGCGTGCATAACCGTCGGCCATGTGCGTTGCCGCCTGTTCGTGGCGAACTAAAATATGCTCGATCTTTTGTTGCCGAAATATGGCGTCATAGATGTGCAGTGCTGAACCGCCAGGGTAGCCGAAGATGTACTCAACACCTTCGTCCTGCAGCGATCGGATCAACATATCTCCGCCCGACAGTTGTTCTGTCATGTTCATATTCCTAGTTGGCAACTTATCGGTGTTGCTGCTCACCCTCGCGCAGCCTCTGCGCGCTCCGGGTCCTGCCGCTTTTGCGCGTTAACTGATTGATTTATTTCAGGAAGACCGATGCCGATTTCTCCGACCAATCTTCGAAGGGCGGCTATTCTTGTGATTCCGTCCAGCTATGTCAATGATCCCCGCATTTACCGGTTAACCGTTTTTCAACATAACCACACTGGCCATACGCCCGGTCGTCGCCTGTGCGCCGCATTCTACCGTAGTCTGGCGATGAGAATAAAAAACCGGGTCGGCATAGGTACAACGCCCGGCCGCCGCAATTTGCACAACGCCACAATTATGCAGACGTCTGCGGGTAAACAGAACGAGGTCCACCAGACGTTTTGCCGCGTCTCGTGGATGCTCAAAAACTGCCTCCGGGCACAGATCCTGAACCGCGCCCCAGACATCACGCCCAACCTCAAAATGATTGACACTGATGCAAGGCCCGATCCACGCCTGCAGTTCCTCGGGTTCTGCCGGCAATGTACTGATCAAGGCATCGATAACGCCATCTATAAGACCCCGCCAACCCGCGTGCGCCGCCGCCACAAGCTCGCCTCGACGATGGGCAAATAACACTGGCACACAATCTGCGGTTTGAACGGCCAGCGCAATGCCAGCCTGGTCTGTCCATACCGCATCGGCGACGGGCGTGTGGTTCGTGCTCATCGCAGAAGCGTACACATTAGCAACGCCGTGGGTTTGCCGAATCCATTGCACCGTGGCGCGACGACCGGTATTGACGCGCGCTAGCGCTTCACATAAGCGTTCACGATTGCTCAGCCCAGCTTGCGATGTCGCCATGGTGCCATCTCGACCCTGCAGACCTTCATTGGTGGTCGTAAGACCGATCAAGTTGTCCTGCGGCGTCACCCACTGTGCAGGCATACTGGGGTAATCAATCTGCATCGTCAGCCAATACCCTGGCCAATCGAACAATGTCATCCGGCAATGCGGCGCTAAAACTCACTGTCTCCGCCGAACGCGGATGCTGAAACCGCAATTTTGCGGCATGCAATGCCTGCCGCGGGAAGCCATGCACGGTTGCAACGGTAACGCCGTCCGCCCCGCGCGGCACAATGCGGCGCCAGCCGTATTGGCTATCGCCAATCAACGGGAACCCTATGCTTTGCATATGCACACGAATTTGATGGGTGCGGCCGGTCGCTAACTGCACGTCCACCATCGAGTGCGCTCGATACCTCTCGCGCACCCGAATGTGGCTTAACGCCGGTTTACCATCATCGCGAACAGCCTGTCGGGTACGATGCTTAGGATCCCGGCCAATGGGCCGATCGACATCCTGACCGGCGATCATAACGCCTTCACACAGAGCCACGTAACTGCGCTGTACCTGTCGCTGTTGGATGCTCTCCACCAACGTCCGCAGCGCCCGTTGAGACGTCGCAACCACCATGAGGCCGCTGGTGTCCTTGTCCAAACGGTGCACGATACCCGCCCGCGGTAAGGTGTGTAATGCCGGTCGGTAATTAAGCAAGCCATTCACCAACGTACCCGATCGATTCCCCGCTCCTGGATGCACGATAAGCCCGGCCGGCTTATTGATGAGCAGCACATCGTCGTCTTCATACACCACGTCCAGCGCGATCTGTTCCGCCTGCTCCCACATTTCGCCAACGTCTCGCGGTGCCTGCAGGTGCAGCCACTCTCCGCCCAGCACTTTGTGCTTGGGCTTAACGATGGCTCCATCGAGGGTCAGCATACCCTGCTGAATCCAGCCGGTGAGTTCGGCACGAGAGAAGTCGACAAACAGCGTCGCCGCAACTTTATCGACACGTTGGCCACCTTGTTGTAACGGAATTTGAAATTTTTGTTCAATCAGGCTCATTTGGCTTGCAACCCTACCGAATTTGGTAAAAATAGCGACTCCACAGGGCCGTCGGGCCTCCGCTTATCCTTGTGTGCGCACATTCATGGCTTTCAATATGACCCGTAACGAAACCGCTGGTGCCTTTTTTGGTCAAACGCTGCAACAAACATCGGCGACCCTGATCGTTTGCCTGTCACTTAGCGCCTGCAGTTGGATGCCATTTTTCGGCGATAAAGAACAACAAGACATCGAAGAAATAGAGACTACCGAACAAAAGGTCTATGCCCGGGCGCAGAGGTCGCTGCGGAGCTCCAATCATACGTCGGCCATCGACCAGCTAGAGTTATTAGAGGCCCGATTTCCGTTCGGCCAGTTCGCCGAGCAGGCGCAACTGGAACTGATCTATGCCCGCTATATGACCTACGACCTCGAAGGTGCGCGCTCTGGCGCAGACCGTTTTATTCGCCTGCACCCTGGGCACGACAGCGTCGATTACGCCTATTACCTCAAAGGGCTGTCGGCGTATCGCGAGAGCAATAACCTTCTAGACAGCATTCTGTCCCAGGACCCCGCACGACGCGACATGGCGCCCTTGCGTGAGGCGTACGCGGATTTCGCTGTACTCCTCAATCGGTTTCCCGACAGCCAGTACGCGCCCGATGCGCAACAACGCATGGTTCACCTGAGGAATGTATTGGCCCGCTCAGAACTGGCTGTTGCGGACTTTTATATGCGACGCGGCGGCTATATCGCGGCAAGTAATCGTGCGAGATTCGTTTTAGAGAATTACCCTGACACCGATTCTCGTGACGACGCATTGGCGACCCTGGTGGAATGCAACTGGAAGCTCGACCTCAAAGACGAGGCAAACCGAGCGCTACGCGTGCTGGCGCTCAACCACCCCGAGTACGAAAATTTTGATGATGCCGGCAATTTCGTATTGGCCGAACGCATACGCAACCGAGACCGGTCTTGGGCCAACATCATGTCCCTTGGCCTCCTCGACAAGCCGGAAGCGCCAGCGCCGATCACTATTGTAGCCCCAGCCGAATAGCCGAAAACGCACCGACAAATACGCCGCGGGCGAATATCTAAAGCAACCGCTGGGCCTTAGGCTCTTGCGTGCATGCAGCCCTTCGCGCCCACCAGTAGCATACCCAGCCGTGGATTCACGCTCATAGAGGTGTTGGTGGTTTTGTCCATTATTTTGCTACTGGGAGGTTTCGCCCTGCATGGCATCACAAAACAGACCGCCAGCCAACGCATGGATGGATTGCAAAAGACTTTCATCACCTTTCTCTTAAGCGCCCGCAAGGCTGCTGTGATGCAGCATGTTGACGTTATTGTTTGTCCGATCCGCACGCAGCGCCGGACCATGTCAGATACAAGTGTTTGCGGCAAACGCAATCAGTGGCATCTTGGGGTTTTGGCTTTCACCGACCATAACCGCAATCTTAAACTGGACGCGAACGACGCGGTCGTTGCTCAGCTTCCCGGTTTCAAAAACGCAACCATACGTTGGCGCGCGTTCCGTAACCGCGCTTATCTGCGATTTACCGCCCAAGGACTCACCGACTGGCAAAACGGTCATTTCCTGATCTGCGGCACATCTGCAATACCCGAGCTCAGTCGCCAAATTACGCTTAATTACGCTGGGCGCTTGTACACAGCGGAAGACCGAAATCGCGACGGTGTTTACGAAAATGCTAGGGGCGAAACGCTGCAGTGCGACTGACCGCCTTAGGAGTTTTCAACGCTTAGAATCGAAACATCGAAAATTATGTCGTTACCGCTGAGGGGATGATTGAAGTCAACCTGCACGGTTTCCGCATAGACTTCGGTAACTACACCCGGCAATTCTCCGTCGGGAGCCTGAAATGAAATCATTAAGCCGGGCTCCAAAACTTGGTCTGCACTGAAGTCGGCAAATCGATCTCGCGACATAACACGAACATTTGCAGGATTGCGTTCACCGAACGCGTCCGCAGCCAACACGGTAATCTGCGCGTCGTCGCCCTCCCGCATACCAACCAGTACAGCTTCGAATCCAGGTAACAAGTTCCCGTCACCCAAAGTTAAAGTAGCCGGCTGACCGCGCCGCGTAGTGTCGATTTCCTCGCCCGATGGCAACAGTAGGGCAAAATGCAGAGTGATGCGGGAGCCTTCGCGAACCCGCGCTTTTGATTCATCCCCTGACGACGCTATCAAATCAGACATCGATTGCTATCCTTGCTCGTATACTTGCGATTACCATGTCGCAAACGCTTTTCTTACCGCCTTGCGGCTTGGTCGTTTCGATCGGCTCGATCTTGGCGAAACTGCTGAAACAACAGCAGTCCCCACAAAACCACGCC
>Ga0160422_10002055_pt1 | contig 12630 bp, 12 predicted proteins | sample Fk160mmetaG_FD_108192 | JGI IMG/M metagenome (GOLD analysis project Ga0160422, IMG submission 108192) | Marine microbial communities from the Central Pacific Ocean - Fk160115 60m metaG | ecosystem: Environmental > Aquatic > Marine > Oceanic > Photic zone | place: The Central Pacific Ocean...
ATGATAAACAAACCATATTTTAATATTGATCAAGAGTTTGAAATAAATTTGATGAATAAAAGTAATAAAAATATACATAAGGGAAAAATTTGCGAATTACCTTTTATCTAATTTTATCCTATGACAAATAACGTTAAAGCAATCATTTTAGCTTTAATTGCATCATTTTGCGCTGTATTAATGAGTGTTTTTTTAAAACTTGCACAATCTGATAGTAATGTTTTTACTATAGGTTTTTTAAGATTTTTTTTTGGTTTTTTATTGATTACTCCTTTTATTTTAAAATCAAAATTTAAAATCTATAATACTAATAATTTAAAACTGCATATTTCACGTAGCTTAATAAATGTTCCAATGATGATTTTAGGTTTTGCTGCATTAATGTATATTCCTCTTGAACAAATAAAGGCTATTGGTTTTTTAAGTCCAATTTTAGTTGTTATACTTAGTGTCATTTTTTTAAAAGAACGCATTTATTTAATAAGAACATTCTCATTAATTCTTGGATTTATTGGTACCATCATAATTATTCGTCCAGGTATAATTGAAATTTCTATTGGCGTTTATATGGTTCTCGCATCTGCTTTATTATGGTCATCAGTAATAATAATTACTAAATTGATGTCAAAAACTGATTCCGCTCTCACAATCTTGACTTATCAATACACTTTTGTTTCTTTGTTTACTTTTCCTTTGGCAATATTTTATTGGATTAGCCCATCAAATTTATCAATTTTTTATAGTTTACTAGCAGCTATAGTGGGAACTGTCTTACATCTATGTATTAACAACGCATATAAATTATCTGACTTAAGTAACATTCAACCAGTCTGGTTTTCACAATTAATTTTCTCTTCAATAGCAGGCGTTATATTATTTGGAGATAAGATAGATTTCTATGTTTATTTAGGTGGAATAATTGTTTTTATTTCAGTTTTAATAATTACATACAGAGAAAATTATTTAAAGAAAGACATAGCAAAAAATTCGATACCTGTAAAAAATTAAACTTTATTTATGTAATATTTGGGATCTCTGGACTGTTTTATAATAGCTGGTATCATTTCAAAAAGGGCGCTAATAAAACTACTATTAGGTTCAGGCATTTGGTCCTTAATTAAATTATGTAGTTTAGGTAAATTGTAAAACGGCACTTGAGGAAAAATATGATGTTCAATATGATACTGCATATTTAAATAACATAACCAGCCTAAAATTGGATTTGTGTAAAATGTCCTAGTGCTTTCTCTATGATCCCAAGTATCTGCTTTTAATCCGCCGTGTTGAGTCATCACTAAAAATTGTAGAAATATGCCACCATATACATTTGGTGTAAAAATGAACATCAATGGTAAAAAGCTTTTAATATTAAAAGCCCATACAATTAAAACTATTTTTACTATCATTAAGAACATACTGTTTAGTATCATTTTTTTTCTTTTATCTTTTGGTACACAATCTAATGCAACTGGAGTCATAATGCCCATAGAATGTAACAATATTTTTTTAAATTCATTCCATATAAAACCAATTCTAAAACACTCTAAAAAAAATAAGCTAAATAATTTTGCAGGTCTGCTCACCTGTATTTCATAATCTATATTTTGGTGTAATGTTCTAGAATGATGATGATGATGGCTATATCTCCATGATACTGATTCAAGATATTGCAAAAAACTCGATATTTCATAAAAAACATCATTCAATATTTTGGATTTAAAAAATGTCCTATGCCCGTATTCGTGCCATCTTGCATTTGTAAAGGAATAGAAAGTACCATAAATCAAAAATGCCGGTACTGAATACCAAGTTCCCCAAGATAAATATGCAATGTACCCCAATATTACTAAAATAGAAAAATATATAACTGTATTTAGTATTGCTGGTAAATCTCTTTTTTGATGGAGATGTTTAAGTTTTTTTTTATCTATTTTTGGTCGCCACCATTTTTTTACACTGTCATTTTCAAATTCTATTTTTGTATATTTATATTCCGACATTAAGTAGCTAATCTATCATCACATTTTTTCTTTTTGTTGATAAGAAAAAATTGATTTATAGCCTTCATCCCATGACGGTGGAATTAGACAAGGTCTAGGGTCATGATCAGCCCAGTCTGCTCTATTTCCTTTTACAATTTTTTGATCATATTTTGAATAAATAGGGTTCTTTGTATAAGGAAAGGCATCTGCAGATGAATAGACATTAAGAAGTAAGGGTCTTCCATTTTCTGAATTATTAGGTTTTGAACCATGTATCATTCTACAATTGTGTATCGTTAGTGATCCAGCTGGTCCATCAAGATAAACAACTTCATTTTTATCAATATTTTTTTCATCCTTATTCGAAAGACAACCTGTCCAATTGCCATTTTCGTATTGATTATACAATGGTCCATTATGACTTTTTGGAACAACGGCTAGTGGGCCTTGATCTAAATTACAATCATACAAATATGTACCAACTGTTAATGGTGAATAATTAGTATGAGGCCAAAACTGAATATCTTGATGCCATTTTACTTCGGCTCCACCTTTAGACCATTTGAAATTTAATTTAGAGTGATGAAATTTAACATTTGGACCAACAAGATCAGATATAATATTTGGTAAAAATTCTGATGCGTACCTCCAATAATTTTCATCATGGTCATTAGGTGATGAAAGTCTCCTTAGTCTTGGATTTTCAGAAGTATGACCTTTATCCAAATCATATATTTCATCTGATACTGTAAGTTTTCTACTATTATTAATTTTTTCGTCAGTTGTTTTTCTTAAAATATCTAGCCATTCTTTTGTGACTATTGATTCAAGAAGTAAGTAGCCGTTTTCAAAATAAAACTCTCTTTGATCTTGAGTTAGAACCTTAGGTTTATGTCTTAATATCTCATCAACTTTCATAATGAAAATATATATTAATTTGTCCGACAATTAAACTTTTTTTAATCTACTTAAATTTAAATATTATCCACAGACTTAAAAATAAGGATATTACTTTAATATTATTTATATTTATAATTACTTAAATGGCAAAAAAATATAAGCGAGTTTATTCGATAAGTTTAGAAGAAGGTTACAGAAATTATACAGTAAAAGACTTAATTGACTTAAAAGGTAAGAAAAAATTAACTCAAATTCATGTATCAACTCCCGATGAAGCAATTGCTGCAGAAGAAGCAGGAATAGATTTATTGCTAGTACGAGCATTTCCTGGATTAAAAGAAATAAGAAAAGCTGCACCAAAAACTTTTATATCTGTCTCAATACCGTTCATTAAATATTCATCAAAATACGATATTGTTAAAGACTCATTAGAAGTTATAGATATGGGTTTTGACTCAATTACATGCGGTTCATGGAACTTAGACTTTATGAAATATTTAAGTGGTTTTAGGATTCCAATACAAGGACACGCAGGACTTGTGCCAAGAAGATCTACATGGACAGGAGGAATGAAAGCTGTTGGAAGAACTTTTAAAAGTGCAACTCAACTATATGAAGAAATAAAACTAATTGAGGAGACTGGAGCATGGAGTGTTGAAGTTGAGTGTGTACCATCAAAAGTTTTAGAGGAAATTTCAAAAAATACATCAATGATTACAATATCTATTGGCTCAGGTAATAAAGCTGATGTTCAGTTTTTATTTGCTGAAGATATTTTAGGATATGGAAAAATTAAACTTCCTCGACATGCAAAAAGTTATAGAAATTTTAATAAAATATATAAAACACTCCAAAAAGAGAGGGTCCAAGCTTTTAAAGAATATAGAAATGATGTAATTAAAAATAAATTTCCATCAAAAATAAATATGGTAGATATAGATAATTCTGAACTTAATAAATTTAAAAGCTATTTAAAAAAACGTAATTAAATGCAAGTAGACTCAACATATATACTTTGTAGAAAAATATTTAGATCAAATGAACAAGGTTCAAAGTTACCCAATGAAAATTTATTAGCCAAACAATATGGAGTAAGCAGATCATCTTTGCGAGAGGCTCTCAAGATTTTGAAATCAAAAGGTGTTATTAAAAGTAAGCAAAGATTAGGAACAGTAATTGATAAGTATGAAAATATAAATTTTTTTGACAAAGATATACTTTCTTGGTCTCAAGGTACTTCATATTTTAAAAATTCAAGAAAATATTTTTTACAAATAAGAATGATGTTTGAGCCAGAAATTTCATTTATGTGTGCTAAAAATATTAATAAAAAAAATAAAAATGAATTTGAGAAAATTTTTGATAATTTAAGGCAAAGTGTGATTTCTAAAGATTATAATAATATAATTTTAAATGATTTAGCTTTTCACCAAAAAATAATCATGAATTGTGGAAATCCAATATTGTTTCCTCTATATGAATTTATCAATCATATTTTAAAAGCTAATTTTACATCAAATCAACAATTACAAAAAAATTACTTTAAAGGTTGGGAAAAAAAATATTTAAAGCAACATGAAGATTTGAAAAATTTTATTGTTAATAATAATCCTATAAAAGCAAAAAATAAAATGATTTCAATTATATCTGAAAATAAAAAATCAAGTTTATAATTTATAGTTATCGTCTTTAAGTTGATTATTTTTTGCCTCTCCAGATACTAAAAAAATTGGTCTTTCACTAAAGTCATATTTAAATCCATTAGCACTTGTTCTATTTGGAATAGATCTATCAAACAGGCTTGTAGATGGCATATATCTAAGAACTATAGCTTTTCTCGCACTGTTGGAGAAGTTAGCATCAGAACTATGTAACAAATAAGTGTCATGGAATGATACTTGGCCTTTATTAATAACACAATTGACTGCTTCATTTTCATCAAAAGAACTTTCGTCGATTTTTAAATCTAATGAACCTTTTAATTCACCTTCATCTTTAACTTTATCTTCTTGTAAATGAGGTAAAACACCAAGCTTATGAGATTTTGGAATAAATTTCATACAACCGTTCTTTTCATCTACATCAGTTATTGCAATCCAAACCGAACATGTTGCTTTAGGTTCAATCGGCCAATAAGTACCATCTTGATGCCAAGGAATTTTTTTTCCTGTTTTTGCCTCTTTGTGCATGCAATGCATCCCCCACAGAATTACATCATCTCCCAATATTTTTTTCACTTGTGATACAATTTCCTCACTTTTACCAATTTCCAAAAATTTTCTTGATAATTCTTTAGATTTATTATGTTTTGCACCAACACCCTCATTCAAATGTGGAGATGACATTTCTTCTAAAGTAAGATTTCTATTATTTTCAATGAACTCATCATAGGCGTTTAATATTTTAGTTTGAAGTTCATCTGATAGATATGTATCTGACACAACAAAACCATTATGAGAGTATGATTCTACATCTTTATGTTGAATTTCAAGCATTTTCTTTAATTTAGCACAGAATATAATAAATGTCTAATTGTCTGACAATTTATCCACAGTTCGATCAATATCTAAGTTTACAAACATTTTTAAATAATTGAAGATATTATCATAAATTTAAATTGGGAGGAATAAATGTCAAAAAAAAGAACTCTAGATCAAATTAAATCTAGAAGAAAATTTTTACAAGGAGGTGTAGCTTTAGGTGCTTTAGCACCAATGTTATTTGCAAATAATGTACAAGCGCATGGTTCAAGATTGAAAGATAATAAAGATCAGGAATATGTAATTGTATCTATCGTTGCAACTCATCCTTTTTGGAATGATTTAAAAAATGGAGCACAAGATGCTGCAGATGATTTAGGAGTTAAATTTTCTTATGTTGGTCCTGCAGGTTTTGATGTTGAGGGACAAGTTCAAGCAATGGAACAAATTTTAATTAAAAAACCAGCTGGAATAGGTCATGTTCATTCAACAGATGCTGCTTTTCCATCAATTCAAAAAGCATTAGACTCTGGAATAAATGTTATGCACATAACAAGTACTGGTGCTGGATCTCCAGCTCTAGGTTATATCGGCAGTAATGAACAAAACGTCGGTTTAGTTATGGCAAAGGGTGTTAAACAGCTTTTAGGCAACAGCGGTAAAATTGCTGTTTCTACAGTTCCAGCGCAGGACAATCTAAATGATCGAATTGCAGGATTAGAAAAAGGTCTTGAAGGAACAGATATTAAAATTGTTGCAACTGGAGATAACAAAGGTGATGATAGTGAAACTGCTGCATCAACTTCTGCAATTTTATTAGCTAATCCAGATTTAGATGCTGTAGTTTGTATTAATGCTACTGGTTCTGGTGTTGCTGCAGCTTTAAAAGAAACTGGTAAAGTTGGAAAAGTTAAAGCAGTAATTGCAGACACATTAGCACCTATATTAGATGCAGTTGAAGATGGTACTGTTGATTTTACAGTTGGACAACAAATTTACATGCAAGGATATTTGTGGATGCAAATGATGTATGCAATGGCAAATCCAACTGCACAAATCAAAGGTTTCTTGGACGGAGGACTAAATCCATTTCCAACAAATTGCGATACTGGATGTAACTTAATCGATAAAAATACAGCAAAATTATATAGAAGCTAATGAATTCATTGGCTGAAAAAAAACCGGCACTTTTTAGTGCCGGTTTAAGTATTGAAATCAAATTAAAAAATATTTCAAAAAAATTTCCTGGAGTTCAAGCACTTGATGATGTTGATTTTTTTTTAAAATCAAATGAAGTTCATGCCTTAGTTGGTGAAAATGGAGCTGGTAAGAGTACATTGATGAAAATAATTGCTGGTATTCAAAAACCTGATACTGGCACAATAACACTTAATGGAGAAAAAGTTGAATTTAATTCTCCAAGAGAAGCCCAAAATAATGGAATTTCAATTGTACACCAAGAAGCTGATTTATTTCCTTCACTTACTGTTGCAGAAAATGTTTTTGCAAATGATTTACCTACTAAAGGTTTCTTAAAAACAGTTGATTTTAAAAAAATTCAAAATCAAACTAATGATTTATTAAAAAAATTTGGTCATCCTGAAATCAATTCTAAAGATATTGTTAGCACATTATCTGTTGGTCAAAGACAAATTGTTGAAATTATTAAAGCGCTTTCTTTGAATTCTAATATAATAATATTTGATGAACCAACTGCAGTTCTAACACCTAGTGAAACTGAAATTTTATTTTCAATAATAGATGACCTAAAAAAAAATAATATTGCTATTGCTTATATTTCTCACAGACTTGAAGAAATTGGCAAAATATCTGATTATGTGTCTGTTTTAAAAGATGGAAAATTAATGGCAACAAAAGAAACAAAAGACATCAATCCATCTGAAATGATAAAACTAATGGTTGGAAGAGAGCTAAAAGATATATTCGATGAAGAAGATAGAGATGTTAGTAATAATGAAATATTGCTAGATGTTAAAAATTTTAAAAATTCAGAATATTTTGATGACATTTCTTTTAATATTAAAAAAGGTGAGATAGTTGGATTTTCTGGCTTAATTGGAGCAGGAAGAACTGAGCTTGCTTTAACATTATTTGGTTATTATCAGTCTGACTCAGGTAAAGTTATTTTAGATGGAAAAGAAATTAATATTTCAAATCCTACTGAAGCAATAGATGCCGGAATTGTTTATGTGAGTGAAGAAAGAAGAGAAAAAGGATTATTTACTGAAATGACTGTAAGAAATAATTTAATTTCACCAAATTTAGAAGAAGTAAATAATAATGGTATATTAAATAAAACAAAAATTAGTCAATTAACAAAATCAACTATCGATCAATTAAATATAAAAACAAATGATGATGAGACTTATGTTTTAAAACTAAGTGGTGGTAATCAACAAAAAATTGCATTAGGAAAATGGTTACCTAAAAATCCTAAACTATTAATTATTGATGAGCCAACAAGAGGAGTGGATGTTGGGGCAAAACAGGAAGTTTATAAAATTTTAAGAAAATTATCAAAGCAAGGCACATCTATTATGTTAATATCATCTGAACTACCAGAAATTATTGGCATGTGTGACAGAACAATTGTGATGCAATCTGGAAAAATTAATGGAGAAATTTTAAAACAAGATTTTTCTGAAGAATTAATACTTAAGTATGCATCAGGCTATACAGGGGATTTAGTTAACTAATTGGAGAAATAACTTATGAGTGAAAATTTAAAAAAACTTTTAAAAATTAGAGAAATTCCATTATTTATTTTTCTAATATTCGTAGCAATTCTTGGTTCATTTATTTCTCCATACTTTTTGTTAAGTGCAAATTTTAGCGCTGTATTTCTTGGCTTATCATTAGATGCAATAATTGTAATTGCTATGTGTATGCTTTTAATTAGTGGTGGTTTTGATTTATCTGTTGGCGCTAATTTAGCTTTTTCAGGAATGGTGTGTGCAATTTGTATGGCTAATTTTGGAATGCCTTGGCCAGTTGCCTGTATAGTTGCAATTTCTTGTGGAACTATGGTTGGTGTAGCAAATGGATTAATGGTTACAAGATTTTATGTTAATCCTTTAATTGCAACATTAGGAATGCTAACAATAGTAAGAAGTTTAGTTTTAATAATTTCTGGAGATAGAGCAATGAGCTCATTTCCTAAAGCTTTTCAATTAATTGGTCAGGGTAAAATTTTTGGAATTCCAAATCCAATTTGGATTTTTATTTTATTTGTAATTTTAGCTGAGTTTGTTCTTAGAACAATGAAAATTGGAAGGCTACCTTTCTTTGTTGGAAGTAATCCTCAAGCTGCAGAGCTTTCAGGCTTAAGAGTAAAAAGAATTCAATTTATACTTTACGCATTATGTGGATGTGCAGCTGGTATTGCGGGAGTTGTTTCTACAGCAAGATTAAATGCAGCTTTTCCTTTGGCAGGAAATGGAGCTGAACTTAGAATTATTGCAGCTGCTGTTATTGGTGGATGCAGTTTATCGGGAGGACAAGGATCTATAATTGGAGCTTTTTTAGGTGTTGTTCTAATGGCTATTATAAATAATTTACTTATACTAACAGGAGTTCCTGTTTACTATCAAGGGCTAGTTGCTGGATTAGTATTAATTGGAGCTGTTGGATTTGATGAATATTCAAAAAGAAGAAGAGGGGAGATACGATCATGAATGAAATGATAACAAATGCAGCTGTTTTACGAGAAGCTAAAAAGCCATTAAGTTTTGAAGAATTAACAATTGATGCACCAAGAGCTGGAGAAGTAAGAATTCAGCTAAAATCATGCGGAGTTTGTCATACAGATTATTCATTGGCTAAAGGTATTTTAGATCATCAACCAATTCCTTCTGTGCTCGGTCATGAAGGGTCAGGTATTATTATAGATGTTGGACCTGGAGTTAGTAATGTTGCGAAAGGTGATCATGTTGTAATGGCTCCTATAGCTCCTTGTGGTCAATGTGGTAGATGTATGAATCAAGAAGGAGCTTATTGTGAAAGAGAAGAAGTTAGAGGTTGGGGTATACTCCCAGACGGCAGAACTCCTTTAACTGATAAAGATGGTAATGGAGTAGCAATTGGTTTTAATACAGGTTTCTATTCAGATTATGCAGTTGTGCCGTCTACTGCAGTTGCAAAAATACCAAAAGATGTTCCCTTTGAAATTGCTTCTTTGCTTGGTTGCGCAGTAGTAAGTGGATATGGTGCAATTGTTAACACAGCCCAAGTACAAGTTAGTCAATCAACTTTAATAGTAGGTCTTGGTGGTGTTGGTCTAAGTGCTGTAATGGCTGCAAAACTAAGAGGTGCTTATCCAATTATTGGAGTAGATACCAATAATGAAAGGTTAGAATTAGGTAAGGAAATTGGCTGTGATCAAGTCATGACAGCTGAAGATTTTAATAATATAAAAATTACTGATTTTAATGGGGGTTTCGATGTTATCATTGAAGCTTCGGGAGCTGTACCTGCAATAGAAAAATGTATGAGTCTTTTAAGAAGACATGGAATTTGTGTTTATGTTGGTGCTGCAGAGTCTACGTATGAATTAAAGGTACCTCACTTAGAATTAGTAGCAACAGGTAAAAGATTATGTGGGTGTCTTACAGGTGAAGTAAGACCAGCTTTAGACTTATCAAATTTAGCAAAATTATATTCTGCTGGTCGTTTACCTCTCGATATATTTATATCTAAAAAAAGACCACTTGATGAATTAGAATTAGCTTTTGATGATTTAGAAGAAGGTATTGGTTTAAGAACATTAATAACATGGCCAAAATAAATTGATTAAAGGAGGATAATATGAAAGATATTTTAGCTACAGGTTTATTATTTCCAGAAGGGCCAGCAATTTTATCCGATGGAACAGTTTTATGCTCAGAACAAGGTGCTAGCCAGATTACAATAGCTGAAGGTGAGGGAGGAAAAGTTTATGCTAAAACTGGTGGCTCACCTAATGCTGCGATAGTTGGATTAAATGATATTGTTTATGCAACTCAAAATGGAGGAGCAGTTGGAGGTTGGAGATCAGAAGAAAATGTATCTCCAAGCATTCAAAAAATTGACACTAATAGAAACGTAGAAGAAATTTGTTTATCTTCTTCAGATGGAAATTTAAAAGCTCCAAATGACTTAGTTTTTGCTCAAGATGGATCTCTTTGGTTCACAGACTCAGGACAAGCTTTTGATTTTGAAAATATGGTTGAGCATTCAAGAATTATTAAATTATCAAAAAATCGTGATGCAGAAACCGTATTAGATACTGGTCCTGTATACAATAATGGAATTTCTCTTGATAATGAAAATAATGTATGGTGGGCAGAGACAGTACCTTTGGCTATGTGTAAATTAGTCGATGGAAAAAGAAAAGAAATTTGTATTTTACCGGAAAATCATTTTCCAGATGGATTTGTAGCTGCTAAAGATGGCAGAATTTTCATCGCAACTACTTATGGTCACAACATAACTATAATTTCACCTGATGGAAAAATTGATGGCTTTATCGAATTGGATGAAGAAGCTATACCAACTAATTGTATTTTTGATGGTTCTGATTTAATTATTTCAGATTTTGGTACTGGTTGGGAAAAAAATGAAAAAAGTGGAAGAATATGGAGAGTTTCAACTGATGCTCAAGGTCATGAAAGGTTCTTAGGTGAAATAATTTAGTATGAAAATTATTTCTGTAAAAACTATAAGGCCATTTGCCTATCCTAATCTTGTTTATCTACACATAATTACCGATGAAGATATAGTCGGTCTTGGGGAAACATTTTTAGGAGCTGCTGGTATAGAAGCTCATATACATGAGGTTCTTGCACCTTACTTACTAGGAAAGGATCCATTAAAAATTTCTTTGCATCATGAATTAACTAGAGGATTTTTAGGCATTGGTGGCAGTGGTACAGAAAATAGAGCACGTTCAGCGATAGATATAGCCTTATGGGATATATTAGGAAAACATTCTGGTAAATCTCTAGTTAATTTACTTGGAGGAGGAGTAAGAGATAAAATTCAAATTTACAATACATGTGCTGGACCAAACTATGCAAAAAATGTTCCTATTGCTGGCAGAGTTTCAAAAAATATTTGGCAATTACCTGACTCAAAAAATGATCCATATGAAGATCTGCAACTTTACATGACGGATGCTGGTAAACTAGCTAAAGATTTACTTAAAAATGGCGTCATGGGAATGAAAATTTGGCCTTTTGACGAACATCTCGATAGAAGTAATGGTCATTGGATTACTAATAAAGAATTAGATGCTGGTCTCAAACCTTTTCGACAAGTTAGAGAAGCTGTTGGTAATGAAATAAATTTGATGGCTGATATTCATACAAATTGGGATGTACCAAATGCAATTAAAATTGCAAATGCATTAAAAGAGTACAATATAAATTGGGTTGAAGATCCAGTTCGTCCAAATGTAGAGGCTTTAACTCAATTTAGAAATGAAGTTAAAGTTCCATTAGCTACTGGAGAAACAATGGGTGCTGCAAGTAACTATCTTCCTTTTTTGCAAAAAGGATTAATTGATTACATGATGTTTGATCCAGTATGGATTGGAGGAATAACAGAGGCGTTAAAAGCAGGAACTATTGCAGATGCTCATCAAATTCCTGTTAGCATTCATGATTGTAATGGTCCTGTAAATTTTACTGTAGGAGTAAACTTATCAATGGCAATGACTAATGCATGTACTTATGAGACGGCAAGAGGTTTTTACTATGGTTGGTATAAAGAATTATTAGAAGATGTTCCTCTTATAGACCAAGGATTTGTCAGTCCACTTAATGGCGATGGCTTAGGTATAAAACTAAGAGATAAATGGCTTGAAGAATCAAACAGTAATATTGTTATCTCAAATTTAAAATGAAAAAAAAAGTTGCTATAATTACAGGTGCCGCACAGGGAATGGGATATGGTACTGCAATCAATTTTTTAAAAAAAGGTTATAATGTAGTTTTTACTGATAAAAATATTAAAAATTTAAATAAAAATAAAAAAAAAATTCAGTCTGAAGCTAATTCTAATAACTTTATAATATTGGAATCTGATGTTTCAAAAATAAAATCTTGTGAAAGTTTATGTTTAAAAACTTTTAAAAAATGGTCTAGGGTTGATATCCTTGTAAATTGTGCAGGAATTGCTGGCGGTAATATGCCAGTTGAAAAAATGCATGAAAATATTTGGAAAAAAGTAATTGAAATAAACTTAAATGGCACTTTCAATATCTGTAAGTC
>Ga0160422_10002056_pt1 | contig 12630 bp, 10 predicted proteins | sample Fk160mmetaG_FD_108192 | JGI IMG/M metagenome (GOLD analysis project Ga0160422, IMG submission 108192) | Marine microbial communities from the Central Pacific Ocean - Fk160115 60m metaG | ecosystem: Environmental > Aquatic > Marine > Oceanic > Photic zone | place: The Central Pacific Ocean...
AGCTTCCTATTGATTCGTTATAGATGGAACGGAGTAGTATACGATAGTCCTCGACGGTATCGGTCGCGGAAAAAGCGATATAAAAGAAAGATAACGGCTCATCAGTCGCGGGGAGTGGTGGTGACCGGAAGAGGTTGATAAGGGGGCGCAGGACTCCGATGGCTCCTGAGTAGCTTTTGATCACCGTCTGCCGGAACGGCATTTGATTCCAGGCCGCCATGACCCCGACAAGTTTTCCTTCTCGGAACAGCATTCGAAAGTCGTTCGCTTGGAGATTCTGGAACCGGCCATCGAGGAGAGTCCTCTCGTCATATACTGGTTGAAACTGCATCTTTGTTTCATTCATTTTCGCGACTATTGCTGGAATATCCCCGGCGGTGGCGGATCGGATCTCAGCCGGAATTTCCGGAAGTCTCTTCTTCAGCGAGATCATGGGTGTAAGAACCCGTCCCTGGTCAAGGTAGCGGGGCATGTCTGCGCGGTTGGCCCCCACTGTCCTGAGCGCAGTCTCATTATCTTCCACAATGACTGTGGTATAGATCGCTGTCCTGCCGTCTCGATGAAGTTCCCGAAGGTAGCGATATCCCCTTGCGAGAGTCATCCCCCTCCGAAGCTTTGGAACAACCCTCAGGTCGCTCAGGTATCCCCCATCAATGACCTTCCCATTGAGAAAGGTGGGACGGATTGCCCGAGTCGCAGTGCCAACGATCTCTTCCCCGACCTTCGCGATGAAAACCTGAGTAAATGGCCCTTGGATTCGGGTCGCCGAGAAATATTCCGGTTCACGGAGGAAAGCCACCGAGATCGATCCACCCATCGGGGTTTTGTGAAGAAGTGCACGTAGTTCCTCATCATCGCTCTCCTTTGCCGGTTCAAACCGGACGTGGCACCCTTTTGCGCTAGCGGGCATAGCTTCCTCCTAGTATTTCAAGCCACCCCAGTTCCTGCCGCAGGTGTGCGGGTTTCACGTCACCCCCTTTTTGACCAAGCGCTTCACAACCTGTGATATATCGCAGGTCTCCTTCGGTCACACGGATTCCTCTTACCGGGCCGAGTTGCCCCAGATTCCGACAGTGGTTGTAATGAAAAGATCTACGAAGGAGGCCCTCTACTTCTGCTGCAATTTCCTCGAATCGGTCAGTTTCAATGAAAAGATTATACCGAGGGGGTTTATCCCATTGCGGAGCGAGCATCACAAAACCTGATAGCTCCAGTTGCTGGAAGGTCGCACCGACGAAGGTCTCGCTCAGCTTCTCCCCACAAAGGTCGCTGACATTGCCATTCCGTCCGACGAAACGGATTGCACCGGGAGCGATAACCTCAACCTGATCATCAAGGCGGTAGCGCGCAAAACCTCCTCCCGTTGTTTGTACTACTGTATATCTCTTCCCTTCCTCCAGCTCATCCACCAGCCGAACTCTTCCGTCATCCCCAATGAATTCGAGGAAGTGGGAGGTGATTGCCGGGGCAGGGGCAGAGGAACCAACAAGGGGAACAGTAACAACCCCTTCTGTCGCAAGAAGCCCCTTCCCTTGAATGGGAATCCCTGGAAACAGGCTCTCTAATTCGGGCAGAAAACGGGAAGCGGCACCATCCGTCCAGCAACTGATCAGAGATAACTTCGGCCAGAGGTCTGAGGGCTGTTTTCCCGCGGGCAGATGTCCCATCAGCGTAGTCAGGAAACTTGGATTCCAAACTGAGAGAAATCGAAGGTCCCTACATTCAATGAGCGCCTCCATAGTCCTTTTGCGGCAGGATTCCATATCGATCGCTCCAGCAATAGAGGACGGAACCGCCATCACCGACCTCACTACCCTCTGAGCAAAGGGACTGAGGTATTCGGCATCGTCAGCGAATCCCACCGGAAGCCCTCCCGGGGTGACCTCACCCTCGTGAATGGCAGGGCTGATCGACCAGTATTGCCTGCCCCCATAAAGACCCTTGTGGTTTCTGTAGAGGTCATAGATCCAAGTCCCAACCGCATTTTGAAACTCTCTTCTGAGCGATGCTGTGTAGGGAATGTATTTGGCGGCTCCCGAGGAACCACTCGTTTTTTCAAGCATCAAAACCGGCTCAGAGGTCAGGACTCCATGCTCTCCCTCCGTGATCCGGCGGATCCAAGGTTCAAGATCTTCATAAGTGACGAGTGGAACGCGCTTCTGGAATTCCTCGACCGAAGCAATCGAGGCGTAGTCATACTTCCGCCCGTAAGCTGACCCCGCATTATTCCTGAGAAATGACGCTAGAATCTTTTCTTGAGCGCGCCGCGGACACCGCCTGGCCTGCCTGAAACGCCGAGATGCTGACAAGCTCGAGAGCATCCACAACACATTGCCTGCGAGCGGTTGCATTAGGATGCTACCACCTCCTTTGTCATGGTCTTCTCTGACTGAAGAGACCCAAGAATTTCTTCCGCGATTAGATTTGCGGTGCGCTTGGTATTTTCGATGGTGAATTCGGTAAGGCAGACCATTTCATCTCCCCGGAGATACTCTTTGTTCCGCTCGACAAAGAAGCGGATGTGGGGATTTCGTAACTTATGCGTGTTTGGGACAGCCAGGTCCGGATCTAGGCATTCGCGTGGATTCGCTACACGCACGATACCCTGCCGGTATTCCTCGGGAAATTTCATTTCGGCAAGGGTATCAATAATCTCCTGCTCGAAAGCAGGGGTAGCGGTCGCGTGGTTTGGATAGAACTCCCTGAAGTAGAGTGGCAGGAACATGTAGGTTCGGAATCCGCTGACGATCAGATACCAGTAGAGCGCAATCTCGGGCTCATCCCGTTTCAGCTCGGCCATGAAACGGCACCATGTATGGACAAGCTCCTGCTCTCCCCAGTAGTCCCGATCTATGATCGTGCTACCATTAAAAATCGCACGAATCGGCTTCCCACGAATCTCCAGTTCATAAAATTTCATGGTGGTAAACCCACGAATTATTCCACTCTCATCCGACAGGGTCAGGATCCAGTCCTTCTCTGCGAGGTCGTCTTCGAACATCCCCCGATCCACGTTCTGGTAGTAGCTCTCCCATAAATCGAAGAAAGCATTCTTCTGGTATTCGGTGACCGTGGACCTGGGTATAATCGCGCCATTAAGTTTCCTGTTCATCATCATATCCTTATCGAGACCTCCTGAGACATATCCTTGAGTTTACGGGATCCCTTCAACGCGTTTCGCCGCAGGGCGTGGATATGGCGTCCCAGAAGATCGACCTTGGTATGGGTGAAGTTCCGTCCGAATTCCTTCATCTGCGCCCCTTGGATCTCCAAGATGTCTACATCCTGCTGGATCACCTTTCGGCAATACCACTTTAAGAAGGGCTTCGTAATGAGGGTGGGCAAAGGAAGCTTCCAGATGATTGCGGTTGTCACATCAACAACAAACTCCTCCCGTTGGGTGCATTGTGAGACAATCAGGAATTGGTGATCGGTTCCGTACTCATAATCTACCCGGGAAATAGAGGGGAGAATGAACCGGTCCGTATGTTTCTGTTTCACCCCCTTCGGGAACACCAGACGGGGGCCGATCCCCTCCATCGGTTTTTCATCAAGGAAGGTGACGACAACTGATTCCCCGGACCGCGTCACCCGCGTCTGTACGGTATCCTGATCTTCATTCCTGAAGAGGCCCGGATGGACAAAAATCGTGTGTGGGACATCGAGAAAATTTTCGAGGCACATATCAACCGGGGCATGAAACCTCGTCTGCATGAAAAACGTGGTCCACCCCTCTTCCCCATAATGGGGAAACTCAAAAGGCTTGCGGGTTGGTTCCTGCTCCCCGATCCAGACCCAGAGTTGCTCCTGCTGCTCGATGACAGGCAGGGATTTCATGGATTGCACTCGGGGGAGGCGTTCTCCGCTGCAAAGTGATGGGATACCTTTGAGACGTCCCTGTCCGTCATAGGTATACCCGTGGTAGGGACATTGGACGCAGTCATCGACTACTTTCCCGGCAGAGAGAGCCATTCCGCGATGGGCACACCGATCCCGTAGGGCATGGGGGTCCCCCCCCTTATCTCGCCAGAGAACCAATGACTCCCCCTCGACCTTCCTCCTGATAGGCGTGGCCTTGAGCTCGGAACCTGCCGCAGCGATATACCAGTAGCCCTTAATAGTATCCATGATGAATGATTTCATTCCCGGTCGATGCGCTCTCTATCCATAATTGATTGAAACTTCCCTGCTTTATATCAGCCACAGAACATCGATCGTAATTGAAACATTTTACCTTCGCATTGATTTGGTCGATGTTTGTTTCAGCTGGTTCTGATCCCTTACTCGGTATTAACCACTCGGCAAAACTTCCTCAGCACTGCATCACTCGGGACCCAGCCGGGGCTGAAATCGATTGCATCAAGAATCTTCTTATCGTCAGCCAGCAGGAATGCGAGAGCGAGCATTGCGCGGATCCACTGATCCGGCCGCCGCCGAGGCAGCAGGAAGGCAAGCTGCGTGGCAGTCCCTCCACTGCTACCGGGGCGGGCTGTAAAAACGGTCTGGAATAAAAACGGTTTAGTCACAGTCAGGAGGGCGAAACTACCGCCATCTGACATGAAGGTAACCGAAAGCCCTTCCCGCGTTGATCCTGTCAGCAATCGCTTGTACCTCTGGGTAAACTGCGCTTCATATTTAAGGGTCAGTCCGTGCTTATGGGTCTGCTCACAAATCATTTCTCCTGAGAGTTCCATTCGATGAACAGGACCCAGGTGACTAACATCGAATCCGTTTCCGATCACCAGATGTGGATGGGCACGCAGAGTTTGTGATGGGGTTAGAATCACCTTCGACAGTGATTCGTGTGCATCTGGAAGGGGGCGAAAAGTCCTGCCTAGAAAAACCCATATAAGTCCCCATCGCTCTTCCGTAGGGTAACACCTTAGCCGTCGGTCGGGTGGAAGATCGCAAGTGGGGGCAACAACGCAACGACCGCCTCCATCGAACCGCCAGTGGTGGAAGGCACACCGAAGACTATTATCTATCACCTCACCCTGGGAAAGGTCAGCGCCCGTATGGGGACAGGCTGGCTCTTGAGCATTGAGTCGGCCATCCGCACCGCGCCAAAGCACCAATTTTTTACTGCCCACGGAGAACGGTAATACCGCACCCGACTTAAGTTGGCGGCTTCTCCCAAGAGCATACCAATCCCCACGAATCCTCTCTGGATTAGCGAACAAAGGGCTCACCCTTGATGGGCGATCCGTTGATATTCGTTGCTCAGGGTCGCCTTGAAATTTACGAGTGCCGTCAATCATCCTGAGAGAGATGTTGTCGCTCAAAAGTCGTCAGCGTGGACATTCCCGCATAGGATACGACCAGCGCAGCATTTTGAATTCGCTCTGGCAAACACGTCACGACCCGCCCTGATTATCATAACAAACAGATCGCATGTAATCGATAGTCTTGATAGAGACATCGATTGGATCGATATCAAGATACAGGAAAATCCTGTCATAAAGTATCCAGATCGAGTCAACTACGCAGTAATCATTATCCAATCATTTGTTTGGAAAGAACGGTCCCGCAAAATAAACGTCTCCGTGACCCGCCCAATCAGCCCAATGAGCAATCCTGCCGTTCACAGGTGTATCGTCTTCCTGCTTCTGTGGATGACAATTCCAGAGGTAACAGCCCGTGTTCTCCCTAATATTGTCATTCTCTATGCCGACGATATGGGGGTGCGCGATGTTTCTTACGGTGATCCTAACGCAAAGATTCAAACTCCGAATATCGACCGCCTCGCCAAAGGAGGCATGACCTTCACCGACGGCCACAGCTCATCGGGTATCTGCACCCCAAGCCGATTCGCTCTCCTGACCGGCCAACACCATTGGAGGCGCTTCCATGGCATCGTGGGAGCTTTCGGCGAATCTGTCTTCGAGCCCGGCGACTTCACCATCGCTAGAATGCTAAAACGGCATGGATACAAAACCGGCTGCTTTGGTAAGTGGCACCTCGGCTGGAACTGGAACGCCATTCGCAAACAGAATCTTTCGAAGAAGGAAATGCTTCAGGCAGCATCATATGACTGGACCCAACCTTTTCGTGGAGGGCCCTTGGACCAGGGATTCGACCGCTACTTCGGCGACGGCACTATCAATTTCCCCCCTTACTGCTGGATAGACAACGATCGCTTTCAAACTATTCCCACAAAGCAGGTCATCAAATCACAGCCACTCGCGGGTGGCGGCAGTTTTCGCCCGGGACCGATGGCTAAAAACTGGAATCCTTACGATATCCTTCCAACAGTCACCGCAAAAGCTGTCGAATGGATCGATGAACACAAGAGCGACAGTCCGCTCTTTACCTACCTCGCCTTTAACTCGCCCCATTACCCGATCGTCCCCAACAAGGAATTTCACGGCAAGTCGGAGGCGGGGTACTACGGGGACTTTGTTGTCGAAACAGACACCATGGTCGGCAAGGTCTTAGACGCTCTTGAAGACAAGGGTTTGACTGAAAATACCATCGTTATTTTTACAGCAGATAACGGAGCAGAAAACCTTGCCTTCGACCGACTAGAAAAATTCAACCACTGGAGTTCGGGAAAATACCGTGGTGTCAAACGAGATCTCTTTGAGGGTGGCCACCGCGTGCCCTTCATCATTAGGTGGCCCAGCAAAATCAAGGCCGGATCCCGCTCTGACGAGGTGGTAAACCAAGTAGATTTCGCAGCGACCTTCGCCCGAATCATCGGTTACAAACTCAAAGCCGAAGAGGCCATCGACAGCTATAATCTCCTGCCTGTGATTCAGGGTGAAAGTTTTAAAAGCCCACTCCGGGTTGCGACTGTCCAGAACACGAATAAAGGAGAATATGCACTTCGACAGGGTGACTGGGTTCTCATCAATACCGCAAGTGGGGCGGTCAGAAAAGAACCAGTGGCCTATTTGCAACACTTCGGCCTGCCCAGTTACCGCAAAGACAACCCGGGACTGCTCTACAACCTCAGGAATGATCCGGGCCAAAGAAAAAACCGCTATAGTGAGGAACCAGAGAGAGTTGCCTCCATGCGAGAGTTGCTTCACCGTTATATTTCTGGCGAACGCTGCGCACCCCTGAGAGCACAGTAACACTCCTGTAATCGCTCTCTCTTACACAAAAGGAGACTGGGTTTGAGTTCGCTCAGCTACCGGGATTGGTCCAGGCACAAGGAACAACCAAGCCACCCTCCAAAACGTACAAGGGGTCGCTAAAGGCAGGCATCTGAGCGGGAGTAGGATTCGAGAGGAAAAATTATTACTTGAACTGTGGAATTCTTTACCCACCTGGAAGCCAGAACCCTTACTTTCTCTTTTTCCATCGCCTGCTCCGTAGCACCCGACCTTCCCTGAAATTGACCCCTTTGAATGCTGGACTATACTACCCCCGCAGAGTGATGGTTTTTCCCAATCGGGCATAAGACCGTGCACTCTCCCTGCAGGCGCAGACTCCTGGGTAGCCCCCGCCACGCTTTCTTTACAAATCCAAGCCAGCACAACTCAACTTGAACGAGATCCATTGTAAATCTAAGTGTCGTTACTTCCTACACCGTGCTGTCATTGCCCTGGTAGCCACATGGGGCTTCGTTGCAGCGAATCCTTTGAAGTGGCATCACTCATACTCTGAGGCTCTCGCCGAAGCAGCGAAGACCAAGAAACCGATCTTCCTCGCTTTTCGGTGAGCCCCTTGAGGAAACGGCAGAGACTTTGATGCGCAGGTCTTGCGCTCCGATCATACTTCAATCCGTGGGAAGCTCCTTTCTCAGTTCGTCCTCGCTCGAATCAATGACATGCGGGGCATCAATCTGGCAAAATTCGACTTTGATCGTCATAACGCTGTATACTACTTCATCATCAATGCGGCGGAAGATATCTATCTTCGCTTCGGGGGTCGCAACACCGTCTCTTCTGACGCCTATCTCGATCTCAAAAGCCTCGAGCTTGCCCTCTCACTCGGCCTCGATGAGCACCAAAAGTTTTCGGCAGGCGAGCGGGACTCTGACCCCGTAATCCCCCCAGTGTTTCCGCGTGACGTTGCTGGCCTTCGGGAAAACGTTGTCCTCCGAAATCGGTGTGTGGAGTGCCATCATATCGCTCATTTCGAAACGACTGTCGCAGAAAACGAAGGGCGACTCGTTAAAAAGCGGGACATGTTCCGCTACCCGGAATTTGAACGCCTCGGCATCGAGATGGACATCCCCAGAGGATTGGTCATTAAAAAAAGTTCCTCGGCCGCAGCGAAGGCAGGCCTTCTTCCCGGAGATCTCATTCGATCAATCAACAACCAACCCATCCTTACGGTTGCCGATCTCCAGCACCGGCTAAACCAAGTTCAGCGAGAATCCAGAAAACTTCCGATTTCCGTTCTCCGTAAAGGCCAGAGCGTTACAGCCCTGATTGATCTCCCCTCCAACTGGTGGTTTACGGATCTTGTTCACCGCAATTTGGCCGTAAACCCACTCGTTCACTTCGACGAAGAAATTCTCGATGACGACCAAAAGAAAAAGCTGGGTCTGCCTACCGACTCCTTCGCATCGCGAATTACCCATATCCCGGTTGAAGCACTTCTTGAGGAGGCCCACGAGATGGAAGAAGGCGACATCATCGTTGCTGTTGCAGGCCAATCTCTGGACCCCCTTGGGCTGGGAGCCAAGATGCATATCAAACTCAACCATAAGTCCGGAAGCAGTCTTGAAGTTACCATTTTGCGCGGCAATAAAAGACTGACCCTTCCACTGAAGACCTCTCGCTTGGTATTTCGCAGAGTCGAAGACGAATAAACAAACCATGCTCCCCTTCCCTAAATTTCTACTCGCGCTTTTCATTGGCCTACCCGCTATCGGGTCGGAAGCCCCCAGCGGAATCGAGGATTTTCCTGCAGAAGTCCGTAAGAAAATCGAGCATGATGCGGACAGCATCGCCACGGAATGGATTCCGATAATGCAGAACATCGCCTCGTCTGACCGTGAAAAAATTCCACTGACCCAATTGATCAGAAAACTCATGGTTCACGGCTTTGCCAAAGTCGGAGGCCTTTCTTCGCGCGATGCCACCGATCCCCCTGACCGCTGGGATATCCGCCGACGTGAGAACGCGGCCAAGTATGACCGCAAGTTTATAAAAACACTCCAGCTTCACTCGCCTGACTTCCTAACCCATCGCGCATTCGCCAAGACTATCCAATCACTGCTTGCGGTTTGGCCGGGAAAAATCCTCCTCCTAGATGCCAACGGTGATGGTAAAATCGCCCTCTCGGAATACGCTCTCAGTTCGCCTCTGGTTCAGGACCAGGAAGTTGACGAGGAGGGATTTTCCAAAAATCAGCGAAGTGGATTCGCGTATTACGATGAGAACAAAAACGGTCTTATTGAGGGCCTCGAGATGGTTCGAGGTACTCTCTACGTTCAAAGCAAAATGAGGCAATACATGACCGCTGTTCTTATTTCCCGTGCGGATCTCGACCAGAATTCCATCCTGTCTCGTGCCGAGTTAAAACGTCTTCTGCCCGAGGCCAAGGACCTTCCGGACTCTGTTCCGTTCTCCGAAGCTATCTTCTGGATACGGCTGATAGACCCGGACGATATCGGCCCACTCCGGGATGCCCTCCTCCAAAAGGAATAAATACCTGTGAATCCAAGCACACGGTTTCTAGGTCAGAGTCCAAATGCAGGAGAGCCCTCTTTGACCCGCAGGTTCGCCACTTTCTTTTTATTCACGGGCGTTAATGCCCTGTCGTCTGTCCATCACTGGGGGACAGGCATCTGAAATCGCGTGGACTGGATCCGCAACCACCGGGTAAAAAGCCTGCGGTGTTGGGGGCACTTTAAAGAAGGGACGTATCGAGATAAAGGGCGACAAAAGAGAGGAGGTGAAACGGATCTTGACGGAAGCCCGGGGTCAGCCGGTTTACGCCGGAGGGTGTCTCACAACCAAAGCGTTTAAGGCTATGCCGTATAAATAAGACCTACCGAACGTATTCTTACAGGATTAAATCAAGCACCCAACAGTCAATCGCCCGTCAGACTGTAGCGCCGACTGAGTGGAGAGAATGTCGCGGACATCTCGTTGCTGGTAGCGACCAATACGAAGCCCCCGTTACCCGCGAGCTTATCACCGCCTCCTGCTGCCAGTTGCCAGCCATTGAGTGTTGGACTGAATTCAACTCTGGCAGCTGCGGCCATCTCTTAAAGAAACTCGACCATATCTTCGAGATCTATCCACGGCAGGAAGAAAACGACTAGAATTGCTCCTGCACATTCATAGCGCCCCATATGGATTTTGTCACCCGACGATTGTTATCGTGGGCTCCCACAGGCCGCTCTTACAAAGAATCGTGGTCTTTGTAACAGCCCAAAGACGAATCATCGTATCGCCCTCTTGATACGCTGATTGATACCCGGAAAACGAGAGAAGCTGATACTGCCATACGCATCTGGCGCGTTAGGCTAACCCTAAAAACCGTCTAGATGCATCACCCAAAGAATCAAGCTGCTCAACCCAAGATAGATATAGCAAAAGATCATGCCGGACACAGCCATAGCGATGCCTTCCTGATTATATTTCCGCCTCTTGAGCTGCACGCAGGCACAATGTCCGCAAAAGACCCCGAATGCAGAAATCAGGACGATACAAAAGAGAATAAGAATCACCCAGGAATCGTTTCTCATCACAATTGGAGAAAAGAATGCAAGCGTAACACCGATCGCGCTGAAGAAACTGACCTTTGCCAGCTGATTGGTGGTGGGACCACGCCCAGGATCAGGCCTCAATTGAAGAGGGAGATCACTTGGTTTTTCCATTTTCATGGCTCTCTAGTCGTAGCACTTCCCACTCACATTAAGCAAGCACGAGGGCTCGAGGCTACCTGCCCTCCTCGCCACGGTTTCCGTACACGGACGGGCAAGAAAATGGGCATTTATCGGTCTTCTATCTATACTTGATCTGACGAAGAAAAGACGAATACCGTTTATATATCATCAGGAACTACCTATGCCTGTATCGTTGCGCTTTTCAGACTTCTATGAATAAATCAATCCAACGCACTGCCTCTGCCCTTATGGCAGTGTGCTTCACAATCCTAGGGACAACTGCTCTTGCGGACGAGGGCCTCGTAAACCATTGGAAGTTCGATGGAAACTACGAGGACTCTGTGGGTAGGAAACACGCGACGGCAATTCATACAGACGTTAAAGGACCACCAACCTGGGAGGCCGGCCGAATAGGACAGGCAGTGACCTTGGGCGATCCCAAACTTATACCGTATCCCAGGATCAGTGGGCCTGGGCTCGTAACGAATGCGGAATGCCCGAACACGGATACTTTTACGGTGTCATGGTGGTGGCGACCTGACGTTCTGGGAGGTGGAGGTCCTGGTCGTAACGGAGCGAGATGGTCGGGCAGAATGGGAACTCACCACGACGACGTGCGCTGGAAAGGATGGTATTTCCACAGCTCTGAAACAGGGGCGGTATACTGTGGCGTAACAACGACCAAGCGCTTCACCCCTAAGGATATTCCCGCTGGCACAGTGGTAAAAGACGTGTGGCAGATGCTGACCTTTACCTTCGATAAGAGCATAGCTAGGTTCTACAAGAATGGGGCCTTAATAGCGACCAAGGCGGGCATGCCAGCCCCCATGCCCTGGCGTGGGTTCAGTATGACGCACTGGTTCAATGGGGGCTTGGATGATGTTCGTCTTTACGATCGCGTTTTGAGCGATGCTGAGGTCACCAAGCTCTACAATTCTGCCGGAGAAAAGAACCCTTCTAATCCCGGTGAGAGCAAGGCAAAGTAGAGCAACGGCACCCTTTTTCCTATGCTTGGCTGTCTACTTCCTTCCCGTTCCTGCGCACCGCGCCAAGTGACACATAATGGAGATCATGGGCCTCTATAATCCACCTCGGTCTCTCCCTACTCTTGCGTTATAATATCCTTGGATCATGTCCCCTTCACAAAATTCTCCATCTACAAAAGAGGGACCACCTGCAAACCGGTATGCCAAGCTAAGCCTGATTACAGGAACCGGCGCTGTAGTCATGGTTCTTCTGGTGATCCTGACCGCAGAAATGGTCATGAAATGGATTGGCGAGATTGAGGCTTTAACTATATATGTCCTCCAATTTCTTGGGATCGTCCTATTGGCGATATGTGCAATCGTTTTCGGAAAAATCGGTCTACGCGAAATACAGGCTGAGCCAGAAACCCAAGGGGGAAGGAAAAAGGCAGTCACCGGTCTCGTTCTTGGCGCCATTGTAGGCATTCTGGCACTGCTTGGTATCGCCACTATTATCAGTGCGCTGGGATCGTACAGCTAAGGCCATTAGTCCATACGGGATTAAAATCGACGCCTTTCTTCCGGGATCTCTAAACTCTGCTCCATATCCTCTATCCTGCCTCCTTCGTGTTTTACAAGAGATGGATTCCGCGACTACGAGAATCGATCCTCGCACGATTCGTAGTTTCCATCACAGTGACTGAACAAAGCGGCCAGCGCAGAAAAAGATATCCAATCCCCGAGAGGAAAGATCACTTGTTCTTGCTCCCCATTTTAGCCACTGCAAAATGCTGAGCAATGACTATCCGAATTATCACTTCAGCCCTTCTCTGTCTTCTTGGGTCCGCATCAGCTGATCTGATCATCTATGAA
>Ga0160422_10002058_pt1 | contig 12626 bp, 10 predicted proteins | sample Fk160mmetaG_FD_108192 | JGI IMG/M metagenome (GOLD analysis project Ga0160422, IMG submission 108192) | Marine microbial communities from the Central Pacific Ocean - Fk160115 60m metaG | ecosystem: Environmental > Aquatic > Marine > Oceanic > Photic zone | place: The Central Pacific Ocean...
TTAGGCGGATCAGAAATGCATGCAACTGTATCAGGATTAGTTGAGTACCTAGCAGAAGATGATTCTGATGCAATCAACATAGCTAGAGATGTCATTAAATCTTTAGATTGGAATTCTGGTTTTTCTGAAATCAAAAATAACGATTTTTTAGAGCCAAAGTACGATATTGATGAGCTTGCTGGTATTGTGAACCTTGATTATAAAAAACCATATGATGCAAGAGAGATAGTTTTAAGATTAGTTGATGATTCAAGATTTATAGAGTTTAAACCAAGGTATGGAATAACAACTCTTTGTTTTCAAGCTGATATAAATGGTAACTCTTGTGGAATTATTGCAAATAATGGACCTATTGATACTGATGGAGCAACAAAATCAGCACAATTTTTTCAATTGTGTGATAAATCAGATATTCCTTTAATTTTTTTGAATAATGTTACTGGTTTCATGGTTGGAAAAAAGTATGAGCAAGCAGGAATGATTAAACATGGATCTAAAATGATACAGGCAGTAACGAATATTTCTGTTCCTAAGATTTCTCTTTATGTTGGAGCAAGTTTTGGTGCAGGTAACTATGGAATGTGCGGATATGCATATGATCCAGATTTTCTATTATCTTGGCCGAATGCTATTACAGGAGTAATGGGCGGCCAGCAAGCATCGTCAACTATGGCTCAAGTTATGGTTGCTGCTGCAAAAAAAAGAGGAGATAGCTTTGACCAAGATAAAATTGATCAAAAGCAAAAAGAAATTTCAGAACATTTTGATAACCAATCTAGTGCATTTTATACGTCGGGAAGATTGTTAGATATGGGAATAATTGATCCTAGAGAAACCAGAAGAGTTTTAGCTTTTTTATTACAAACATGTAAAGAATCTAAAGCTAGAAAATTAAAGTCAAATACTTTTGGTATTGCGAGAATGTAAGATGAAAATAGAAAAAAATTTTTCCAACGTTAATTTTTTTAGCAAAAATAAAGCATGGGTCAATATAGAATTTGATGATTCTTTATCCAAAAATGCTCTTTCAGAAAATATGATAAATGAATTGAACGAGATTTTTGATATAGTTGAAGGAAATGATGACATAAGAGGTATTACTTTTAGAGGATCTAATGGGATTTTTTGCTCAGGTGCAAACTTAAAAGAAATAAATGAAATTTTTGAATCAAATAAGCCAAAAGAAAAAGCTTATTTTGTTTCAACAAACATTGGAAAACTTTTGAAAAGAATTCAGTCATTACCGCAAGTAACTATCATGATTGTTGAAGGCGCAGCAATGGCTGGCGGCTTTGGTATAATGTGTGCAGGAGATATCACTGTTATAAATTCAAATGCCAAATTTTCACTTACTGAGACAATGGTAGGTCTTACTCCTGCTCAAATATCACCTTATGTTATAAAAAAAGCTGGGTTTACCAACGCAAAAAAATTAATGATAACAGCTGAAAGATTTGATGGAATTAAGGCCAAAGAATATCACTTAGCTGACTATTTATTTGATACAGATCAAGAGTTACAAGAAATTGAAGAAAGTTTAGAAAAACAAATTCTTAATTGCGCACCAAAAGCAATTATTGAAACAAAAAAAATTCTTGATATAGCATATAATAGAATTGACCAAGATTTTATTGAGTATGCCAGTAAAAACTTTGTTGAGCAGATTATTGATGGTGAAGGAAGAGAAGGAATATTAGCATTTATTGAAAAAAGAAAACCTGAATGGAAAAAATGAATATTGTAAGGAGATAAAATGAAATTTACAGATGAACATCATGCATTATATAAAACAGTAAAGGAATTTGGAGAAAAAGAAATAAAACCTTTTAATGAAGAATGGGAAAAAGCTGGTATTTATCCTGCTAAAGAAATTTTCAAAAAAATGGCAGATTTAAATTTACTGGGCATCACAAAAGATCCAAATTATGGAGGGATGGGACTAGATTATTCCTATTCAATAGTGTTTGCGGAAGCACTGGGGCATTCATGTAATGCATCTGTTGTTATGAGCATAGGTGTACAAACTGATATGGCAACTCCAGCAATCGATAGATATGGGTCTGATTTAATTAAGAAAGAATTTTTAGCTCCATCTATTTCAGGAGATTACGTAGCATCTGTTGCAGTAAGTGAGCCAAATAGTGGTTCAGATGTGGCATCAATAAAAACCTCAGCTACAAAAGACGGAGACGATTACATTATTAATGGTCAAAAGATGTGGATTACTAATTCAACGCAGGCTGACTATTTTTGTACGCTTGTTAACACGAGCAATGATCAATCTCATCAAAATAAATCATTAATTGTGATTCCTGCTAATACTCCAGGTGTTAGTGTTGGGGAAAAAATTGATAAAATAGGCATGAGATCATCTGACACTGCCCCTGTATTTTTTGATAATGTAAGGGTACCTCAGTCATACAGAATTGGCGAAGAAGGATCTGGTTTTACCATGCAAATGCAACAATTTCAGGAAGAAAGACTTTTCATTGCTGCTTCAACATTAATTGCGACTGAAAATTGTATTAAAGATACTATTGAATATTGCTCTGAAAGAAAAGCATTTGGAAAGCCACTTTTAGATAACCAGGTAATTCATTTCAGGTTAGCTGAGCATCAGACTGAGCTTGAATCATTAAGAGCTTTGATTTATAAAGCTTGTGATAGGTTTGTTGATGGGAAGGATGTAACGATGCTTGCATCAATGGCAAAATTAAAAAGTGGAAGACTAATAAGAGAAGTATCTGATTCTTGCCTTCAATTTTGGGGTGGTATGGGTTATACTATGGAAAATCCAGTTTCTCAGCAATTTAGGGACGGTAGATTGCATTCAATTGGAGGTGGTTCTGATGAAGTTATGCTTCAAATAATCTCAAAATATATGAACACTCTTCCAAAAAAGAGTTGAGGAGCAAATTAAAACCTAACCAAGGGTAAGAGAAAGGAATTAAGAGGTAATTTTAAACTTTAATTTACTCCTCAATTAGTTAATGTTTTTTTCAAAAAAAGGTTCCTCCTTTTTCAATTTTTAGTTATTATACAAATAGATCGCGGGATGGAGCAGCTTGGTAGCTCGTCGGGCTCATAACCCGGAGGTCGTAGGTTCAAATCCTACTCCCGCTACTAACCTCCTAATGAAAAAGGATATAAATAATGAAGTTATACAAATCTTTTTTAATCATTCTTTCATCACTTATAATTATGAATTGTAGCTCTAATAATGATGATCAGCTAATGGAAAAAGCTAAAGAATTATCTCAAAAATTTATCATAACAGATGGTCATATAGATACACCATGGAGAATGCATAAGTGGGGCTATGAAGATATTTCAAAAAGGTCCCCTGGTGACTTTGATTATGTCAGAGCAAAAGAAGGTGGTTTGGATGTCCCATTCATGGCTATTTACGTTCCTGCAACATACCAAGTAACTGGTGGAGCAAAAGAAAAAGCAGAAGAGTTAATTGCCATTGTTGAAAGAATCGTTTCAGATCATCCAGATAAATTTGAGATTGCTCATAGCGCTGAAGAGGCTGAAAGAATTGTATCGGAAGGAAAAATAGCATTACCTATGGGTATGGAAAACGGAGCTCCTTTAGAAGGGGACTTATCTAATGTTCAATATTTCCACGACAAAGGTATAAGTTACATTACTTTAACTCATTCTGAAGATAATGCAATTTGTGATTCTTCATATAATTTAGGCAAACGTACTCATAATGGGCTTAGTGCTTATGGAAGAGAGGTAGTCAAAGAGATGAATCGTGTTGGTATTATGGTAGATATTTCACATGTATCTGATGACGCATTCTATCAAGTCATGGACGTAACCCAAGTTCCAGCTATTGCATCACATTCATCTTGTAGGCACTTCACACCTGATTGGGAAAGAAATATTGATGATGATATGATAAAAAGGCTTGCAGAGAATGGTGGAGTTGTTCAAATAAACTTTGCATCATATTTTGTTGATCAAGCATCAAAAGACACCAAAGCTCCTATTGACGCTGATGTAGCAAAGTATATTGAAGATAATAATTTAGATCCAACTGATTACGCTTCTTACGATGAATATAAAAGGGAGCAATATGATAAAAGGTTTTTGTATGTAAGTTCTGAAAAAGTTGCAGATCATATTGATCATGTAGTGAATTTAGTTGGAATTGACCATGTTGGTTTCGGGTCAGATTTTGATGGTGTTGGATATACACTTCCTACTGATTTGAAAGGTCCGGAAGGATTTCCGATTGTTATTTATCATCTTTTGAAAAAAGGTTATTCAGAAGAGGAAATTGAAAAAATTTGCTATAAGAACGTTTGGAGAGTTTGGAAGGCAACAGAAGATTTTGCTAAGCTTAACTAATTACTTGTCTTAGTCTTTCAAAGACAATGGCGCTTACGGCAGTAGCAACATTTAAAGAATTCATTTTGTGAGACATAGGGATTGTTGCAAGAAAATCTGAATTTTTAAGAATTTGCTTACTAATACCGTTTCCTTCACCACCAAAAATCAAAACAGATCTTCCTTTCAAATCGATGGAATACCAATTTTTTGCTTCAATATTATTTTCAAAGCTTGTTATCCAGAAATCATTATCTTTAAAATGGCTGATAGCTTTATTGATGTTTGTTACTGAAAATAAAGGAACTTTCGAAAACCCTCCTTGGCTAACTTGAGCTACAGCACTAGTCATTGATACGCTATTTCGATCAGTAACAATTACTCCATCAATATCTCCACCAGCACATATCCTTAATATTTGTCCAAGATTATGAGGATCTTGAACTTGATCAAGAATTACGAAACAAGAATTTTCTTTTTCAATATTTGGAAGTTCGTGAAAAGTTTTAGCTTGAGCTTTTATAAAAATACCTTGTGCTCTGTTATTGTCAACATACTTTTTAAAACTTTCCGAATCTACTATATCAATAAGATTTTTAGATACATCGGTTAATACAGCATTTATTATACTACTATTATCTGCTGGAGAATTTTTTTCAATGATTACTTGATTAACATCAATAATAGACGATGTAATTGCATCATGGCATCCATTAATACCATAAACTGATATGCGATGTTTTGTAAAATTATTCATAAAAAATTCTGTAAATTATATAACTATTTTAATGATAAAAATTAAAGAATCAGAGTTACATTTTTCATTTGTAAGATCGAGTGGTCCAGGCGGGCAACATGTAAATAAAGTTTCAACCGCAGTTCAATTAAAGTATAATATATCAAAATCTGACATATCTAATGATTTGAAACAAAGATTTATAAAAAAATATGAAAAAAGAATTTCAAAGAATGGTTTTATAACAATTCTTGCTCAATCTTTTAAATCACAGAAAAAAAATAGAGAAGATGCAATAAAAAGGTTAGAAAAATTATTTAGTGATATTAAAATAGATGCAATAAGAATTCCAACGAAACCTTCTTGGAGTTCTAAAGTTAAAAGAATTGAAAATAAAAAAAGAAGATCACAAATAAAAAAAAGAAGAATGAAAGTCAGTTTAGATGATTAGGTATATTTTATTATTTTTGTTTTTGAATTTAATTCATTCTCAAGACTCAGAAAAAAAGATTGAAAATAACATTCAGCCTTTATTAGTTGAGGAGCTTTCTGAATTAGAGTTAATGTTAATAGCTGATATTAATACTAACGAGACACTAAAAAATTTTTTAGAACTAGATATTATTAATGAGTCAATAAAATTAAGTGCTCCATCTTATGATAGATTTGCTAGAAAGAATAATATAGGAATGTTATTACCATTAAGTTCATCATCATCTATTTATCTGGATGCAGGCATCGAAGGTTGGATAGAGGCTAATAAATACATTTCGAAAAATAATAGTATGTATTCTAAAGGTTTTTTCAATTCATCAATTGACAAGTTTTCGTACTACAATACAAGGAAAACTTTTATTGACACAGATAATTACTTTAAAGATCCTTGGAATCAAAGAGATTTTAATGATTACATGAGATACCTTCATACGCCTCCAAATATTAAACACTCTGAAATAAATACTATATATGATCGAAATAGGTAAAGTATTAAAAGGGATTTCCTTCGAACCTTTAGAATTACCAAATGTTTTTGTAGAAGGTCTTACAAATAGCTCATCAAAAGTTGAAAAAGGATTTATATTTTTTGCTTTTAAAGGTAAAAAATACGATGGTAATGATTTTATTGACAATGCATTCAAAAATGGTGCGTGTATTGTTATTTCTGATTCAGATAAAGTGTCACCTCAAAATAACATAATTAAAGTTGATAATGTAAGAGCTGCAGCAGGAATTGCATGCTCAAATTTCTATGATTATCCTCAAAATAAAATGAAGTTGATTGGAATAACAGGTACTAATGGTAAAACATCTACATCTACTATTTTAAAGAGTATTTTAGATGCTGATAATAAAAAAACACTTCAAATTGGAACAAGTGGAATAATTCCATTAATAGGAATTGACACAAGTTTAACCACCCCAGATATTTTTGATTTATATGAAATTTTAAATCACGCTGTTAAAGAAGAATTCAAATACGTTATTTTGGAAGTTTCATCTCATGCATTATCTCAAAAAAGAATTGAAAATATCTTTTTCGATGTTACGGCTTTTACAAATCTTACGCTTGATCATTTAGATTATCATAATTCAATGGAAGAATATTTCAACGAAAAATTAAAACTTTTTGATCTAAAAAAAGATAATGGTCGATCAATAGTTATATCTGATGATAAATATGGCAAAAGAATTGCAGAATTGAAATCGAACACAAAATGTGTTTCACTTAAAAAAGAAAATGTAGATTATTTTTGTAAAGCTCAAAACACAAATGATTTTAGTATTAAAGGAACTTTAATTTGGGATAGAGATACTTTAGATTTTCATTCAAAATTAATTGGTAAATTTAATTTAGAAAATATTGTTCTTTCTGCGGCAATTGCATTGGAGATAAATATTTCACCTAAATCAATATCTAGGGGTATAAAAAATTGTACAAATATTAATGGTAGACTTCACTTAATTCAAAATAGAAGTAATCAATTAATATTTTTGGATTATGGGCATACACCTGATGCATACTTGAAAGTATTAAAAGCTTTAAAAGATAATTTTAATAAACCTTTGAAAGTTCTTTTTGGCGCTGGAGGTGGAAGAGATAAATCTAAAAGACCAAAAATGGCAGCAGTGGTCGAAAAATTTACCGTAGAATCTTATTTAGCTCCTGATAATCCTAGATTTGAAGATATCGAATCAATAAACGCTGATGTGATAAATGGATTTTTAAAGTCAAATCATTATTCTTTTAATGATCGAAAAGAAGCCCTTGAGTTTGCTTTAAAAAATCTAAAACCAGAAGAAATATTAATTATTTTTGGCAAAGGAACTGAAGAGTACCAAGAAATCGATGGCGTAAAACATTTCTATTCTGACATTGATATAATTAACAACTTTTATGCGAATTGAATTAAAAGAACAGAATTATTTTTTAAAAGTCATTAAGACTTTCTTTGATAAAAATTTCGATAAACCAATAAAAGGCATATCGATCGATAGTAGAAATATCAAAAAAAACGATTTATTTATTGCCTTAAAAGGTGAAAAATTTGATGGAAATGATTTTATAGACCAAGCATATAAAAATGGTGCAAGCTTTTCCTTATCATCTTCAAAAAATGAAAGAAATAACCATCTTTTTGTAGAAAATTTAAATGCATTTATCAAAGAATTAATTATCAAATGGCTAAAAGGTTTTAATGGAAAAATTGTTGGCATTACAGGTTCTAATGGAAAAACAACATCAAAGGATTTGATTACACATTTGCTTAGATCAAATTTCACTGTTGAGAAGACTTTAGGTAATTATAATACTTCCATTAGTGTTCCATTATCAATCTTTTCTTTTTCTTTAGAAAGCGATATATATGTTTTAGAGCTAGGAGCAAATAAAGTTGGCGATATAGAATACCTTTCATCAATGATTATGCCGGATTACGGAGTAATTACAAGTATAGCCGCTGCACATCTAGACGGATTTGGATCAATTGAAAAAATTAAAAAAGAAAAAAAATCCTTACTTACTTTTTCCAAAAAGAAATACAACTTTGACAAAATCCAACCAAAAAAGCTAAAAATTGCTTCAAAACAAATTAAAAGTGATGTATTTATAAAAAATTTGGAAATTGCTTATCATGTTGCTAATGACATCATTAAAGATTTTAATTTTTCTTCTTTAACAACAAAATCGTTACAGGATTGTTTAGAAAATTTTGTAATGCCAAAAGGAAGAGGTGCTGTTTTAAGTTTAAATAAAGTAAAAATTATTGATGATTCATATAATGCAAATCCTCAATCAGTTAAAGCTGCATTAGATCATCTTAGTTTATATAAAAAAAATAGAAAACTTTTTGTTTTTGGTGATATGAAGGAACTTGGAAAAAATGAATATAGTTTTCATAAACAAATAGGTGAATATGCAGCTGGAAAAACTGATATTTTATTAACTGTTGGCAAGCTGGCTAAAAAAGCACAATCTAATAGTAAAAACTTTACTTTAAGCTTACATTTCAATGATAATTTTACTTTATTAGAAAAACTAAAAGAACTTTTACTTGATGGAGATACTGTTTTAATCAAAGGTTCAAGAAGTATGAATCTTGATTATATAGTAAATGATTTAAAAAATGCTAAATGAATTATTAATACCACTTAGAGAATACTTTGGTTTTTTAAATCTTTTTGAATATATAACCTTTAGAGCTGGAGCAAGTGCAATTTTAGCGCTTCTAATTAGTTTTATTTTTGGACCTTTTGTACTTAAAAAATTAATCAATTTACAAATTGGAGAGTCCATTCGAGAACATGGACCAAATTCACACAAGGATAAACAAGGTACACCTACAATGGGTGGTGTTATAATTATTTTATCAACCATTATTCCAACTATACTTTTAGCAGATTTAAATAATCTGTTTATTCAAATTATTTGCTTATCAATGATATGGATGGGTATTATTGGTTTTTATGATGATTATTTAAAAGTTGTAAAAAAAACAAAAGATGGTTTGAGTGGAAGGTACAAACTTCTTGCACAAACCTTCTTAGGTATTTTCATTTCATTTTTGCTGATAAGTTCAAACGTTTATGGAGATTATACACTTTCAACCTTTGTACCTTTTTTAAAAAACGTATCAATAAACTTTTATTATCCCATCATTTACGCAATTTTTATCATTTTGGTTGTTTCAGCTACCTCAAATGCTGTTAATTTAACTGATGGTCTTGATGGGCTTGCAGCTGGGTTATTAGCTATTTCTGTAAGCGTATTTGGTATAATTGCATATATTTCTGGAAGAGTTGACTTTACCGACTATTTATATATTGCATATTTACCTTTAGCTAGTGAACTAACAATTTTTGCAACTGCTTTTTTTGGGGGCTGTTTAGGTTTTTTATGGTTTAATGCTAAACCAGCAGAAATTTTTATGGGAGATGTAGGTTCATTGTCTACAGGAGCTGCTTTAGGAACATTAGCAATTCTTCTAAAAAAAGAAGTTTTACTGTTAATTGTTGGTGGAGTTTTCGTTATTGAAACCTTATCGGTTATCATTCAGGTATTGTACTTTAGATACACAAAAAATAAATATGGAGTAGGTAAAAAATTCTTTTTAATGGCACCAATTCATCATCATTTTGAGCTTAAAGGATGGCCAGAGTCAAGAGTAGTAACAAGATTCTGGATAATTGGAATTTTGTTTGCTTTAATGTCTCTTACTACCTTTAAAGTTAGATAGCATGAGAAGAAAAACTGTAAGCGTAAAAATTGGCGACTTATTTATTGGTAGCAATCATAAAATTAAAACACAATCAATGACCACAGCATCAACCGCAGATACGAAATCAAGCGTAGATGAAGCAATAAGAATTTTCAAAGCCGGCGGAGAATTAGTTAGATTTACAGCTCCGAGTATAAAAGAAGCAAAAAATCTTGAAAATATTAGAAATGGTCTTAAAGCTGAAGGATATTCTAAACCTTTAGTAGCTGATATACATTTTACTCCAAACGCCGCCATTGTAGCATCTGAGATTGTTGAAAAAGTCAGAATTAATCCAGGAAATTTTGTGGATAAAAAGAAATTCGAAATAAAAGAATATGATGACGAAACATATCAAGAAGAAGTCAAAAAAATTGAACAAAAATTCGTTGATTTAATCAATTCATGTAAAAAAAATGGAACAGCTCTAAGGATAGGTACTAACCATGGTTCTTTATCAGATAGAATTATGAATAAATTTGGCGATACGCCTAATGGAATGGTTGAGTCAGCTATGGAATTTTTAAGAGTTTGTATTAGAGAAAACTTTGATCAAGTGGTCTTATCAATGAAATCATCAAATCCAATTGTTATGATTCATGCTTATAGGCTATTAGTCAAGGTAATGGAATCTGAAAAAATGTATTTTCCTCTCCATTTGGGTGTAACAGAAGCTGGAGATGGATTAGATGGAAGAATAAAATCAGCACTAGGAATAGGCACCTTATTAACCGAAGGTCTCGGAGATACTATTCGGGTATCATTAACAGAAGATCCAGAGTTTGAAATTCCTGCAGCTGAAAAAATTATTTCAAAAATTGAATCAGCTTCTATTAGAAAAGCAAATTTTAATAATATTAGAGCTTTTTCTTACTATAAAAGAGAAACATTTGAGGTTGATAATATAGGTCAAGAAAACCCACCGATAGTAATTTCTGAAGATGAGAGTATATTTGAGGAAAATTCACCAGATTATATTTTTTCTACTAAAAGAAAAAATTTTGATTTAAATAAAAAATATATTTTACAGTCTGAAGAATGGGTAAAAAATTGTTTTAAAAATACTTTTCCATTTTTTAATTCAGTTAAAGACTACAGAAAAAGTGAAAAAAAGTCTGATAAAATAAATTTTATAAATCTTTGTTTTAAAAGAATAAAAAATACCATCAATCAATCATTTAACGAAAATGTGGTTTTTGTCCTTGACGTAACGGGTGAGTCAAGACACAAACTTATTGAAGCAATTGATTTTTTTGAGGAGCTAAATATAAAAAATCCTGTAATTCTTAAAGGTCAATATAATTGGGAAGATTTTGAAAAAACAGCAATAGACGCATCTATTGATATTGGTTCTTTATTTCTAGAAGGCATGGGTAATGGAATATGGATTTCTTCAAAAAAAAATAAAAACAAAATAAACGAATTATCATTTCTAATTTTACAAAATACTAGAACCAGAATTTTCAAAACTGATTACATTTCTTGTCCTTCATGCGGAAGAACAAAATTTGATTTACAAAAAACAACATCTTTAGTAAAGGAAAGTACAAACCATTTAAAAGGTTTAAAAATTTCGGTTATGGGATGTATTGTAAATGGTCCTGGTGAAATGGCTGATGCAGATTATGGTTATGTTGGTTCAGGAACAGGATTTATTTCACTATACAAAGGTAAAGAATTAGTTAAAAGAAATATACCGAGTAAACATGCTGTTGATGAGTTAATACACCTTATTAAGGAAAATGGTGATTGGATTGAACCTTAATGTCAATACTTGACCAAGTTAACTTTTATTAGTAATCTACCCACGAAAGGTAAAAAATGGACTTATTACAAATAAATATGGTTTCAGAAATTGGAATTGTTGCCATTGGTACAATTTTAGGCGTTGTTTTTAAAAGGTTTTTATTTAGCAAAATAAAAATTCTCTCAGATAAGAGTTCATGGAAGGGAGATGATGTTGTTATTAATGCAGTTAATTCTATAATAGTTTTTTGGTTTTTTCTTGCCTCATTATCAATTGCTATTGGAGATGCAGATTTACCAGAACCTGTCGGATTATATTTACCAAAAATAATTTTATCATTTTTAGTTATTTCAATAAGCTTAACATCATCAAGAATTGTTCTTGGATTACTTGATGTATGGGCTGAATCAAATACATCATTACCCTCAACAGGAATTTTTAAAGGATTAGTGAATTTTACAATATTTGCTTTAGGATTTCTATTTGTTTTACAGACATTTGGAGTTTCTATAACCCCTCTAATAACGGCACTAGGTGTAGGTGGTCTAGCAGTTTCATTAGCTCTAAAAGATACGTTATCAGATTTATTTGGTGGAATTAACATTTTACTTAGCCAGACCATGAAAGAAGGTGACTTTGTTGAGCTTGATAATGGATTTCAAGGATATGTAAAAAATATTGGTTGGAGGTATACAACCATAAGAGAGAGAGCCAATAATATAATTTCAATTCCAAACTCAGTTTTATCGGGTTCAGTTTCAAAAAATTTTACATCGAAAGATGCTGCTTTTAGAGTTCCAATTAAAATTGGTGTATCTTACGAAAGCGATTTAGATCATGTCGAAAAAATAACACTTGAAGTTGCTAATGAACTTTATGAATCATTAGATTGTATGAACAAAAATTACAAGCCAACAATCAGATTTAGAGAATTTGCTGATTCAAGCATCAATTTTTTCATCTATTTTCAAGGTAAAGAGTTTGGTGACCATAATACCATATTAAATGCTTTCATAAAAGCTCTTCATAAAAGATATAAAAAAGAAAA
>Ga0160422_10002059_pt1 | contig 12623 bp, 10 predicted proteins | sample Fk160mmetaG_FD_108192 | JGI IMG/M metagenome (GOLD analysis project Ga0160422, IMG submission 108192) | Marine microbial communities from the Central Pacific Ocean - Fk160115 60m metaG | ecosystem: Environmental > Aquatic > Marine > Oceanic > Photic zone | place: The Central Pacific Ocean...
AGTTGTGCTTGGTTTTTGTCATATTGTCGGCTACAATACTTGTGAGCAGTGAATCGATGGCCCCCAACAAAGCTAGAGCCAACGCGGTCAGTATGTATGGACTTAAGCCGCTAAAGCTAAAGGATCTAAACATCTCGAGTTGAGGTAAGGGTAAGCCTTGGGGAATCTGCTCAACAGGGACATAGTCTAATTTCAGAACGATGGCCAGCCCAGAAACGACAATAAGAGCCACTAGTGTACTTGGAATGGTCGTCGTAATTCTCTTAAATCCATAAATTATAATAATAGTCCCAAGAGATAGCAGCAGCTCTAAAAGGTTGATATGCTTCAAAGCACGGGGTAAAATTTTAAGTGCACCAATGGTACCGGAAGCTTCTTTTGCCGCTAGGGTTCTGGATTCTCTTAAAATACTTTCTGCGTTGATTTTCTTTGCCCGGCGGATAGTTTCTTTAAAATTTTCCAAAACTAAAACCCCTTCGCCAGCCTCTTCTTTTAAAATATTTTCCAGAATAATTTCCTCTGCCTGTGGTTTAAACTGATTTACATAGTCCGCGTCGTTTTTTGGGTTGTAGCCTATAGAGGGAAGAATCTGTGTGAGCAAAATAATAACACCAATGGCCGTCATAAACCCAGACACAACAGGATAAGGAATGTATTTAATATATTTTCCAAAGCCTAAAAAACCAAGGCCAACCTGAATTAAGCCCGCCAAGAAAAAAACCATTAGAATCAACGGGAAAGCTTTGTCTATATCTCCATCATTTGCTGCTACGATACCAGCAATCATCACCATACTAACTGCGGTCATGGGGGCGGTAGGTCCAGAAATTTGCGTTTGAGTTCCCCCAAAGAGTGAAGCAAAAAAACTGATAAAAATGGCGCCATATAGCCCTGCGCTTGGGCCAAGGCCTGAAGAAACCCCAAAGGCTAATGCCAGAGGCAAGGCTACAATTCCAGCGGTGATACCTCCAAAGGCGTCTCCTTTAATATTAGAAAAAAAAGTATTCATTAAAACTATAAATTTAGGGATTAAAGGCACCGCTTGTTTCTATTTGCAGGACGAAGTTTGTATTAAAGTTAGTATATTTTTATAAACAAAAAAAAATATAAACTTAAGTTTTATAAGGCCTTAACATCATTGTTTGGAATCCACCCTGTTTTTCCGTCTTGCAATTTAATTTTTGTCCAACTCCCTTGAAATGTTTCTAATAATTGGACCTTGGTTCCCTCGTGTAATTCAAAAGCAGTATCACTTTTAAGGTTCGGGTCTGACTGAACCCTGACTTTTTGAGAAAAAAGAATTCCAAAAGTTTGGGATTCCATACGCTTGTTTTTTTGATGGACAAAGCCAAAGCAGGCTGAAACAAGCAACGCACTAAGGCAGCCAAAGACGAAAAAGAGGCGCTTTTTTTTGGCGCTTTGGTTCAAGTAGTAGGCGATAAAAAACCCAATAAAAGTAAGCATAAATACGATACAAATAAACGCCCAAGTGTCCAATTTAAATAAATCAAGGATGTTTTTTATGAGTTTTACCAAACCCATTTCTGGTATCAGTTCAATTTTGTCTATTCTCATTTTTTCAGCAAATGCTAAATTGTTGAGAATTTCGGGATCTTTTGGATCCAACATCAGGGCTTTTTCATAAAAGTAGATCGTGGGCCCCACCTTATTTAGTTTGTAAAAGCAATTCGCCAAATTGTAATACAGTTCGGCAGAGTGCAAACCCTTTTCAAGGATGACTTCATAGGCTTGTATGGCCGCCTTGTAATTACCTTCATTGTAAAGCGCATTTCCTTTATCAAATTCAGTGTTGTTTTGAGCTCCTGTCAAAAAGCAACTTGTATAAAATATGAATATTAACCGTTTCATCTTATTTTAGTCCTTTGTCTAATCGGCTTATAGTTTCGAGTGCCTTGGCGTAATCGCGCGCCATGTCAGAGGCTGAAAATGGCGTGTAACGAGCCAACTCACACGACTCTAAAAGACCTAAAAACGACACCACATCCACCCTTAGAACTTGTTTTTTTGTCAATAAGCTATTGATGCGCTCCTTGCTAAACTCACTTGTTTCAATTTTAAGCTTTGCTTTTAGATAATTGTGAAGAGCCCGCTCTAGTGCAATATAAAATGGCTCTTTTTCACCCACACTTGTTTTTGCCTCACTCAAGTATTTTCGAGCTAATTTATTGTTTTTTCTAATTTTATTCCCGGTGAGATCCAAAGATATTTTTTCTCGTTTTTTAGTGTATAAAATAACTAAGGGGATTAAGATCAAGGGGCCAAGAAAAAGGCTCCAAAATAAACGCCCTCCATAAAAAGCTGTTGTATTAATAGCCTTTAGAGAGGTCTTTGTTTTGAAAGATAAAAATTGATCACCTGGCGCATAAACAACCCCCTCATCTTCATCAGCCTTATTAGCGGAGCTATAATTGGGGTTTGGTTTGACTGAAATACGCATTTGGTTTGAGGTGACCGTCCTATATGTCTCTGTAGCCAAATCAAAATAAGAAAACTCAATAGGCGGTATTGGGTATTGACCTGCCTCGTTCGGAACCACTGTATAAGTATCGCTAATGCTTCCTGCTGTTCCAGACAAAGTTGTATTAATGTTCTCTAAATATTCAGGCTCATAAACTTCTAAGGTTGAGGGCAGGTTGGGGTTTGGCAATTCAAAGAGCTTTAAGTTCCCTCTTCCCTCAACGGCCAATGTTAATTGGAATGCTTCCGTTGCAATTAAACTTTTTTTAGAACGTGTTGCGCTGAACTGGAACTGACCAACAGCTCCTGAAAAATTTTGAGGCTTGCCGGCTTTGGGCAGTGGTTTAACTTTGATTGTTCTTTTCCCTGCTGTTACAGTTCTTGTAGTGGTAGTCATAGTTCTTCTTCCGAAAATATCCCTTCGGCCAGAGGGAACTTCAACACTCACATCCAAGGTCAACGGTTCAAGGGTTAATTCCCCTGATTTTTGAGGAAACAAAACGGTTTTTTTGAGCACGACATAGCGGTAGTTTTCCCCTTTGTATTTACCATTTTTCACCGCCAATTCTCTGACAGCTATATTTTGGCTCCAGAAATCATTATAACGGGGTGTATCAAGCTCATCCCAATTACGAACCCCAGTGTTTTCCGCGACATAAAGTTTGTAAACAACTGAAATAGCTTCGTTTAAGTATGGATTTGACTTTGAAATCTCAGCAACTAAATGAATGCTTTCAGAGGCAATAAATTCCGGGTCATTGGGATCTTTGGGTTTGTCAACAGCGGCAGTTACCACAATTTCAATTGGAGAGGTTTTATAGGTTACACCGTCCACCTCAATACTCGATTGACCAATTGGAAACACCCCCCTTTTTGTGGGTGCCAAAAAATAGGTATAGCTTTTTGAATACGTTCGCGTACCATTTATCCAAGAATTATTGATCGACTGACTGGGGCCCCCTACTACCCTGAAGTTTTCAAAGCTTGGCGGTGTAAAGTTGTCTCCGTCTTTGTTCATTTTAAAATCTATGCGCAGCCGCTCATTGATTCCAAGCGTTTTTTTGCTAACCTTCGCCTCAAAAGTAACTTGAGTAAAACCCAAATTGGCAATGCACAAAAAAACCAAAAACAACCTAATTTTCATTTTTACCAATCTTTATCAGATTTAACTTTTATTCCTTTCTTTTTCGAGGCATTTACTTTCTCTTGAACTTTCTTCTCTTCGTTGTTCATCGCTTCTAGAAGGTTTTTTATCTGCTGAGGTGATAGTTTTCCCGCCTGAGGCTCAGGTTTTTTAGTGTCAGAACTTTCATCTCCTTTGTCTTGGGGCTGGCTGTTTTCTTTTTTTTCATCTTCTCCTTTGTTTGATCTATCCTCTTCTTCTCCTTTATCTTTGTTTTTTTCTTCTTCGTCCTGCTCTTTATCGCTGTCTTTCTTTTCTTCGTTCTTTTTTTGCTGATCTTGATTTTCTTCTTTTTCCTCTTGATCATCGTCACTCCCACCTCCTTCTTCTTTAGCGCATTCTTGAGCAATTGCCAAATTGTAGCGGCTTTCTTCATCCTTAGGGTCATTTCTTAACGCATTTTTGTAGGCCTCAACCGCTTTTTTGCACTGCTTGTCCTGCATAAGGACATTGCCTATGTTGTGATAGGCGCGGTGTTTTTCTAGTTTAGTGCCCTTTCTTGCCGCTTCCAATAGCCTTGCTAAGGCTTCATCATAGAGCTCAGCGTTGTAATAAGCGTTTCCTAGATTGTATGCCCCCTTTGTGTTTGATGGCATTTCAGACAGTGCCATTCTGTAATTTTTTTCAGCCTCTAAAAAGGAGTTGTTAAAGTGCGAATTTCCTTTGTAAACGTATGTATTTGAAAGGGACTCTAATTCCGTTTCGTCTTGAGAATGACCGTTGGTACTCCACAGAAGCCCAACTAATAATAAGTTGATGTTTGTAAGAAGTCTGAGCGCCAACAAAAGGTTGATTTTTTTCAGTTTCATAAGTTTTCATTAAATAAATTCAAGCGTTTGAGCCAGGCGGTTTTTCTTTCCAAGAGAAAGACATCCAAAATTAAAAAGAAAAGAGCAAATCCCAAAAACCATTGGAATTGATCTTTAAATTCAGAGAACTCTTTTGTTTCGAATTCTTTTTTATCTAAGGCATTCAAAATTTGCCCAACTTGGTCAGTCACTACTTTGGTGCTCTTTCCTTCAATAAAAAGCCCATTTGATGCTTTGGCAATTTCGCTTAGTGTCTTTTTGTCGAGTTTTGTGATCACAGTCTCACCGCCAGAATCTTTCTTGTAGCGCATCACGATACCGTTCTTTTTAATCGGAATAGGCCCCCCTTTTTCGGTACCAACCCCAATGGTAAAAATTTTGACACTCTCTTTTGCTGCAGCTTTAGCAATTTCAACACTGAGATCGTTATGGTCTTCTCCGTCTGACAAAATAACCAACACCCTGTTGGTTTGCGCCTCGTCATTAAAATAGGTTCTTGAGAGCTGAATGGCTTCATCAATCGCTGTTCCTTGAGACGAGAGCATGTCTGTATTTAAATTTTGAAGAAACATTTTAGCAGCCGAATAATCTGTAGTAATGGGCAACTGCGGGACAGCTTTAGCCGCATAGGCAATAATGCCAACACGGTCACCCACAAGACCATTTATGATCTGGGCCGTCAGCTGTTTTGCTTTTTCTAAACGATTTGGCGCAATATCCTCGGCAAGCATACTTTTGGAGACATCTATGGCAAATACAATGTCTACTCCTTCCCGTTTTACCGTCGAAAGCTTTGTGCCGACCTTTGGATTTACAAGTGCAAAGGTCAGAGAAACAACCGACAATAAAAGGACAATCAGCTTTAAAACAGATTTAAAAAAGGATTGGTCGGGGCTCAATTGTTTTAACAATTTAGAGGATGAAAATTCACGTTTCGTTTTTTTCTTCCAAAGCGAGGAGTACGCAAACAACGCACCCATTAATAGCAAAAGGGAAAGTGACCAAAACCAAAACTCTTGTTCAAGTTGTAACATATTATACAAAACTTCTTAAAATACTGTGCCTTATTAAAAATTCAAATATTAAAAAGCCCATCGCCCACAGCACAAATGGACGAAACTTTTCTTCGTAATTGTAATATTTAAACTCCTCAATTTCTGTTTTTTCCAAACGGTCAATTTCTTCATAGATGGCTTCTAGTTTTTTATTGTCAGTTGCCCTAAAATACAAACCCCCTGTGTCTTCTGCGATTTCTTTAAGCAATTCTTCATCAATTTCCACCTTAGAAAGTCCATATCTAAAAGAACCGTTGGAGTTGAGTGCTATGGGCGCCAAAGCATTACCGTTACTGCCTAGGCCAATGGTATAGGTTTTTATACCGTATTCAACGGCCAATTCGCTAGCTGTTTTAGGGTCGATAAACCCAGAATTGTTGACACCGTCAGTTAGTAAAATTATGATTTTACTCTTTGCTTTACTGTCTTTAATTCTATTGATGGCTGTAGTAAGCCCCATTCCAATAGCGGTTCCACCCGTTATTATAGTATTATACTCAATCTCCTTCATCGATTTCAGAACGATATTTTTATCGCTAGTGATTGGAGTTCTGGTATAGCTTTCTCCAGCATACTCTACCAATCCAATACGATCGTTAGGTCGGCGAGCGATAAATTTACTAGCAACTGTTTTTAGGGCCTCTAGGCGACTTGGCTTTAAGTCTTTGGCCAGCATACTAGCAGAAACATCGATGGCCATAACAATATCTATACCAAGTGTTTTTTTTATTTTTGATGAGATGTCCACTGTTTGTGGTCTCGCCATTGCGACAATAATCAATCCAATAGCCGCCAAACGAAGCAAAAAAAGCAGGTGTTTTATCAAACTCCATAGCTGACTTTGCTTACCGAAGGCTTGAAGTGCTGAAACTTTTAAGCTTGCATTTTGTTGTTTGTGTTTAAACACATACCATATTGTCAGAAATGGCAATATAAGTAGCAGCCAAAAAAACAGACCATTTGTGAATTCGATTCCCTCTAACATCAGATTTGCGTTTGATCGTTTAGCTCAACGGAACTGAGGATGCGTTCAGAGATTTGAGTCGCATATGGGTCCTCAGGATCCCAAATTAAAATAAGCTGTTGTAAGAACATTTTGGCAGAAAACCCAAGAATTACAAATTCGGCGTTTGATAATTTATCTTTAAATATAAAGTTTGCATTGCCGTAAGTTTTTAGGCCTTTCTGTCCGTTAGGCGTTGTAAATTCTTCATTTTTTGGCAGTATGTTAGACGCGCCCATTTGCCCCAAAAACAATAACTCGCTTTCTGCTATTTTTAAAACGTCAGCAGCATCATTTTCATTTTTCCGCTGATTGTTTAATTTGGTGCTTTTTACGATAAGTCTCAGCGCTGCTTTGTGTTCACCCAAGTAAAACTTTTTTATATCTAAATCACCCCCTTTAACAGCGGTTGAATCCCCAAAATCACGCAGCAGAACTTTGGGACTTTCTATGCGAATTCCCGGAGCTCCGTATTCGCTTGAAACCCAATTATTTTCCAAAAGTAATTTACTAGGGTGCCGCAAAACAGTATCTTTTACTGTGTTGAATCCGAAATAAAAACCAAAACATAAAAACGTCAAAAGGGAAAGTGTGAAAAGTGTGATTCCAGCCCATTTGAATTGTTGCTGTTTTTTTCTTTTTCTTAGGCCTTTTTGATACTCTAAGGTTTGCTGTAACTCAATTTCGCTAGGCTTGGGAAGACCTGCTCTAACTTGATCAATTTCTTGCGCTATAATTTGCTTATCCATTCGCATAATTTCAAATTGAGGCTTGGATTTCGCAAACTTTACCAAGTCCGCTCGCTTAAGCGTTGTTTCAATGTTTTTAAGGGTTTCATCTTTAAACATAAATTCCTCAGAGCGTTTTAAGCTGTAAAGTTTTTCCAGCAATTCTTCTGTGGTGCTTTCTAGGGACTGATCATAGACCTTCGCGTTGAGGTATTTTCGCAAGACAAGGGTCAGTTCTGAATAAAAAACTTTGATGTTTTCATTTTCGAAACAAGTCTTTTCATTAAGTTTATTTAAAGCAAGCTTTGCTTGCTCATAAGGAGGAAGCTTCGCTATTTGTTCTGCATCAGAAAGGGTTTTTTTAGCATAAAAAAAGAAGTACCAAATGACGATTCCAGCAACCAAGAGCATTCCAAAAATCCATTTAAAAGTATTCCAAAAAGAGCTTTGTTTTTCAACCGAAATGATTGGCTTGATACCATAAAGATTTTGCTTCACAGTATCGATCTTTACAGCATTAATTTCTATTCTTACCGAATCTGAGTAAAGGATCTTATCATCAATTAAAACTTTTTGAGGAGGAATAGTGTATCTCCCGGAGTCAAACAGAGTTAGCCCATACTTTTTTAAAAGTTTAATCTTAAAGTCTTTGACAATGGTATCGGTTTTATAGTCTTCAATGAGCTCCAAAGCGCCAAAGGGTTGGCCTTTAGGAAACACAACGACTGAGCTGCTGTCTACCTCTAGTTCGATGTTATAGACCAGCTCTTCTCCGATTTTAATAGCTGTTGAATCTACAAATGTCTTGACTTGGGAATGTCCATCAATTGTAAATAGAATCAGCCCAAGCGCTATCCATAAGCGTTTTATTTCAGTCCATTTTCTTTTTGTTTCCAGCATAAAGTTATCCCCTTTGCTTAAAATAGCCCAGTAATTTTTTTACATAGCTTTCGTTGGTTCCACAACTTAAAAAACCAGCCCCCGACTTTTTAAAGCTGTCTTCGTAATAGTGGATTCGATCCTTTTGGTATTTGGCATAATTATTACGGACACGCTTTAGGTTCGTATTAACCAGATGGGACTTCCCAGTTTCTTGGTCTATCATCTGAACGACGCCAAGCTTTGGTATCTTAACTTCAGATTTGTCAAAGACCCGAATCCCAGTAACATCGTGTTTACCGGCCATAATTTTCAGGTTTTGTTTGTAGTTAGCCGATAAAAAATCAGAGAGCACAAAAACAATGGCCTTTTTCTTCAATACACTAGATAAAAAACGTAAGGCTTCAGAAATATTTGTTTTCTTGTTTTTGGGTTTGAATTCTAGAAGCTCCCGAATGATTCTTAGAACATGAGATCGTCCCTTTTTTGGAGGAATAAAAAGTTCTACTTCATTTGAAAAAAGAATTAAACCGATTTTATCGTTGTTTTGGGTGGCTGAAAAAGCCAATGTGGCGGCAATTTCTGTGACAAATTCATTTTTAAATTGCGCTTGCGTTCCAAATTGTTTTGAGCCAGAAACATCGGCCACTAGCATCATCGTCAGTTCGCGTTCTTCTTCAAAAACTTTCACATGAGGCTCATTGTACCTAGCGGTCACGTTCCAATCGATGTTTCTAACATCATCTCCGTACTGGTATTGTCGCACTTCAGAGAAAGTCATTCCGCGACCTTTAAAAGTAGAATGGTATTCTCCCCCAAAGACATGGTCGGACAACCGCCTTGTTTTAATTTCAATCTTTCTAACTTTTTTTATCAGCTCTTTAGTATCCATGAGTTTAATTTATGGCGACTGTTTTGGTTTTATTAAAGGGTGAGCAAGGATCAGGGAACTTCAATGACATTGACAATCTTATTGACAATCGTTTCTGATGTGATGTTTTCCGCTTCCGCTTCGTAAGTAATCCCGACACGGTGGCGCAGCACATCTAGAACAACAGCTCTTACGTCCTCTGGGATAACATATCCCCGCCGTTTGATAAAAGCATAGCACTTCGCCGCTGTGGCCAAATTAATACTGCCTCTAGGTGAGGCGCCAAATGAAATCAAGGGTTTTAAATCAGTTAAATTGTAACGCTCAGGGTATCGTGTTGCAAAAATGATGTCTAAAATGTACTTTTCGATTTTTTCATCCATATAGACCTCTCGTACCGCTTTTTGTGCGGTTAAAATTTCTTTTACATTGACAACTGGTTTTATCTTCTCAAAAGCCCCTTTTAAATTGGCGCGGACAATGGCTTGCTCGTCCTCTAATTTTGGGTAATCAATCACGGATTTAAGCATAAAACGATCGATTTGCGCTTCAGGTAGAGGGTAGGTTCCTTCTTGTTCAACAGGGTTTTGAGTGGCCATAACTAGAAAAGGTTTGTCTAAAATGAAAGTCTCGTCTCCAATAGTAACTTGTTTTTCTTGCATGGCTTCTAGTAAGGCGGATTGAACTTTGGCTGGTGCTCGGTTGATTTCGTCAGCCAGAACAAAATTAGCAAATACAGGCCCTTTTTTTATGCTAAAATCATTGTTTTTCATGTTGTAGATAAGGGTTCCAACCACATCTGCTGGAAGCAAATCAGGGGTGAACTGAATGCGGCTAAAACTACCCGCGACCGCCTGGGATAAGGTGTTTATAGCCAAAGTCTTAGCAAGCCCTGGGACTCCTTCCAATAAAATATGGCCTTGCCCCAAAAGGCCAATCAACAAGCGCTCTATCATTTGCTTCTGACCTACAATAACTTTGTTCATTTCTAGGGTGAGGAGATCTATAAAAGCGCTTTGTTTTTCAATTTTTTCGTTAATTGCTTTAATGTCAATAATTTGCGATTTTTCTTCCATGTCTTGTTATTTGTTTCTACAAAAGCTTGCCTTGAAGGCAATGTGTCCTATAAATGATTAATAATCGGTTAAAAATAAAAAATTTTTAAGAGGAAATAGTCTTTTGTTTTTTATTTTAATTTAAAAAATCATGCCAAAAATATTATTTTAAGAAAACTATTAAGGTGTCTTAACGGCCGAGAATTAAAAAGCCCATTGTGATAAATAAACGCCTAACTGTTGTAAACCTAATTGCGTGCAACGATTAGAACAGTTTTTACTATAAAAAGTGTCTCAATTTTACAAGTCAAACTTGATGCCTTGGGCAAGTGGTAAGTCAGTTGTATAATTGATGGTGTTGGTTTGTCTTCGCATGTAAATTTTCCAAGCATCACTTCCAGACTCACGCCCCCCGCCGGTATCTTTTTCGCCTCCAAAGGCACCACCAATTTCTGCCCCAGAGGTTCCAATATTAACATTGGCAATTCCACAATCGCTTCCAGCTTGAGATAAGAACAGTTCGGCCTCCCTTAAGTTGTTAGTCATAATAGCCGATGAGAGCCCTTGTGCAACGCTGTTTTGCATTGCGATAGCGTTTTCAAGACCCCCTGAGTATTTCAGTAAATACAGCACAGGCGCAAATGTCTCTTGTTGTACAATTTTAAAACTGTTTTCCGCCTCAGCAATGGCAGGTTTAACATAGCAACCACTTTTATAATCGTCCCCTTCTAATACACCGCCCTCAACAATAATCCTTCCGCCTTCTGACACTACTTTTTCGAGTGCTTTTAAATAATTTTTGACCGCATCAGAATCAATCAGAGGACCAACGTGATTGGTTTCGTCTAGAGGGTTTCCTATGCGCAACTGCTCATAGGCATCAATAAGAGCAGATTTTACCTTTTCGTATATCGATTCATGAATAATGAGTCGTCTTGTTGAGGTACAGCGTTGTCCAGCCGTTCCAACCGCCCCAAAAACGGCCCCAATAACCGTCATTTTTATATCTGCGTGCGGGCTTACAATAATAGCGTTGTTCCCACCTAGCTCTAAAAGTGATTTGCCTAATCTCTTAGCAACAGTTTCAGCCACAATTTTACCCATTCGGGTTGAGCCAGTCGCTGAAATTAGAGGAATACTTGTGTTTTTTGTCATGGACTCTCCAACCGTATAATCCCCATTGACCAAGCACGAAATGCCCTCTGGAAGTCCGTTTTCGGCAAAAACATCTGCTGCAATTTTTTGGCAGGCAAGTCCACAAAGGGGTGTTTTTTCGGAGGGCTTCCAAATGCAAACATCCCCACAGACCCAGGCCAATGCGCTATTCCATGCCCACACAGCAACAGGAAAGTTAAAGGCTGAAATAATACCAACAATTCCCAAGGGGTGGTACTGTTCATACATCCGGTGCCCTGGACGCTCAGAGTGCATTGTAAGACCATGAAGTTGTCTAGAGAGGCCAACTGCAAAGTCGCAGATATCGATCATCTCTTGAACTTCTCCCAATCCCTCCTGAAAGCTTTTACCCATTTCATATGAGACCAAAGTTCCAAGCGGATTTTTAAGCAAGCGAAGGCGGTCACCAAACTGTTTTACAATCTCACCGCGCTGAGGGGCGGGAACTAGCCGCCAAGCGTTAAAAGCCGTTGAAGCGGTATTTACAACCGCCTCAAATTCTTTGATACTGGTTGTAGAAACAGAGGCAATCTCAGTACCATCTACAGGTGAAAAAGAGGAAATTTTTTGACTTGAAGACGTCCATTTTGACCCCGTTGAAGTGCCAGCGTTTTCAGTTTTTATGTTTAGGGCCTTTAAGGCTGATTTGATTTCAGTTGATTTTGTCATAAGCGTTTGTGATTTTTTTGCAGAATTTAAAGTTAAACTAATTTTAAACGCCTACCATTCTAAATAGGGTTTTTGACACAATTGCGAATTATAATATTTTTTTTCAGCTGTGACTTCTTTGCCCAACCACTCCGGTTTTTCAAAAGCTTCGTCTTCGCTCCTTAGCTCGATTTCCGCGATGGTTAATCCGGTATTTTTTCCGCTAAACTGGTCAACCTCAAAAAGATGCTTACCGAATTTAATGCAATGTCTTATTTTTTCAATTTTGTTGGGAAGGCAAAGCGACATCAATGCCTCGGCTTCTTTAAGTGAGATTTCTTTTTCCCACTCAAATCTGCTGCGCCCATTCTCAGAATTAGCGCCTTTGATGGTCAAGAAGCCCCTGTCTTTACACAACCGAATCCGGACAGATCGGTCTGTAGCAGCACTAATGTAACCTTGAACAATTTTATATTTGCCGGATATTTGTTCTTTATAGCATTCCGACTTCACTAAAAATTTACGTTCGATTTCTAACAACAGACTTAAATTTTATTTATAAGCCCTAAATTTACAGCATGTTTAACGATTTACCAATTCGCAAGATTATACATGTAGACATGGATGCTTTTTATGCTTCAGTTGAGCAAATGGATTTTCCCGAACTGAAGGGGCTCCCCGTGGCTGTTGGAGGCTCAAGTAAACGAGGCGTGGTGAGTGCTGCTAGTTACCAAGCCA
>Ga0160422_10002060_pt1 | contig 12604 bp, 10 predicted proteins | sample Fk160mmetaG_FD_108192 | JGI IMG/M metagenome (GOLD analysis project Ga0160422, IMG submission 108192) | Marine microbial communities from the Central Pacific Ocean - Fk160115 60m metaG | ecosystem: Environmental > Aquatic > Marine > Oceanic > Photic zone | place: The Central Pacific Ocean...
CTAAGATCGCTTTCGAAGGGCGTTTCCATGTTGAAACGCCTTCGTGCTTATCCCATTGCAGATACTGCAATTGCCAGCGTGAACAATAACGCGATGTGTTTTGGTTTTAAAAGCATGTTCACCTCTTTCCTGTGACTTCTTCTACCTGTGGTAATCTTGAAGATAGTTTTCAAATAGGTGTCGCGCTATTCACAATTAGTATAGTTAACTCATATGTCGCTAATGTCATTACGAGGGCGTTACTTTTTCAAAAGCGCTATGTCGTCGGTTAGCACTTATCTATGCGGATTGGTATAAATATTTGATTCGTAGAATACTATTGCTGCGTGTGCGATAGAGTAAAAAAGAATAATAAACGCAAAGAATGGCGTTAAATAAAGGATTAACCTGATAGACGAGTACTCGCCTAAGAATTACTTTGCGCTGAAGCGGTGACTTGGCAGTGCGCTATGAATAAGGTATTGGCTTTTGGATTGTTTGGTGGCTTGAAGCGAAACATCAGTACCGCGCTTTACTGTGCTTAGTGCTAGCGGTTTATTTTGACGTTGCTTCTTTAATAGTTGCGAAGAAGGCACTTCCTTCATATTTACAAGCGTAGATTGGGCTTCTTGCGCAATACTAACGTTAATCAACGAATAGGTTATACAAAGTGTGGTAGCTAAAAAAATGTTTTTACTTGGCTTTTTCATCACATTTTTCTCTTTTTGTTCAACTTAATCGCTAAATAAAATTATTGGGTTTTACTTGATAGGGGTTCGATTGCAGAGGCGGTTGCACTCGCCTCATTCATCGATTTTGTTTGTTCCTCTTCATTACACCTAAAGTAGAACGAAAGAGAAACATGATGAGTCATACAAAGGTATGTCAAAAAATACCTTTGCATGTATTTCGAAACTGCGAGATAAAAATTACCACGCTGTAACACCACCATCTACTGCTATGGTTTGCCCGTTCATGTAAGAGTTGCCAGGGGAAAGCATCAGCATCATGGTGTTAACGATTTCTTGCGGTTCGCCTAGACGTTTCATAGGACTTCCCATGCCTAGTTGCTCGCGCGCTTCAGGGGTGTTGTACCCGTCTACGTTCAAAATATTGGTAGGACTATAGAATGGGCAAATTGCATTAACGCGAACATTCTTTCGGCCGTATTCCACCGCGGCTGTGCGGGTTATCCCCGAAACCGCGTGTTTTGCTGCAGCATAAGCACCGCCTTTAGGGGCTCCACCTAGTCCTGCAAGTGAGCTTACATTTAAAACGTGCCCTTGCTTTTGTGCAAGCATAACGGGTATTTGGTACTTCATTCCAAACATAACGCCTTTTACGTTCACAGCGAACTGCGAGTCCATGATTTCCTCTGTCATTTGATGAATTGATGCAGGGTTATGCGCTATGCCTGCATTATTTACGGCTATATCCAGTTTGCCAAAGGTTTCAATGGCTGTTTCAACCAGCGCCTTATTTAGCGACTCGCTAGCAATATTACCCGCTAGCACCACGACATCAGTGAGTGCTTTTACATCCTTTTTCGTTTCCTCAAGGGCGGTTTCGTTAATGTCTGAAAGAACGAGTTTTGCTCCTCGGTTGGCAAGACCTAGCGATAACAAGCGGCCAAAGCCACTGCCTGCGCCGGTGATTAATACAACTTGCCCTGAAAAGTCGAGTAGAGCATCCATGGTAATCTCCTGTTGGTAACTGTTTAATGTTTTTTGAAACGTGGCTATTTCAGCTGCGTTTGGTTTATAAATTGAATGAGTAATTTGGCTAGCATTTCCCCTTCGTCTTCCTGGATAAAGTGACCACCGTTTTCCACAAGGGTATGAGCCATGCCGCTGCTGCCCGGAATGAGCTTTTGAAATACCTTATCGCCACCTTTAGTGACAGGGTCGCTATCACCGAAAGCCGTAACAAAAGGTTTGTCATATTGCTTTAGCTTTTCCCATGCCTGTCTATTCGCCTGTGCCTCAGCATTGTCTGGGCTTGTAGGAACAAGAATAGGGAACATACGTGCACCTGCTTTAAAGCTTTCGTCTGGAAAAGGGGCGTCATAAGCTGCAAGCGTCGCCTCATCTAGAACAGTGGTTGTGGCGTTTTGAATGATCGTAGATGTGGGAAATACGGCGACATCCTGTGAGAATCGGCGCCATTTGATGAAAGCATCACTTGGCGGGTGGTCGCCAGTGGGCAAACCGGTATTAGACACCATTACACCCGAAAAACGCTCAGGCATATCGGCGACAAGTCGCAGGCCTAGTAAACCTCCCCAGTCTTGACAAAATAGTGTAACGGGGCCTTTAGTAGCCTGCGAAAACCAGTCTTTTAGCCATATCACATGACGAGCGTAGGAGTAGTCCTCTTTTCTTACTGGTTTATCTGAGCGCCCAAAACCAATGAGATCCGGCGCGATGACATTGAATCCCGCATCAGCCAATATGGGCATCATCTTGCGGTACAAATAAGCCCACGTCGGTTCGCCGTGTATTAATAGCACGGTATGTCCATTTTTCGGTCCACATTGATAATGGGCCATTGTTATTTCACTGCTTACTGTGTCTGTTACTTCAGTGAAACAGGGGGAGTAGGGAAAGTCAGTGATCGTGTCGAAGGCGCTTTCCGGTGTTTTAAGCACTTGCATAGCCAATCATCCTTTTGTAAATAAAATGTAATTACAAGTGTTGCCCGATTAACAAAAACACCGGTTTTATTTTCTGTCAAATAAACCTTAGGCAAGGTAGGACAGGCTCTGCGCAGAGAAATGAATTCACAAAGGGGCTGGCGGTCAATATTAAATATTATGATAAATGTCTATAACACCAATAAACTTGGATGATTGACAACACTGCAATAACATCCAGTTAACGTGATAAACAGGACATGGTTATGACTGAGATGGAAAATAAAGCCGTAGAATATGCAGTACAACAGGGTGTTGCCACGCTGACAATGCAAAGTGCGCCCGTTAATGCGCTGTCACGCGCTATCAGAGTAGGGTTGATAGAAGGCATAAACAATGCACTAGATGACGACAGCGTAAGTGCCATTGTTATTACTTCTTCACTACCTATTTTTTCGGGTGGAGCTGACATCAGCGAATTCTCTGGTGGCGATTTGTCTCCCATGCTGCCTGAGGTACTAGACAAGATTGAAAATGCGTCTAAGCCGGTTGTTGCTGTTCTCCCTGGACCAGCATTCGGCGGTGGCTTAGAAGTGGCGTTAGCTTGCCATCATCGCATCACCTTTGCCGACAATAAGGTGGGTCTTCCAGAGGTAAATCTAGGCATATTACCGGGCGCAGGCGGTACTCAGCGCCTTCCTCGTTTAGCCGACGCACAAACATCGTTAGAAATGATCGTAACAGGCAAGCCTACGTCGGTGGTCAAACTTCCAGGTGTCTTCGACAAAATTTCTGATAAGCCTGAGCATTTACTTGAAGATACAAAAGCGTATTTACAAGCATTAACGCCAGATAAAGCGATTAAACGCACCAGTGATATCACGCTGTCCATGTCTGACGAAACGCAGGCGGTGTTTGATGCAGTAACTGCACAAACTAAAAAAGCGACTCGTGGTTTCTTTGCTCCATTAAAATGTATCGAAGCGGTACGCGGCGCTTACACGCTCGCTTTTGAAGATGGCCTTAAAAATGAAGGCAAGCTTTTCATGGAGTGTATGAATACGCCACAGGCGCGTGCCCAGCAGCATTTCTTTTTTGCTGAACGCGCAGCAGGTCATGTGAGCGATTTCGACAAAAATACTCCAGAGCGCAACATTGATAAAGTTGCGATTATCGGCGCCGGAACAATGGGCGGTGGTATCGCTATGAACTTCGCCAATGCCGGCATTCCAGTCACAATGCTTGAGCTCAAAGAAGAAGCGCTAGAGAAGGGATTAGCGCTTATTAGAAAGAACTACGAAAACTCAGCGAAAAAAGGCAAGTTAACCCAAGAGCAGGTAGAGAGCCGCATGGCACTGCTTTCAGGTACTACGTCGTATGACGACTTAGCTGATGTTGATCTCGTCATCGAAGCCGTTTTCGAGAAGATGGAAGTAAAGAAAACCGTATTCTCGACGCTGGATAAAGTGTGTAAGCCAGGCGCCATTTTGGCTTCAAATACGTCAACACTGGATATAGACGAAATAGCGACAGCCACATCCCGTCCTGAAGATGTGATTGGTCTTCACTTCTTCTCGCCAGCGAATGTGATGAGACTGCTAGAAGTGGTTAAAGCAGAGAAGACATCTGCTGAAGTCATTAAAACCTGCATGAAGATGGCTAAACGCATCAAGAAAGTAGCGGTGTTGGTAGGCGTTTGCTTCGGATTCGTAGGTAACCGCATGATTGAGCCTTACGGCCGTGAAGCTAACCGCTTACTGCTTGAAGGAGCAACACCTGAGCAAGTTGATCGTGTTTTAACCGAGTTTGGCATGCCAATGGGGCCGTTCACTATGGGTGATATGGCTGGATTAGATATTGGTTACTATGTACGACAGTCTCGACAAGAGCACATTGCACACGACCCCGCTTACGGTGCAGTGGCAGATCGCTTAGTAGAAAAGGGGCGCAACGGACTCAAAACCGGACGCGGAGCTTATAACTATGAACCTGGAAGTCGAGTTCCTGTCCCAGATCCAGAAGTACTAGAAATTGCCAAGCAAGAAGCAGAACGTTTAGGCGTGGTTCAGCGTTCAGACATTAGCGATGAGGAAATTCTAGTTCGCGTCATGTACTCATTGATTAACGAAGGTGCTGCCATCTTAGAAGAAGGCATTGCAGCTAAATCTAGCGATATAGATGTAATTTATGTTTACGGTTATGGCTTCCCTGTGTATCGCGGCGGCCCTATGCAATATGCCGACGAAGTAGGGCTAGGCACTATTTTAGATAAGCTGACTACCTATCGTGATCAATTGGGTGATTACGGAAAGATGTGGCTTGAACCAAGTGATTTGTTGGTGAAATTGGCCCAAAGCGGCGGCACGTTTAAAAGCTATAAAGCGAAGTAGACAAAGCTCTCGTTAGCGAGAGTTAATCGACGGTGAGAGCTAGCGCTAGCTCTCGTTACCCGACATCCGAATTTGGTAAAGCTAGGTAACTTCGAGAGGAAGCACGTAGGCCTAGCTAAACTTTGGCTGAACTTTCAGCCCAACTGAAAGGAATATGAAAATGCGCGATGCAGTTATCGTAAGTACAGCACGTACGCCAATCGGGCGCGCTTATAAAGGTGCACTGAACAATTTACCAGCCCCTTCATTAGGTGGCCATGCTATTCAAAACGCAGTAGCACGCGCAGGGATCGACCCTGCCAGTGTTGATGACGTGGTAATGGGCGCAGCGCTAACCCAAGGCAGTGGCGGCATGAATATTGGCCGCTTGGCTGGCCTAGCGGGTGGTTTACCGGTTACCGTAGCGGGTATGACACTCGACCGCCAATGCAGTTCTGGCATGTATGCCATTGCTACCGCAGCGAATTCAATTCGTACAGGCGATACCAACATAATGGTTGCGGGTGGCTTAGATTCTATCTCTTTAGTGCAAAACAAAAATATGAATATGTTTCGTGCAGTAGACCCTGCACTGGTTGCTAAGCACAAAGATATTTATATGCCAATGCTTCAAACTGCGGAAGTGGTGGGTAAGCGCTACAACATTAGCCGTGACGTACAAGACGAATACGGTTACCAAAGCCAAATGCGCACAGCAGCGGCTCAAGAAGCGGGCAAGTTTGATGATGAGATTGTACCTATCACAGCAACGCAAGCCTTATTTAATAAAGAAACAGGTGAAACCTCTGAGCGTGAAGTGACCTTGTCGAAAGACGAAGGAAATCGCCCAGAAACAACGCTTGAGGGGCTTAAAGCGCTTAACCCAGTGATAGAAGGTGGTTGTATTACCGCAGGTAATGCAAGCCAGCTTTCTGATGGAGCCAGCGCGACAGTGATTATGGATGAGCACTCAGCGGCAAAAGGCAATGCTAAACCTCTTGGTATTTATCGCGGTATTGCAGTGGCAGGCTGTGAGCCAGATGAAATGGGAATTGGCCCAGTGTTCGCCATTCCTAAGCTATTAAAGCAGCATGGATTAACCATGGACGATATTGGTCTATGGGAGCTTAATGAAGCGTTTGCAGTACAGGTACTGTATTGCCGCGATAAGTTAGGCATTCCAGACGAATTATTAAACGTAAACGGCGGTGCCATTTCTATTGGTCACCCATACGGCATGAGCGGTGCTCGCATGGTGGGTCATGCACTCATCGAAGGTAAACGACGCGGTGCGAAATATGTTGTTTGCACCATGTGTATCGGTGGCGGCATGGGCGCTGCTGGTCTATTTGAAGTAATATAGGTATTGGGTATGGAAGGTTATAAAGCTCCACAACGTGACGCCATGTTTGTAACACATGAGCTACTAAATTATCAAAATCACTATCAAAAGCTAGGTTTCGACGAAGCATCAGAAGATCTGGTGTCGGCGATTTTCGCTGAAGCTGCAAAGTTTTCAGAGAACGTACTGGCGCCCATCAATGCATCAGGTGATGAAGAAGGGTGTAAGTGGGTTGATGGTGAAGTAACAACGCCTAAAGGTTTTAAAGAAGCTTATCAAACGTATGTTGAGGGCGGATGGCCAGGAATGTCTCACCCTGAAGAATTTGGCGGTCAGGCACTACCATATTCATTGTCATCTATCATTGCTGAGTGGTTCTCAGGCGCAAACCATTCTTGGGCGATGTACCCAGGTCTAAGCCAGGGCTGTATGGCAACAATAAAAGCCCATGGCTCTGAATTGCTACAAAAAATGTTCCTTGAAAAACTGGTTAGCGGTGAGTGGACAGGTACTATGTGTTTGACCGAGGCACACTGCGGTTCAGACCTTGGCATGTTGAAATGTCGCGCGGAACCTCAAGAAGATGGTACCTACAGCTTAACAGGAACGAAGATTTTTATTTCGGCAGGTGAACACGACTTGTCTGAAAATATCGTACACATTGTGTTAGCTCGATTGCCAGATGCGCCAGAGGGTACCAAAGGTATTTCACTATTTGTTGTGCCTAAGTTTAACGTGTCTGAAGATGGCGAAAAGCAAGATAGAAACGCAGTAGGATGCGGAAGCATTGAACATAAAATGGGGATCAAAGCCAGCGCAACCTGCGTGATCAACTTCGATGGTGCAAAAGGTTATTTGATTGGGCCACCAAACCGCGGCCTAAACTGCATGTTTACGTTCATGAATACCGCACGTATTGGCACTGGTCTTGAAGGCTTGGCATCATCTGAAGCAGCATTCCAAGGTGCGCTTCGCTACGCAAAAGACCGCATTCAGTTCCGTTCATTAACAGGGCGTAAAAATCCTGATGGCCCAGCTGATCCTATTATAGTGCACCCTGATGTACGTCGTATGCTGTTAACGCAGAAAGCGTTCGCGGAAGGCAACCGAGCGCTTGCCGCTTACTGTATGCAGTTAGTTGACGTTACTTTGTATGGTAGCGACGAGGCTGAGAAGCAACTTGCGGATGCAAAACTTGCATTCTTAACGCCTATCGTAAAAGCCTTTTTAACTGAAACCGCGCAAGAAGCCACGAGTTACGGTATGCAGGTTTATGGCGGCCACGGCTTTATCAAAGAATGGGGTATGGAGCAGCTAGCTCGCGATACCCGTATCTGCACCATGTATGAAGGTACTACAGGTATTCAAGCCGTTGACCTATTAGGTCGTAAAGTAATGGGCTCTAATGGCGAATTGCTTAATGTGTTTGTTCAAGAAGTGCGCGACTACTGTAATTCATTGCGTGACAACGCTCAGTTTAGTGCTTGGACTAACGCGCTAAACTCTCATCTTGACGAGTGGCAGCAGATCACTATGGATATCGGTAAGGCAGCAGCATCGAACCCAGATGAAATTGGTGCAGCGTCTGTCGATTACTTAATGTATTCAGGTTATGTCACCGTTGCTTACTTCTGGCTAAAAATGGCAGTGAAAGCACAAGAACAGCTTGATGCAGGTAGCACCGAAACCGAGTTTTATAAGAGTAAAATCTTAACAACGGGCTTCTACTTTGACCGTTTGTTAACCCGTACTCGCTCACTGGTTTCGGCAATGCAATCAGGCGCAGACAACTTGATGTCTATGCCAGAGAGTATGTTCGCTATCGAGTAACGACATAAAAGTAATACACGTGCGTTACTAAAAGACGTACGAAAGGCCGAGAAAATAATGTAGCCGAGAAAATGATTTAACCAAATAATCATTTGGATACGTTATTTTGCTCGGCTTTTTTGTTTCTTAAAAACAACATAGAGGAAGTGAACACAGTGGTTGTGTCAAAGTACGTGAATGTTGAGGGAGCCAGCCTTCATTATTTATCCCGAGAAGAAGAGAGCGCAGAAAACCCTCTGCTTATCATGTTTCATGGCTTCCCAGAAAATGCGCACACATGGGAAGCGTTAATGGCGATACTCCCCACATCACTTGACATCATTGCCCCAGATTTGCCCGGTTATCATTTATCGAGTCCACTACCCAGTGAAACGGACTACCAAGTTCCATCATTGATAAGTCGAATGGCCGCCTTCATCGAGAAAGTTCAAAAAGGCCGCAAGGTAATTTTGTTGGGACACGATTGGGGTGGGGCAATAGCGTGGCCCCTAGCAGCCTTTCACCAAACATTAATTAGCAAACTTATTATTGTTAATGCTGCTCATCCTTCTTGTTTTACACGGGCAATAAAGACCTCTTCTACGCAAAGAGCAAAAAGCCAGTATATCTCTGCGCTTATTGATAAGGGGGCAGAGCGGACCCTCACAAATACAAGCTTTACGTTATTGAAAAATATGTTAGGCAACGGCTTTTTTGAGAAAGAAACAAGCTATTCAAGGACTCTACTTAACGACTGGGGTAAACCTGAAACCCTCAGTGCGATGCTCAATTACTATCGGCAAATGCCTCAACAAGTGCCACAAAAGAATGTATCTAAGAAAGTGTTGGATGATATTCGTATACCTGAAATATTCATTCACTGCCCAACCCTGTTATTGTGGGGGGAGCAGGATGATGCGTTTGATCTAAGTGTACTGGATAAAATCGAACACTATGTTCCATTGATAATTAAGCGGTTTAATCCGCACGCGTCGCACTGGTTACACAGGGAAAAACCTGAATGGGTACAAAAAGAAGTGATAAATTTTATAGGGTTCTAGAAAGGGGTGAGGCCCCTAAAAGGGGCCTCCAGTGCGGCGTCCTGCCGCTACCATGTTGAATCGTTACATCACATGGTGTGATTAATTAGTTATATTAGATTCTGCCGTTAAGCTCTGTTGAAATAGGAGAGCTTTGAAGACCTTGTTCAGCAATCCACGCTTGAAGTGTCTTACCGTCTGACTCAGGTTCAGCTAAGTCTTTGCTTGGCATTTTCTTAACCAGTAGAGTACCTACTTCAACCGCATTGCTAGTAAGAGCAGTGCGAATTAGGCTTTGGCCGTTACAAGAAATGCCAGAGTAGTAATCGCGAAGCTTAAGTTTGTAGTCTGATTGAACGCTACGCATTTTCTTACGTAGTTCGCCCTTGTCATCTGCTTGAACAATTGTGCAAATGTTTGCAAGTGCTTCGTTGATGTCATTAGCCTGAGCTGCGTTAGAAAAAGCTAAAGTTGATGCTGCAATTACTAGAGAAGTTTTAACGATTTTCAACATGGTTAAATTCCTTCGGTTGTTGTTATTAAGATTGTGTTCGTTCGTTGAGATGCATTAAACCCGAATCTAACTATTTGAAAAACATGTTGTAAAATAACATGGTATGTCAATCCATACCTAAAGTGTGAGCTTGCGTTACGAGCTCACGCATACCGTAGCTTGATTACCCAAGTCACTGGGTTGAAGAACGTGAAAATTTAAAGAGACAGAAAGTAAAAAGGCCCCGTAGCGGGGCCTTTCATTGCAGCTGACGCTGCAACCATGTTGAATCGACTCACATGGCTATGTGAATTAGTGCTTAGATTCTATCGTTAAGCTCAGCAGAAATTGGCGAGCTCTGTAAGCCTTGCTCTGCTATCCACGCTTGAAGTGTTTTGCCGTCTGATTCGGGCTCAGAAAGGTCTTTGCTTGGCATTTTCTTAACAAGCAGTGTACCTACCTCAACTGCGTTATTCGTTAAGGCCGTGCGGATGAGGCTTTGACCACCGCATGAAACACCTGAGTAATAATCACGTAACTTTAATTTGAAGTCAGACTGTACGCGACGCATCTTCTTACGCAATTCGCCTTTGTCGTCAGCCTGAACAATAGTACAGATGTTTGCTAGTGCCTCGTTTACGTCATTTGCTTGTGCTGCGTTTGAAAAAGCTAATGTTGATGCTGCGATGACTAGAGAAGTTTTAACGATTTTCAACATGGTTAAATTTCCTTCGTTATATTTGTTTAATTAATCGGTTTGTCTGTTCGGGATTAATTAAAAAACAATCAGGTCGAATGAAAAACATTCATTCAAATAACAAGGTATATCGAATAATACGTTAGACTAAAGATGTAAGAGGTATGAAATGCGTTGTAGCCTTTAGTATTAAAGGGCGCAGGCAAACTTAGTTGAATTGCAATTGCAGATCAATAAATAGTCAAATAAAGTGCAAAAAAACAACGTTAATGCTGTTTTTTTGCTTTTTGTTGAAGTTAATGCGTATTAAAAATGTACGCAATAGGCATTGTATTAATAAGAAAAGAACGAAATTAAGAAGTAAGCAGTGCTGAGGCAGTACGTTCTGTCGTGATGAGCCCATTGAGCAATTTCGATCGCAGAGCGCCTCTTATAGCGTGCAGTTTGTTGTCGCCCGCTGCAACACCCACTACAGGCTTTTCTGGCATTGCTTTCAACTTAAAGCTCGTTACTCTCTCGTTAATATCGCAACTAATCAGCGCACCTTCTTCATTAAAGATCCAGCTTATGATTTCGCCACTTGCACCAGATTCAGCGAGGGTTGCTAATTGATCATCGTCGATAAATCCGTCTTTATACAATGGAGACACGCTGCCTAAGTTACCAATGCCTACGAAGCTAATATCCGCTTGTTCGGCAAGCGTGTGAATTCTAGATATGTGTTGTTGCTGTTGCCAAATTTCCCGTTCTAGTTTACTAGATGCTATAACAGGGATAGGCATAGGATAATGCTGTGCTTTAACTCTGTCGGCTACGTGAACAGCCACGTCATAACGCGTCGCCTCTCCGTTATCAGCAATATTACCAACAAGGGAAACAATTTTATGCTGAGGGCAGTGAAGTATTGACAATTCATCAGCACAGGCACGCAGTACACGGCCAGTGCCAAACGCGATGGTTTGTGGTGCGTCGAATTTTAAAGCTCTTTCTATTGCTGCTGCACCCGCTTGACCAAGGCCAAGCGTTGAATTGGGATCGTCATCAACACTGGGCACGACTTCACAGAAAGTTAATCCGAATTTTTTCTTTATGCCTTGCGCTAATTCCATACATCTAGCAATCGGGTGTTCTAAGCGCACTTTCACAAGACCTTCCGACATGGATAACGCCACTAAGCGTTGTGCGCTTTGGCGTGATGTTTTGAGCGTTTTAGCTATCTCATCTTGTGTCTTACCACCAACATAGTACATCCATCCTGCTCTGGCGGCCTCGTCGAGTTTATTGAGTTCGTTTTGTGCTTTCTTACTCATTTAATTTTTCTCATGTCAAAAATGTCAGGGATTCGAGAGTAAAACTCGTCCCATGAATTAATGGTGTTGTCCGATGTCACAATACAATTCTGTAGATGTGCCCCACCTGTATAGTGAAAGTAGCGCATGTCTGCGGCTTTAGCGGCAGCGATCCCCGGCTGAGAGTCTTCAATAACTAGGCAGTTTTTAGGGGCAATGTTGAGAGCATTTGCCGCATATAAAAATAAATCTGGTGCTGGCTTGCCTTTATTTACGAGTGCTCGCGTGAAAATGCGGCCTTCAAAATAGGAAAGAAGCCCTGTACTGGTTAACGCCTTTGTTGTTCTTTCAGGTGAACTGCTTGTGGCGACACAAAATGGAATACCTAGTGAGTTAAGTGCAGAAAGTACAGAGGTGATACCGGTAGTCTTTTGTAAATGGCACTCGAAGCTGTCGAACAGTAATCCATGGAATTTGTTTTTCATGGACGTGGTAAGTGTGAGCGCAAAGTCATCTTTTAACTTACCCTGAACGTGCTCCATGCTCTTGCCAAGAAAATGCTCTATAAAATATTGTTTCGATAATGCAATATCGAAACTAGACAGAAGTGCTTGCCACGCCTGCATCGACAGCACTTCACTGTCAATCAGTACGCCATCACAATCAAAAATCACCAGTTCCACGTTGTGTGCCTGCAAGAGTCACCTTCCTTTAAGTATTAACATTTAACCAACGTCCCCTTGCCAATTCCGTATTCGTACACCAAAGGTCAACAGGCCCTAATTATATGAACGTTTGCCTAAGTGTAAGGTAATTGATGGCGTTTGTTCTACCTTAACAAGCAGTTCTTGAGTCATACGACTACATACGCGGTTTTCGGCCTCAAATTTCGTCTCTAAAATTTCTTCATAGTATCAATTGGATAGATTATATCGCGTTTATTTTGATTGGTTA
>Ga0160422_10002061_pt1 | contig 12603 bp, 9 predicted proteins | sample Fk160mmetaG_FD_108192 | JGI IMG/M metagenome (GOLD analysis project Ga0160422, IMG submission 108192) | Marine microbial communities from the Central Pacific Ocean - Fk160115 60m metaG | ecosystem: Environmental > Aquatic > Marine > Oceanic > Photic zone | place: The Central Pacific Ocean...
GGCATTAAGAATTCCCTTCAAGGGAGCATTTAGTAAACGCGAGCGAAAGAGTTGGAGGTTATTTCGCCAGTCGGTAAATAACCTAACAGTTGCCTCATCGAGCCTAATCCAGAGTTGCTGATTCAACATGTAATGGTGGTCATATTCAGGAACACACAGTTCAATGGCGTTAGACGGGGTTGAGGCTCTTAAGTCTGCAACTAAATCAGATACCAGCAAGTCCGACTCGTGACCTACTGCGGATACCACAGGAATACGTGTGGCGATAATTGCTCTAACAACAGGTTCTAAATTGAACGCCCACAAATCTTCAGGAGCACCACCGCCTCTGCCGACAATAATCAGGTCCACAGGAGGTTGACTAAGCTTGTTGGCAACCTCGGGAATTGATAATTTGCCAGCGGCCAATAAGCCACGAACGATTTCTTTTGGAGCATTCTGTCCTTGGACTGTAACACCGATGATGGTTCTTCTCAAACCCGGCCATCGGTTCTCAATTAGGCGGTTCATGTCGGCCAAAGCGGCAGAGCCAGTTCCTGTAATAATAGCAATATGTTTTGGGATTACGGGCAACTCCAATCTTGCGCGGTCTAGCAAACCCTCTTTCTTCAAGTCGGCAATAAGTTGCTTTTTCCGTTCCTCGAGCACTCCAAGTTTGTTGACTAGTTCAATTCGACTGACTACTAGCTGAATTTTGCCAGCTTTGGCATATAAGTCAAGACTCGCAATCACCACCACAACACTACCTTCCTCGATTATCGGATCGATGTGACAGCGTCCTTGCCAAATCACCGCACTTATCTGTCCATCTGAGTCTCGGAGGGTGAAGTATGTATGGCCGCTAGGGTAACGCTTCCATTGAGTTATTTCTCCAGTTATCACCTGATTTTGAAACAACTTATCATGTCTGATAGTGTTCCTCACCAGATTAACAAACTGACCTACTGGGATTGGGCCGGTAGTAACTTCACTGCCGCCCCTCATAGCACCAAAGTATGGTCACAGGTTATTGAACATGTTCAAACTATTTTTTTTCATTTTCCTGCGAGTTCAATTTTGCTTGTTCTCTTCTACGCTTGGTTTGTTGATTCTGCCGTAATTCGACCTCATGCAATTTACTTTTGATTTTCTTGCGCAAGAACCAAACAACAACAATAACTGCAATTATGTTGTATATGAGTAACATCCATTCAACATAGGTCCAATTATCAAACATATCAATTCCTCTTAGTATTGGTGAATTGGTCTGTTGTGTTGAAGTGATTCTGACACGAAAGCCAATCATTCAACATTGATGTCAGCCAGGTATTCTCACAACGAGTATTGACACTCGGCATCCCATCGCCTCAACGAACATCTTTGTGGCGTGTCCATCGGCCGGTTTGTTTGTTAAAGAACAGTCCGGCTTTTTTCATCCATTTATTGAACTTGGTCGCTCCAGCCCCAGTCCGCAGGATGAAGTCTTCCCGATCTTCTTGGGCCTGTATGTAGTCCTTGGCTGCTAATGTTTGATCAATCCAGTCGTTGATATCCATCAATCCACCGCCAAGCGTGCTCTCTTCAACCACTCTGCTCATTTCATCGGCGCTTGCCCCGGTTTGTTCGAGGTCTTTCTTAATCATGTCATTAACAGATGAGAAGTCCATAGCAGCAGGCTTGGGTGGCACTGGGTTGCGCGGTCGTTTATCCTCGTCAATCAAGATTCGATTTCCATTTGCTAGTCGATTCTCAACATTTTCTGCTAATGCTGGTGAAAAGTTTTCTTCGCATTCCCAACAAATAAATGACCACTCATCAGGTTTGTCCATGTCTCTCGCTTGTCGGGGGTCCATCTCATCGCCACAGATAGGACATGCATGGAAAATTAGTGAGGGAACGAACTTACGTCTGAAGTCAACAATATCTTGCGGTGTACCCTCAAGTTCGAGCATTTCGTGGTCTCTTGCAGCCTCCAAACCTCTGGTTTCGAGTTGGTCTCGAATCTTTACTTTCTGGTCATCCTTGCCTTCATCATATAGGTTGTTTTCCAATTTTACAATCAGCTCAACAGTTTTTCCTAGTCGGTTCATTATCAGTTTTTTCGCTCTAAAGGCTTCGACTTTGGCAATTTTAAGACGCTCTTTTTGCTCTGCAAGTTCGGTTAGTACATCTTTCTGCTTGCGCTTGAACTTCATTTCTTCAATCTTCGAGTCAACTTTCTTTTCCGGTGCTAACACCGAGGCCAGAAAACGTTCCTTGCCATGTGAAGAATGTTGAGAGTTGATGATAGAGATTACACCATCAGCGATATCTGGTTTCAGGCCATAGTTTTCAACCAACATATTACGGTCAATTTTTTTGAGGTCACCAATTTTCAAACCGGCATCAGCGAGTTGTTGTGCGGTAGTGTCGTCAATTCCACGTCTCAATAGTGCAAGATAGGTGTCTTTCTTTGCCATAGCATCCCCTCCGACAAGTGCAGGCCAAGCGACACACCTAAGAAAAACCTCTCCCACAATCATTCAGGTATTTTCACCGTCAATACATCAAAAAAAGGCTTACTGTGAGCCTTTTGTGTCACATTTTGCAAATTTGGTGAAATCGTGTGCTAATGTTACCCAGTCATCAAAATCTAACTCTTCGGGACGCGCATCCAGCCTAATGTCGCCCAAGAGACTAGAATAGGCACTTTTCCATCGGCCAGAGTACCAATCTGGGATTCTGTTCAGGCGTTTTGGGATAGATTTCAAACTGGTTCGTAGTTTCTTGCGGCGTTGTTTGAATCCTTGATGTATTATTTGCTTTATCAAGCGCTTGTCAACTGGAAAACTTTCGTGACTGGGTATCATTTCGATAAAACATGAGTTTACTTTCGGGTTTGGGCTAAAATGATGTGGAGCAACATTGACTTTTATGTTAGATTGCCAATCAATCAGGGCGGTCATCCCAAGCGAGCCAACATCCGATTCATACTCCATTACCAAGCGTTCAGCAAATTCCTCCTGTACTAGTAATATGACTTTTATTAGACACTCATTCCAAGTGCTGCGAAGTTGTTTGGTTAATCGGTCGACTAATGGTGATGAAATTTGGTATGGTATGTTGGCAATTACTTTTGTTACATCGGCCGGCCATCTGAGTTTTAACGCATCACCTTCTTGCAGCATTAATCTCGCATCATTTATTTCAGCCGCAAATACTTGACCAAGATGGGCAACAGCACCAGAATCGATCTCAATTGCCGTCACCTTACAGCCTGTGGCTAGTAACGCTTCAGTCAATACACCAGGGCCCGGGCCGATTTCTAACACATGGTCTGCCGGGGTGACCTCGCCAAGTTCAATCGCCTTAGCAATCAATTCGTCGTTGATTAGGAAATGTTGCCCAAGCGACTTATCGTTGTCTTGTTTACTGCGTAACAAATCAACAAGTCTTCGCGCACCTTTCATGCTGACACCGGCAACAAGAGTTCACTTAGGCGAGGCTGTAGATTTTTATCTTCGATTTCCGCAACAAAACGCTTTGCTAGTAGATCTGCAGCATCAATAGCACAGGCTTCGTTTAATTGACTAAATGAAGAGAATCCACTAGATCCCCTGATTTCAACCATTTGCAGAGCCTTCTTTTTGCCAACTCCCGGTAGTAATTCAAAAGCATGTTGTTTAAGTGAGAGAGGGCCGGCGATATTGAAGAAGGATTTAATGAAGTGTTGTTGATTCTCTTCAATGAAAACTTGAGTCACTAGCGGGAGGTCAGCCCGCGCTACATTGGACAGTCTATCCAGCCTTGCCATGCCAAGAATTTCGCCAACCGCGGTTCTTTTTGCCGCATCAACACCAACGTATATCTGCTGTCCGACACTAATCTCTGAACTCTTGCTGGTGTATCTGCCGAGCATCATTTTAGTTTCACCAAGAGCGACAATTACATTACTCTGAGTGTCGTTTTCTACCACACGCGCCCAAATCTCATCATCGAGAGGTGTCGGGCGCCTCGCTCTTTGCTGTTTTTGACGCTGAGTATTATTTCGTCTTCCGCCACTGCGATTTTGGTTATTTCGATTTGCTTGGCGCCGCTTTTGTTGCGGCTGGTTTGGCTTTGCAACCTTTTTCGGAATCGTCGCTCGACCCTCTGCAGGACGAGACGGAATGTAGCTGCTTGGAGATACTACAGGCTTTTTTTCCGTCTTTTTTGGAACTTTAATATTACGGTCACGACTGAAACCGCTCACGATAATCACCGTGTCAAATCATTCGAAGCCGACATGCTGGGCAACAATCTCAAGAATCGTGTTGATCTCTGCATCGTCGATAGCGATTCTCTTTGAGACTAAGACTGCCTTTACATCGTCAGGATACATCGGGATTAATTCGGCAATTTTGGCCGCTAAATCGGGGTATTGGGCAAGTTTTTCCAGTTCACATAGTGCTGCTTTTAGGGATTCAAATACTTCTGGCGTGGTTTTGTAACCGTTTCTATTGTCACTAGCTGCCCATTGAGCATGCTGGAGTGCAGCAACCTGCTCATAAGTCAAGTCGCCTCTTCTGTCTTGGGCTCCTTCTAGCATATCTCTAACTGTTGCAAAGTCAATAAAATTGTCTTCTTCACTCATATCAATCACTCCAATGGTCGAAGATGCTCGGGTCGAGCAATGACGGTTTTTTGCATGTTGCCATCTTTTACCGACACTACCCATGCAACACCTTGTCGCTTCTCAATAAATCCGGTTCTACCGTGAAATCTGCGGTGTGGCATACCCATTTGTTGTCCGCCATCCAATACGATTGCGACTCTGTCACCGGTTTCGTAGTCGTGCATGACACGACTGATATTCAAGCGACTGCGCTCGCTTTTTCTCCTTCTTAGAATACTTCGAGTTCTGACTCTCTGACCCTTGGAACGCTTCATGGTTTTCGCCTCTTACCCTTCTGTCACAGCAATTCGCCATCTTCCGAGCATTTTGCCGACCTACCAATTGCATATAAGAACCGCGACTGAAATGTGATTACAAGTCGGGTAGAAATGGTGGCTGAAACTGAGTGGTTTAGTTAGATAATCATTCCAATAATCGCCCGTCAACATTGAGTTCTTGATAGTCGTTCATTGCTTGTTCAAGTTCAGCGGGCAATGGTTCTACTTGATGTTTGGATACTACTTGATTACCTGATTCTAGGCTAATGACGTAGTTCACGTCATGGTCTTTAGATAGTTCAGTGAAGTCACTTCTTTGGTGCGATCCACGACTTTCTCTACGCTCGATTGCACAACGCAGCGTTGCCTCTGCACTATCGATGGAACCAAGCAAATCTAGAGCTAGGGCCAAATCTGTGAAACCTTCTGCGCTGGGTCTCACATCGACATCTTTAGCCGCCTCTTTGATTTCCATCAATTGCCGTAGTCCTTCCTCAAGCCCTTCACCAGATCGTAGCACTCCACAGTATTTCCACATCAGGTCTCTGACTGCTCTCTGGAGTGGTCTGGCTAGTTGTTCGCCGTTACTCGTCAAGTCGTCGAGCTCCTGATTAGCGAGTTTTATGACTGCTCGACTTCGTTTTTGGATGTGAAGTTCTGAAGAAAACTCTGCGGCCATCTCACCTGCAATTTTTCCAAACACGAGTATTTCGGCCAGCGAATTGCCACCCAGTCTATTGGCACCATGGACTCCTGATGTACATTCTCCTGCGGCATATAAGCCAGATACGGCCGTGGCGTGAGTCTCAGCCTCAACGACTACACCTCCCATGCTGTAATGGGCGGTAGGAGCAACTTCCATCGGTGATTTTGAGATGTCTAGCATTTGAGATTCCATGAATTGTCGGTACATACGCGGCAACTTATCCAGAATAACTTCTTTTGAGATATGACTGATGTCAAGATAAACACCGTTGTTGGCCGTTCCTCGACCCTCAGAAATTTCGCGATAGTTTGCTAGCGCAACACGGTCTCTGGTTGATAATTCCATTCTTTCCGCATCATATCGAGACATATACCGCTCGCCCTCGGAATTCGTTAGTAGCCCACCTTCCCCGCGCACAGCCTCTGTGACGAGGGTGCCCGCTAATGACTCAGGATGGACCATACCAGTGGGGTGAAACTGCACCATTTCCATATCGGCTAGTGCACATCCTGCGTGCAATGCCAATCTCATAGCATCACCAGTATTTTCATCGCGACGACTTGAACTTCTTCGCCAGATTCGGGTATGACCACCTGCAGCGAGAACCACAGAATCGGCAAGATATACAGTCCTCTCGCCGCTAACGATATCAAATGCTAGAGCACCAAAGCATTGTTTAACACCATTATCTTCATCGACCAGTAATTTGGAGACATAGGTCATGTCTTTGATCGGTATCCGTAGTTCCTCTACCTTGTCGATGAGAGTATTCAAGATTGCTCGACCAGTATAATCACCGGCATAACAGGTTCTGCGATAAGTGTGCGCGCCGAAGTAACGCTGATCCAATTCACCATCATCGGTTCTTGCGAACGGTGCACCCCATTCGACTAACTCATTTACGCGATTTGGTGCGTCTTGGACCAATATCTCAACAGTTTTTGGGTCGGCGACGCGATATCCTTCCTGGTAGGTATCAACAAAATGTTGGGTAAATGAGTCTTCAGGGTCGACCGTGCCTAAGACAGCATTTATTCCGCCTGCAGCCAGTGTTGTGTGTGCGTCATTTCTTATTCTTTTACCAATTATCAATACTTCTGAGCCTTGTTCGTGGGCAGCAATTGCTGCTCGCAAACCTGCTCCGCCTGAGCCGATAATTAGCACATTACAGATATTTGTGCGATAGTTTTTGTTCATTAATAAGCCTCATTGCCGGCACCACATCGGGTGGTCAATTCACCTGCAAGGATGGACTGTTTTAAGGGCCTGCTCGCTAAAATTATTCGCTATCATCAATTAGTCGGCGTGGATGTCACCAACATCTAACCATAAGACCTCGCATTTGGCCTTCAACAACGACGCAATACTCGGTTGCGTACGGCCATTATCACCATGTATGGTCTCTTTTACATAGGTACCAGATTCACAACGTAATGTCAATTCAATTTCGGTTGTGTTATCGGTGCCGGTCTCAATTATGGGTTCGTGGACATCGACAACTTCTCGCCTCCTGATTAAGTCCGCTCTTCTGTGAGCCACTCTGTCTGGAGTTCGTTGGGCTAATTTCTTGCCTTTTAGCGACAATATGGCTTGAATGATTGCGTCATGGTCTGGAAGGTCATAATAAGATGAACCAGGGTTAGGTAACGCCAAAATCCGCTCGATTAGTTCGTCCTTCTTACCAGTCTTTTTGAGATTGTTTTCTACACAAATTACCGCTAATTCAGGCTTCTTTAATTTTGCTAAATCTGCTTTGAGATATTTATTCGGCTCAGTAATAATTTCTGTCGGCAGAGGTTTGGTATTGTCCTTCCTTTTGTCACCACGCCTAGGTCTTCGTCTCCGAGGGTTCTTATCCGCTTTTGTAAGGTCAAGCGGTGCGGTTAACACTCCATACTCAAGCTCACTCATAGGATGTAATCTGAATTTAATTGTGTATGATTTGTCTGCTGGAGTATCTTTTATTCTCACCACCTCGCTGCGATTTGAGTCGCGCAAATCGGAAACTCTTACTCTGCCTTCGGCAAGTTGATTGATGTGCTTGGTTAGTTCATCATAGATACAAGAGCGTAGTTTTGGTTCTTTTAGTTCAATAACAAATGGCCTCCCCCTGCCTAAACAACGCACATCAATATCCTCTCTACCCATGCCGTGGAAAGAGTGCTCAGTTGCTTGAAGGAGTTCCACGCAGGGGTTGCCGATCAAATCTTGCACACTCGTGTCATATTGTAGGCCAGAATGAGCGCACTTCTCACATCCTCTTCCCTTGCAAGCTCGACAAGGCCATCTGGTTTGAGGAATACCTCGCTCAAGTTTCTGATACCTGCCATAGATGTAATGTGCTCTAATATCTAATTCAACTGTTAGCGTCAAAACGTCAATCAGGGCCAATATGTGTGGTTTCTCATTCACCAACTTGACACCTTCAAGCCGCTGATTCAGTTTGCGTGCTATTTCAGCAACAAGACTGGTTTTAAGACCGTCTGAGCCGTTAGCGCCAAACCGCTTCCTTGCATTGTCCTCGTCCTCAATTTGATCCTTGGGGAACCTAGTTCCGAGTTGTAACCGTTTAATTTCATAATCTGCTATGCTGTCATAGATTATATCTGCCAGTAAATCGGTTTCATCAAACAGATTCTCACAAAACGGACAGAGGGATTGCTTTTCTCTGATGTTGTTAAGATGACTATTAGCTTCGACTACCTGATTTCTTATTTCATGGCCAGACTGCGCAATGGTTTGGTCAAAACGCTTCTTGCCTCCGAGTCTTCCGAGGCATGAATCACAACAACCGATTCGAACTAGGTGCTTCAATCCGGCTGGGCTCGGTGCCCGGGGTATTTCTTCCATGTGGGTGCCGAGTTGTTCTGGCAAATCGAGTTCCGCAGGCTGAATTGCATCATTCTCTGTAGGTTCATCAGATGCTTCATCCCATAGAGAATAGTTAGTCTGACCAAAGCCCGCACTAGCATATTTCATCCAGTCTTCATCTTCTTCTGACATCAATTTTCACCACTGCCATGGGGCCAACCCCGGTTGGAAGCATGTAGTGCTCCGGGTATCCATTGATGAAGATGACGGCTGTTCAAAATCACTCGCGCTTGTCTAACATGTCTAGAATACCCGCCGTAATAGCCAGTAGTCCAGCGATTAATGCAAGATAAAACGACATTCCTGAATTGTAATCGGCAAGCGCTTCGTCTGTAGATTTCATCAATGACCAAATGATTAACCCTAGAATAATCAAGCCACCAGAGATCCAAGAAGTCAATTTGCCAAAGCGTTCTGCATTTGATGGTAGCGTTTTGCCGATTTGGCTCATCACTAACATTATGGTTCCAAGTAACGCACCGAGTGCCCCCATCCAAATTACAAGTCCTCCTGTATTACCTGCACTATTCATTTCTAGACATATTTGTTTGATTTCTTCGGCTTGCTCTCGTCCCTCAGTAGTAGGTTCTCCATCCTCGTCTTGGAAGGTTTCTAAGATGAATCTCGCTGTGTTATCACAGTATACTTTGGTTGAACCACTGATGGACTCCTTCTCTGGGAAGTCATAATCATAGTAATTGCCAGAGGTGAAGTCATCACTTACCGGTATTCCATCATCGTAACCATCCCTGAGCATTAGGTATGCGAATGTACAATCAGTTTCACCATTCATCTCAACACAATCAATTGATACAGAATTCAATCCCCAAGATAATTCTGAGTCCTCATTATTATTGACATACCAGGTGTTGGTAAACTGAACAAATGCCGCCAGTAATAATGAGACAGCAAGGCAACCAACTGCAGCCCAAGCCATGATGGGCGGTTTTTCACCTGCAGGCATCATATTTGTTGGTAGCATACCCATAGTTGTCGCACTAGGAATCTGTTGAGTAATTGGTTGAGATTGAACCACGGGCTGAGGTTGGGTAATTGTTTGTGGTTGAGGGATTGTTTGCGGCGGCTGCGAGATTGATGCAGGCGTAGTGGTTGCTGGCATGAAGCCGGGGTAGTATTGTTGAGTGTATCCAAGGGCTTGGTCAGTGGGATAGCCTTGAGCAATGAGTCCGTTATAGTAAGTCTGAGCATCAGTCATTACAAGGTCTGTAGCGTCTTGGATAATTAACATTATTCGTCTATCATTTGGATGCCGGTAGTTGAATTATTTTCACGCATCGCGAGTGCTAAAATTCCTAATGCGGCGGTAGTCAGGACCAAACTAGCAACCAAGGACAGAGCAATCATTGCGGCAGAATAAATACCAAAGTTGCTGAATAAGCCCATAGGAGATAATGCGATAACACTGAATCCAGCAATATCGGACGCCGCGCTGCCAATCAATGCTAGGCTACAAGCACCACCCACGGCAACTAAGGCTTGATGATGGGATTCACCTTTCTCTCGACTCTCACGGTACCGTTCAGTGACGTGGATACAATAGTCAATACCGACGCCCAATGATATCGTTGCAATCGTGACAGTGACAATATTCAGAGACGAGCCAGCGGCATACATTAATCCATACAACCACACTACAACTAACAAGATTGGAATTAGGGTTATACTAGCCTGCTTTAATGATTTGAAACCGATTGATAAGGTTATGAAGACAAATAACGAACCCAAAATTAGTGAGGATTGCATTTCACTCTGCATCGCATCTGATGCGACGTAGCGGGTTACAGGGCGACCGGTTATCATCACCCAAGTGAGCGGGGCGTCATCGCTTTCTTCTCCAGCAGCTTCCAATGTTCCCGATGACAAATTAGTAAACACTGCCAAGTCACGCCAAAGCTCCTCTAAACCCTCTCCCATTCCAGGGAAGTCTTCAGGGGAAGTCATACCAAAGCGGATTAACATCCGGTCATATTCAGCAGCATCACCATTAACATCTAGCCAAGGTTGTTGGGGGTCCAACTCAACATTTGGTTTGATATACAATTCGACGATACTTGGTGGAATGTCGGGAATAGGTCCGACCCCTGGCACTCCATTGAGGACTAAGAAACCGTAGAAGAATGCTAGACAGTCTCGATCGGTTAAATCTACTAGAGGGCCTTCGCCATCGTCTGAACAGTTCATTCCGTGCCCTTCAGTATCGGAAAGCCAGCCTGCTGCTTCAAACGGAGTCGGCTCTAGAACGAGGGAACCCATCGCCGCAAAGACCATTTCATCCAAGGCCAAGATGTCAATATCGCCGTTTGGTAGTTTAGTGATCTTATCAGCAACACCCTCGGGCAGAATCCCCATTTCTGTGCGGAATTCGTCGATTGCGGCGTATACTTGTGGATTAAGGACATCACCCTCGATAAGCAGATATGCAGGCTCACCCTCATCTGCAAATCGGTCGGTAACAATCTCGACGCCTCTAGCAAAGTCAGACCTCTCATCAAGGAAATCTTCGACCCTAAAATCACCTTCAAGTTGGGCCATTCCAATAGCTGCTGGAACTGTTACTAATGCGGCAATAAATGCCACGATTAATGCAGGCTTGGCTTTGCCGCAGGTTGTCGTAACCTTACGCAAGAAATCCTCCGAAACAAGGTGCGTCATTTGCTTTTCAGTGATATTTTTGTTCCTCTTGTCCATCCATTCGTCAACACTTAATCGAATCAGCGGAACCCACAGACCCGTAAGCAAAAATGCCGCGAGTATTCCCAGCGCCGCTTCAACACCAAATGAGCGTAGAGCTGCAACATCGCTAAACAGGTTAGCCGCAAAGGCCGAAATGGTCGTTAGACTGGTAAGGAATATTGCTCGACCGACCCTAGTCAATGTCACTTCGGTAGCCTCAGTGGTGGTAGCACCATTCTTGCGCTCTTCCTTGTAACGATGAAGCGCGTGTAGTGAATCGTCAATACCTAAAGCTAACACTAAGATCGGTAATAGATTTGAGAATTGGGAACGGGCAATTACCGTAATTCCTAGCCAACCAGAGAAGTTAGCAAGGTGACCAATCATGCCTTGCATCCATAACAAGGCTGCTCCAAGAGCAACCAACACAATCGCAACATCGGTCCATCGACGCAGGCTGATGTAGAGTAACCCAACAATGACTAAGCCCATTAAGACGATGAGTCCAGCACTTGATTGTAATTCTCTATTGACTTCAACATTTACTCCTTGTCCAACCAGTAAGGTGATTGTGGTGCGGTCATTTGAACGAAGTTTTCCCTCCAAATCCATGTAAGACCATTCGCTTGAACAACCACCACTATCCTCTTGCAGTTCTTGGCAGATCTCCTCATCATAACGTGGTGGATGGACGACTAATTTGCCACCGTCAAGCCGATAGCCGCCAACGATTAATCCATCATCTGAAAATTGAATAGATTTCTCCTGATGGGCATCTTTCCAGATTACTTCCCAACCCATCTCCTCTAATTTCGCGCTATCATACTGCACGAGGAACCACGTCGATGAAGCGGACCACCGGCCGAGCCCTTGAGTGGCATTAGCCCATGACCCGTTAAGTTGTAATTCACCACCTATTGGACCGGTTTGTAAGGCATTAATATCTGGGAAAAACCCTCGGTCTAAAGAAAGCCAGCGTAGGAAATTGTTCTCAGGGGCATCAGCCATTCTCAACGCGGCCAAATCAATATGGTCTTGTGTTACGTTGACATCATCAAACTCTAGACATTCAAGCACGCCGCAATCGGTCCAATTAGTAGGGGCAGGTGTAGGTATTCCCAGCGAGTTAATGCCCGGCTGAGTCAGTATTGAGGTACCATTCATGAAGCCGCGAAAAATATCTGACAGTGTCATGACTCCGTTATACTGATGTCCAGTGACATCGTTGACCAATGGTTTCAGGGCTGGAGCGAGGATGTGATCGTAGACGATTTGTCTTTTGGAATCGATTTCACGGAGCACAGATAGGTTCAATATGCCTCCTTTTGGAGCCGAAATTCCTTGCCAAGCCTCACCTGATTCGACCATCTCACCAACATCTGGAAGTGATGAGTAATCAGGTGCGCCGTCACTCATCGGCGCAACGGGTGACCAATCATCCA
>Ga0160422_10002062_pt1 | contig 12601 bp, 14 predicted proteins | sample Fk160mmetaG_FD_108192 | JGI IMG/M metagenome (GOLD analysis project Ga0160422, IMG submission 108192) | Marine microbial communities from the Central Pacific Ocean - Fk160115 60m metaG | ecosystem: Environmental > Aquatic > Marine > Oceanic > Photic zone | place: The Central Pacific Ocean...
AATATTTTATAAATTACTAAAATTAGATTTTTTTTTTTAATATTGTAATTAATATCAAAAAGTAAATTATGGAAGATAATTATACCTCAAAAAATAATAATTCTATTTTTAGTTCAAAAAATATATTTTTAAATTCTTTAGAGAAAAAAGTAAAATCTCTGTTAGAGAAGACAGATAGTGGAGCTCTTTTTAAGGTGATATTTGATTTTATTTTTAAGGCTTTATCTTATCTGTTTTTGGTTTTTGGAATTATATCCTGTATAATTAATATTTTTGGTGATGATGGTTATTTCGCTAACTTTGATTATTTTGATTTAGGAGAAAAATTACTAGCAATAATTGGATTTTTAATTGGTCTGATTACTTGTTTATTAGCGTTGTATGTTATTTTTACAATTATTAAAAAGAGGGCTGAGCAGTTAAAATCTTCCTCATATGATGGAATATTGAGTTATATCTACAAAGTTTCAATTCCAGTAATAATATCCATATTTGGAGAAGTTTTTAGCGTAATTACTTAATTGTAGGTATTTTATTTACTGTGGCAAATTTAATTAATTCAATTGTATATTTCCCATTGTCAGATATAGCTAATTTTATGTCTCAAGTTTTTGATATTGGAATAAATGAAAATACACAAATCTATCTTTCAGGCAGTTGGGATTATTTTTCAGAAGGAATAAAAATGTCATTAGGCATTGTGGCTTTATCTCTATTTGTATTTATATTTACTTACATATGTAAAGCTGTTTATCAGTATGTTGTTGGCTTGATAATTAAATTGATTGAATTCAGTATAACAAAAAATGGAGTATTAATTTTATTTATTGCTATAGTTCTGAGTTATGTTGTTTTTGGAGGTTTTTTCTCTGAAATTATAGAAGAAATTTTTTAAATTAAATTACTATTTTGTATTTGTTTGATGGATAGAAAATTAACTTTATTTTATTCTTTTATCTTTCCACACATATTTTCTGGTCTTACCCAATTATCAAATTCCTCTTCAGTGAGGAAACCTAAATTAACACTTTCTTCTTTTAAAGTTGTTCCATTCTCATGTGCTGTTTTCGCAATTTTTGCTGCCTTTTCATATCCTATTTTAGTATTTAACGCAGTTACCAACATTAAAGAATTGTCTAAATTTTTTTTAATATTTTCATAGTTGGGTTGAATCCCTCTAGCACAGTTTTTTTCAAATGAAATACAAGCGTCTCCAATTAATCTTGCTGACTGAAGAATATTAACTGCCATTACAGGTTTAAAGACATTTAACTCATAGTGTCCTTGCATTCCACCTATAGATATGGAAGTATCGTTTCCAATAACTTGTGAACATACCATTGTCATTGCTTCACATTGTGTTGGATTTACCTTTCCTGGCATAATAGAAGATCCAGGTTCATTTGAAGGAATAATAATCTCTCCTATTCCACTTCTTGGACCTGAAGCAAGTAAGCGAATATCATTCCCAATTTTATTTAATGAAACAGCTAATTGTTTTAAGGCTCCGTGTGATTCTACAATTGCATCATGAGCTGCAAGACCTTCAAATTTATTTTTAGCTGTTACAAACGGATGTCCAGTAAAATCAGCAATATATTTTGCTACCATTTCGGAGTACCCATCAGGAGTATTAATTCCTGTGCCTACTGCGGTACCACCTAAAGCTAACTCAGACAGATGGGATAATGTGTTTTCTAATGCTTTTAAACCATAATCTAACTGGGCTACATATCCTGAAAATTCTTGCCCTAATGTTAGTGGAGTAGCGTCCATCAAATGAGTTCTTCCAATTTTCACAATCTTCATGAAATCCTTAGATTTTTTCTCTAGAGTATTTCGAAGTTGTTGAACTCCTGGTATTGTTTTTTCTAAAATCATTTTATAACTAGCAATATGCATTGCTGTAGGAAAAGTATCATTTGAACTTTGAGATTTATTTACGTCATCATTTGGATGAATGATTTTGTTAAAATCAGTTAATAATCCGCCATTAATAACATGAGCTCTATTAGCAATTACCTCATTACAATTCATATTGGATTGAGTTCCACTACCAGTTTGCCAAATTACCAAGGGAAATTGATTGTCATGTTTTCCTTCTAAAATTTCATCACAAACTTTTGAAATTAAATCTCTTTTTAATTTAGAAAGCTCTCCTAATTCAAAGTTAGTGTGCGCAGCTGCTTTTTTAAGATATGCAAACGCATAAATTATTTCTAACGGCATTGAGGCTTCATTACCAATTTTAAAATTATTTCTACTTCTTTCTGTCTGAGCTCCCCAATACTTGTGTTCAGGAACCTTTACATCACCCATTGTGTCTTTTTCTATTCTATAATTCATCTCAAAATGTTTTGATAGTTTTAATTGTTATCGTTTATTTGCATTACAAAAATAATAATTATGAAATTTTTAGGTTTTCTTGTATTTATATTTATTTTTTTAATGGCTTTTTGGTGTATTATATTCTTAGCATCAGTAATTCCTTATTTTATCTATGTTTGGATTAGAGAAGGAAAATTGGACAATAATCAAATTCCCGATTAATCTATAATCTTTAGTACATTTTCAGGAGGTCTTCCCAAAATTGCTTTATTTCCGTTTACTACAATTGGTCTTTCTATTATTTTAGGATTATCAATCATTGCTTGTATTATTTCTTTATCGTTAAGATTTCTTCCTTTAAATTTTTCTTTCCAGACTAATTCATTTTTTCGTACTAATTCAATAGTATTTATTTCTAATTTTGCAATGATTTCTTCTAAATCAGTTATACTTAATTTGTTTTTCAAATATTCTACTATTTCGAAATCAACATTTTTTTTAATTAGTATTTCTAGAGTTTGTCTGCTTTTACTACATCTTGGATTGTGATATATTTTCATAATTTTTATTTTTGTCCAAATTCCATCAAGTATGATTTAATAAATTGATTTAATTCTCCATCTAGAACTGCCTCAGGATTTGTTGATTCATAGTTTGTTCTTAAGTCTTTTACAATTTTATATGGATGTAAAACATAGTTTCGTATTTGTGATCCCCATTCAATTTTCTTTTTATTCCCTTCTAATTTGTCTTTTTCCTCTTGAACTTTTCTAATTTCTAATTCGTAAAGTTGAGATTTTAGTAGTTGGATAGCTTTAGCTTTATTTTCTAGTTGGGAACGCGACTCAGAATTTTCTATTGTTATTCCAGTTGGAGCGTGTTTTAGTCTTACCGCTGATTCAGTTTTATTCACTCCCTGACCTCCTGCTCCGCTTGCTCTAAAAGTATCCCAACTAATTTCAGAGGGATCTATTGTAATTTCTATTGAATCATCAGCTAAGGGATATACAAATACAGAAGCAAATGAAGTATGTCTTTTCGCGTTAGAGTCAAATGGAGAAATTCTTACAAGTCGATGAACTCCATTTTCGCCTTTTAAATTCCCAAAAGCGAATTCTCCTTCAAACTCAAGTGTTACCGATTTAATTCCAGCAGGTTCAGCTTTATGAAAATCTAACTCTTTTACTTTATATCCATTTTTTTCCCCCCACATTAAATACATTCTCATTATCATTTCTGCCCAATCTTGACTTTCTGTGCCACCCGCGCCAGGATTTATTGTCATTATTGCTGACATACTATCTTCCTCCTCACTTAACATGTTTTTAAATTCTAAATTTTCTAAAGATTGAATTGTTTTTTTAAGTTGAAAATTTAATTCTTCTTCTGGGCATTCTCCTTCTTTTGCAAATTCTTTTAATACTTTAAGCTCATCAATATTTGTTTTAACTAGATTGTAGCTAGTAACCCACATTTTTAATTTACTTATTTTTTTTAAAGTCTTTTGGGCTTCTTGCGGATTGTCCCAGAAATTGTTTACTTGAGTAATAGATTCTAGAACATTTACTTCTTGTTCTTTTTTTTCGATAGAGAGATATTTAAAAAGATCATTTAATCTATTATAAAATTCGGATATTTGTTCTGAAGAAACCATTTTCTAATATACTTATTTATCATTGTTTATTAGTTCCCAAATTAAGTTGTTTTCAAATCCTTTTTGTTGAAGATACTTCGCGATTTTCCCATTTCGTATAAATTTGTTTTTTTCTTTAATAGAGTCCTTCTTTTTTTTAAATAATTCATTTAATAATAAACTGTATTCCTTTTCGTCAATTTGTTCTAATCCTTTAATTATACAGGAGTTTGAAATTCTTCTTTTTTTTAGTTCATTTTTAATTTTTATTTTTCCCCACTTTTTAATTCTAAATTTACCTCTGCAGAATGACTCAGCAAATCTATGTTCATCTATAAATTTTTCTGTAATTAAATCTGCAACTATATTGTCTATAATATATTCTTCAACTCCCCAATCTCTCATTTTCTTTTTTACTTCGAACTGAGATCTGTCTTGTATTGCACAAAATGATTGAATTCTTTCTGTAACTTCTCTTACATTGTATTGTTTGTAATTTTGCACTCTTCAAAAATACACATTATTACTATATTAATTCTATTTTTGCGAACATGAAAAATAAACAGGCAATTGTACTTTTATTTCTTTCTAATATTATTTCTGGTTTTGCGCAAGGAATTAGTATGATTGCGATCCCCTGGTATTTTGTTAATGTTGTATCTCGTCCTTCAGTTTTTACTTATTTTTATTTGATAGTAACGTTTCTTACTTTGTTTTGGGGTTTGTATGCGGGAACAATTATAGATAAATATCCTAGAAAAAAAGTATTTATATATACTAATTTAGTATGTGGAATTATTATTGCTTTAGTCTCTTTCTTTGGATTTCAAATTCAAGAGGTTCCTGACTATTTAGTTTTGTTAGTATTTGGACTAACAATATTTAACTACAATATTCACTATCCAAATTTATATGCTTTTGTTCAAGAGATAACTGAAAAGAAAAATTATGGAAAATTAAATTCATATATAGAGGTACAGGGACAAGTAACTTCAATGTTTGCAGGTGCATTTGCCGCAATTTTACTCTCTGGAGTTAGCTCTGGAGAATTTAGTTTAGCGGGTATACAAATAAATATTCCATTTACAATTGAAGCGTGGCCGATACATAAAATATTCTTAATGGACGCAATAACTTATTTTGTTGGCATAATTATATTTGTGTATATAAAATATATTCCTGTGTTGAAGGAAGAAGTTCATATTGGAAGTCTATTCTCAAGATTAAAAGGTGGTATTAATTATCTTAAGTCAAATCCATCAATTTTTATCTTTGGAAGTTTGTCTTATATGTTATTTGCGTTTACTTTAGTCGAGATTCATGTGTTATTGCCTGCCTATGTTGAGAGATTTATGAATGAATCAGCTGATGTATATGCTTCAGCGGAAATACTTTATTCACTAGGAGCGCTAATTTCAGGTGTTTTAGTTTATAGATTATTAAGTCGATACAACGAATATTTAAGTATTATGTCTTTAATGTTATTTGTAAGTGTTCCTTTTTTGGCTATGAGTTATTTTAATAATCTATTGTTATTTTTTACTGCGAATTTATTGTTAGGAATAACAAATGCTGGAGTTAGAATCCTTAGGACAACTTATTTGTTTTCTCATATCCCAAATAATTTGATAGGTAGAGCCGGAAGTGTTTTTAGCTCAATTAATATCTTTGTAAGGATGAGTCTAATTTTTGTATTTTCTTTACCTTTTTTTATAAAAGAAGACAATATTAAGTGGGGATATTTTATTGGCTCTCTCTTAATATTTTGTACAGCGATACTACTTTTTTATTTTTATAAAAAAAAATAAAATTAATTTATAACACTATATTGTAAAAGATGGAGTCTCTCGTCTGGTGTAATAGTAATTTTTCTTTTAAATTTTTTTATCCAACTATGTCTAATTGAATTAAAGAAAAGACCTTTGTTGATGTGTGAAGCAACAAAAGGGTGAGTGGCGATTTTTATTTCTTTGTCGAGGGTTTTTGTAAGGATTTTTATTTTATTTTCAATAGTTTCAATTAATAATAAACTTGAATCAATTTTGCCATTACCTGAGCACATTGGACATTTTTCCATAGTGTCAATTTTCATCTCTGGTCGAACTCTTTGTCTGGTAATTTGCATTAAACCAAATTTAGTTAAAGGAAGAATATGATGTTTAGCTTTATCTTCTCTCATTGCTTCCACCATTCTTTCGTAGATAATTTTTCTATTTTCAGAATTGTGTAAATCAATAAAATCTACAACAATAATTCCTCCCATGTCCCTAAGTCTTAATTGACGAGCTACTTCATCAACTGCAATAATATTTACAGCTAGTGCGTTTGCTTCTTGATTTTTGTTTGAATCAACTTTTTTACCACTATTTACGTCGATTACGTGTAAGGCTTCTGTGTGTTCAATAACAAGATAGGTTCCATTTTTCATAGTCGCTGTTTTCCCAAATGAACTTTTTACTTGTTGTGTTATTCCCATTTTTTGAAAAATTGGTGTTTTATTTTTATAAAATTTGACAATTTTTTCTTGATCTGGAGAAATTCTTGACAAATATTCTTTTAATTCAGAATACAATTCAATATTATTTACATGAATTTTACTAAACTCAGAATTCAAGATATCTCTGAGAATAGCTGATGAACGATTAAGTTCTCCATGAATTCTCTCGCTAATCTTGGTGGTTTTTAGTTTTTTATATATTGACTGCCATTTTTTATATAAATTTTTTAAATCTTTATCTAGTTCTGCTACTTTTTTATTTTTTGCTACTGTTCTAATAATAACCCCAAACCCTTTTGGTTTTATGCTATGTATTAATTTTTTTAGTCTGGTCCTTTCTTCACGGCTTTGAATTTTTTGAGAAATAGAAACTCTTTCAGAAAAAGGAATCAGAACCATATATCTGCCTGCAAAGGAAAGTTCTGTTGATAATCTAGGGCCTTTCGAAGATATCGGTTCTTTGGATACTTGTACTAATATATGATCACCAGATTTTAAAACATCTTGTATTTTCCCTTCTTTTAAGGTGTCTTTTTCTTTTCTGAAGTTTTTTAATGATGCCGTATTTAGTTTGTTATCTCTAGCTTTGTCAGAAAATTTTTTGAATGAATTTACTTGAGATCCTAAATCAAGATAATGTAGAAATCCATCTTTTTCATGTCCAACATTTACAAATGAAGCGTTAAGACCAGGGACAATTTTTTTAACTTTTCCAAGATATATATCGCCGACAGAATAGTTGTTATTGTGTTTTTCTTTATGAAGTTCTATAAGTTTACCCTCCTTAAGTAGGGCTATAACAACTTCATTAGTTCTAGAATCAATTACTAGCTCGAATTTCATGATTGAAATTACTTAAAAATAAAATTATTTATTTTTGTGTCTATTTTTTCTTAAACGCTTTTTACGCTTATGAGTCGAAATTTTTTTTGCTTTTTTCTTTTTTGCTCCCATGATATATTTTTTTTCTAGTATTCTAGAGTATTATTTAACATTGTTTTTCACTTCCTCTTTAAAGATTTTTGCGGGCTTAAAAGCCGGGATGTGATGTTCAGGTATAATAATAGTTGTATTTTTTGAAATGTTTCTTCCAGTTTTTTCCTTTCTTTTTCTAGCTAAAAATGTTCCAAATCCTCTTAAGAAAACAGATTCATTTTGTCTTATTGACTCCTTAATTTCTAACATTAAAGACTCAACAACAACCAAAGCTGTTGTTTTTTCAACTCCTGTTTTTTCAGATATTCTGCTAATTATCTCTGCCTTTGTCATTTCAAAAAAATTTGTTTGTTATTGTATTATTTGAATTTACAAATATATTAATTTTGCTAATAAATTAGCTTTTTTTATTTTTTTTTATTTCTAGAAAACTAAATTTCAATACATTATGATTTTCAAAGAAAAAATTAAAAATAGGTATCAAATAAATAAGAGAAATTTGCCGTGGAGAAATACCACGGATCCGTATAAGGTTTGGATTTCAGAGATTATTTTGCAACAGACACAAGTTTCTCAGGGGCTTCCTTACTATCATAGGTTTGTTTCTGAATTTCCTACAGTTACCGAATTAGCAAATGCGGATGAAGATCATATTTTAAAATTATGGCAAGGTCTAGGATATTATTCAAGAGCAAGAAACTTACATTATTCAGCAAAAGTTATCAGAGATAATTATAACTCAAATTTCCCCTCAGACTACTACCATATTAAAAAGTTAAAGGGTGTAGGTGATTATACCGCAGCAGCTATCTCATCCTTTTGTTTTAAACTTCCATATGCAGTTTTAGACGGAAACGTCTATAGATTACTAAGCAGATATTTTGGAATAGACGCTCCAATTGATACATCTACAGGCAAAAAGAAATTTATGGAAATATCACAAGAATTAATATGTGTGAAGGAACCGGATATTTATAACCAAGCTATTATGGAATTTGGATCTTTACAATGTCGCCCTAAAAATCCTAATTGCGCAAAATGTATTTTAAAATCTACTTGTTATTCATATGAAACTGAATTAGTTAGTCTATTACCAATAAAAAGTAAATTATCAAAAATCGTTGACAAGTATTTCAATTTCATAATATTTATTTCAGGATCACATACATTTATTCATAAAAGAAAAAACGGTATTTGGAAATCTCTATATCAGTTTCCACTAATTGAAGGAGAATTTTCTTTTGATGAATTAAAGAGTCAAAGTGAATGGAGGGATTTGATTAATAATAAAGAAGTAAATCTAAAATATTCATCTTCAACCATTACTCACAAGCTTACACATCAACGAATACATGCGATCTTCCATCATGTTGAAATTGAAGATTTATATTCTAAAGAATATATGAGAGTCAATTTATCTGAGTTACAAAATTACCCAACACCAAGGTTAATTGAGAAATATATTCAAGGCTTAGATCATTAAAAAATAAAATATGTATCTTTGTATAAAATAAACACTAATGGCAGGCGTAAATAAAGTAATTTTAGTTGGTAACTTGGGCAAAGACCCCGAAATAAGACATTTAGATAGTGGAGTTGCCGTAGCAAATTTTTCTTTAGCCACTACAGAATCGTATACAAATAAGCAGGGAGAAAGAGTAAATCAAACCGAATGGCATAATGTTGTATTGTGGAGAGGACTTGCTGATATCGCTGAGAAATATTTGAAGAAAGGAAATTCTGTTTATATTGAAGGTAAAATTGTTACTCGCAAATGGGAGGACAAAGATAGTAATACGAGATACTCTACAGATATTGTCGCTGATAAGATGACAATGTTAGGGTCAAAACAAGAATCTACTTCCACGGCACTAAATAAAGGTATTGAACCAACAAATTCATTAGATTCTTCAGACCAATTAAATAATGATGATTTACCATTTTAATTAAATTATTTTGGCAGCAGACCCCTTCCCCTACTTTTTAAATACAACTATATCATTAGAAATTCATGACTTAAATACTGTCACAATGATGGGTTTGATACTTATTTTTTTATTAACATTATTGTCTATATTGGTTTCTGGATCTGACACGTCTTTTTTCTCTTTAAATTCACATGATTTAAATGATATTTCAGATATTGATAAAAAAAAAGAAAAACAAATAAGAGGATTAATTTCTGACCCAAAAAAATTATTCGCTACGATATTTTTAGCAAAAAATTTTACAAATGCACTAATTATTGTTCTTTCATTTTTTTTATTGAATAATATTTTTGACTTTTCTTCCTCTTTGATAATACAATTTTTCTTTCAAGTAATTATAATTACTTTTATTGTAGTGTTTTTATTTCAAATTACTCCAAAATTTTATGCTAAACAAAACGCAGTTTCATTTAGTATCAGAACATGTTCATTAGTTAAATTTTTATACTTTATTTTCTCCCCGATTTCATCATTTTTAATAAATTCAAGTACATTCATAGACAAAAGATTGAAACAAAAATCTTTGGATATTTCAATAGAAGAACTTTCACAAGCCTTAGATCTTTCTAGAGATGAGGATAAATTAAAAGAAGAAAAAAAGATTTTAAAAAGTATTATTGATTTTGGAAATATAGATGTCAGAGAAATTATGAAGCCTAGAGTTGATGTAATTTCTTTGGAAAAAAACGCCTCCTTTCAAGAGGTTTTAAGCTTAGTTGTATCTTCACCATACTCTAGAATTCCTGTTTATCAAAATTCTTTCGATAATATACATGGTGTTCTTTATATCAAAGACTTAATTCCTTATATATCCTCTAAAAAGATTGATTGGAGCTCACTGTGTCACGAACCTCTTTTTGTTCCAGAAACTAGAAAGATCAATGATTTGTTAAAGGAGTTTCAGGAAAAGAAAATTCATTTAGCGTTTGTTGTTGATGAGTACGGAGGCACATCTGGAATAGTAACCTTGGAAGATGTGCTAGAAGAAATAGTTGGAGAAATAAATGATGAGTTTGATGATGATGGAACTCAACACTCTAAATTAGATGACAATAATTATATTTTTGAGGCAAAAACTTCTTTGAATGATTTTCTTAAAGTTGTTGAAGGAGAAACGGATTATTTTGATAACATTAAAGGAGATACTGATACGATTGCTGGCATAATAATCGAAAAAACTGGAACTATTCCAAAAAAATTAGAAAAGGTAGAATTTCCTCCATACACGTTTTTTATTGAATCAGCTGACGATAGAAAGATAAACAAAGTTAAAGTACAAATTGACAGATGAAAAAACTAATTTATTTGTTTTCATTGTTTATTTTAATATTAATATTTTACTTTTTTTTTTCTTTAGAAGCGTATTATATTCCAAAACCTAAAGCCCTTATTAAAATAGAGCTACCTGATCAAAAAACTTCCTCGTTTGAGGATAAAAAAATTTCTTTTCGTTATTCCAATTCATCACATGTTATTGTTAGAAATAACTCTTATAAAATTATTTATCCAAATTATTTTTCAGATATTTATTTCAAGTTAAAGTCATCAACAGATCTTAATTTAGAGTTATATAATTTTGAGAACTCCATTTCAGTTCATGAAAAACAGGGTGCCAATATAAATGCAAATATTATATCAGACGAAGAAAATAGTATTTTTGGAGTATTATGTTTTTTAGATGGAGTTAATATAGCAACTTCATCTCAGTTTTTTCTAACAGATAGCGTGGATAATTTTATTGTTGGTGGGTTGAACTTTAATAGATCTATATCTTCTGAAATCGAGGCGCAAAATATTATAATGAAACAAGAAATTTTTAAATTTATAGAGTCTTTACACTGGACGAATGAAGATTAATAATGATTTACTATGATTCGTGATTATAAAAATTATTTAATTTTATTTTCTTTAGCTCTAATTTGGGGTAGTTCATTTATATTAATGAAAAGAGGTTTAGAGGAATATTCTGATTTCCAAGTTGCAGCTCTTAGGCTATTTATTGCGTTTTTATCATTAACTCCATTTATATATCAAGCATTTAAAAAACTAAAAAAAAAATATATTTTTCCTTTATTTATTTCTGGGGTAATAGGTAACGGAGTTCCTGCTTTCTTATTTACTAAAGCACAAACTTCATTAGAAAGTTCTTTTGTTGGTATTTTGAATTCATTAACTCCAGTTTTTACCTTATTATTAGGTTTTTTTTTCTTTAAAGCACGTATATCTAATATAAATGTCTTTGGAGTATTGCTCGGATTCTTTGGAGCGGCGATATTGTATTACTCTGAGATATCTGATTTTTATAATTTAAATGTAGATGTATTGTTAGTAATTATAGCTTGTTTATTTTACGGATTTTCAATTAATATTATTAAAAAATATTTAAAAGAATTAGATTCTCTTCACATTGCTGCTCTATCATTTTTATATGTTGGTCCATTTGCTGCATATTATATTTTTAATACAGATTTTATAAATATTGTAAATACAGATAGTGGATTTTATTCTTTAATATATATAATTATTTTAGCGATATTAGGGACATCTATTTCAGTAGTATTATTTAATAAATTGATTAAAGAGAGTTCAGCTATTTTTGCTTCTTCTGTAACATATTTAATCCCTATTGTTGCTATATTTTGGGGATGGATTGAAAATGAATCTATAAGAAATGAGCATTTTTTAGGAGTTATTATTATACTTTTTGGTGTTTATCTAGTGAATAAAAAAGTATCTACTTAATAATAAATTTTCTTTCTGTAGAACCGTCCTCATAGATATAAAACAGAGGCATATTTGGTTTTTCATTTGTTTCTCTACCAAGAATATCAATAATTTTTAATAATTTTTTATTTTGATTAATTAATTCTCCAATACTTGTAACACTAGTGCTAATATTTAAATTATCAATGAATAAATTATTTTCATATTGATTTACATTTCTAAACTTTATTACAATATCATCTTGACTTATGTAGTTGGATAAAGAAATACTTTCGAATTTCCAATCGTTAGTGTTTGAGGGGATCCAATTGTATCCGTGAAACACGGGAGTTGTAGTAACTAAGTTTGTGCCTGCTTTTTCCCAAATTTTATTCCAACTAATACCGCAATCATCAGAGACATAAATAATTAAAGTATCTGACCAATTTTGAGGTAAACTGGGATTTGTCCATAATGTGTAAGCGTAATGAAAATTAATAAATGCTGAATTTGTGT
>Ga0160422_10002064_pt1 | contig 12589 bp, 8 predicted proteins | sample Fk160mmetaG_FD_108192 | JGI IMG/M metagenome (GOLD analysis project Ga0160422, IMG submission 108192) | Marine microbial communities from the Central Pacific Ocean - Fk160115 60m metaG | ecosystem: Environmental > Aquatic > Marine > Oceanic > Photic zone | place: The Central Pacific Ocean...
AGGATGTAGCTGAGTTCGAGGTGATGGACGATGAGAGTCGGTCGGAAGTAGGCTCGAATGTCAGGATAAGAGTGAAGGAGCTTCCCGAGTCCGAAGAGGGAGATCAAGAAAACCTGAGGATCATTCCAGATGAGGCGCCTGCTCCTGTCTCCGATAAGGCCAAAGCCTCCTCATTCGTGGAGGCAGTTCCCAATCTTGAGGAGATGGGGGAATCGCTTGATTTAGAGGATGATGATGCATTTTTTGCGGAGACTGGTCCGACAGGGGGGCCGGCCCCGATCAAGGTAGAATCTCTGGAGGAGATTCAGGCCTCTGCCAAGGCGAAGAGGCCACAAGGCGAATTAGCTCTTGATGGTGGACCTAAAGGAAAATTCGAGGGTGAAGACCCTAACCTTATCGAGGGCGAAGATCTCGATATTCCGCCTTTTCTTAGAAAGAAAAAATAAGCGCAGGAGGGCCGCATGCAGGAGAAGTGGCGGCTTCTCAGGCGAGGAGAGAATCTCCATCGACCATTTTCCATGGCAGGCCACGCTGGGCGAGCCGGGTTAAGAGTGGGGCTGTTGGGAGATCCTCGGGGACCCAGACGCCGGGCTTGTTCCAGTCAGTATGCCTGGCAAGGAGAAGCTCAGCAGCAACAACGGGAGGCACCCCTGCAGTGTAGCTGACGGCATGAGCTCCGGTCTCTTCAAACGCTTCTCCATGATCACAAAGATTGTAAATGTAACGGGTCAACTCTCTCCCGTTCAGGATGCCGCGGGCGAGGCAGCCTATGTTTGTTTTTCCAATGTAGTCCGGGCCAAGGGTGGAAGGGTCTGGCAGAGTTTTGCTGAGAAACTCGAGTGGCGCTATCTGAACACCTTCGTGCTCTACCGGATTCATGGAAAGTAGTCCGGTTTCCGAGAGAACCGTAACATGTTGGAGATAGTCTTCGGAAAGCCTCATCCAGAATTGAGCCCGTTCAAGACCGCTGATCCGCGTAACGAGTGTCTCCAGCTCTTCGTGATAGAGACGGGTGAGCTGGTGTAATCCAAGGCCCGGAAGCATGAATACTTTTTTGGTATGGAAAGCGGGCTCTTCATTCCATTGATTATTCTCCCACCAGAGAGAAGGTTGAGTGATTTCCTGCAAATTTGTGACGGGATTAAAATTCGTGGCGAATGGGTGTTGATGAGAGCCCCCATTACAGTCGATGATGTCGATCGTCTGGATCTGATCGAAGATGCCTGCGAGATGAGCAGCGAATACATTGGTTACCCCCGGATCGAACCCGATGGAGAGTAGCGCGGTCAGTCCTGCCGCCCTGAAGCGTTCGTGGTAGGCGAGTTGCCAACGGTAGGAAAATAACTCATAGGCACCGGGAACAGGTTCTGGAGCAGAAGTATCAATGTAATGTGCCCCTGCCTCCAGACATGCCTCCATGATCGGCAGATTTTGCTCGGGAAGTGCTGCGTTGATGACGATGGAAGCAGTTTCGCCCCGGATGAGCCCAGCGATTGAAGCGCTGTTACTGGCATCGAGTTGAGCAGTAGTCACGGGGAGATCTGCTTTTATCCTTTCAGCAATTTTGTCACATTTTTCCTGAGTACGACTGGCTATGCAGAGGGAGGAAAAGGTGTCCGGCTGCTGTGCGGCCTTCACCGCGACCACGTTGGCAACGCCACCCGCGCCAATGAGAAGAATACGGGCCATCGGGTAAGAGTCAGAGAGCTTAAGGAGGAGGCAAGCAAGAAGTGTCCTCGATTTGATCACTCAAGCGCTTGCATTTGATCAAATATTACGGAGTCTCCCGGCCTGCCAAAGGTGGCCTCGACAGGGCTTTCATCTACTCGAATTGAATTCATGACTGAGCACATTCGTAATATCGCGATTATCGCCCACGTAGATCACGGGAAAACGACGCTTGTCGATGAGCTGCTCAAGGCGGGAGGAGTTGTCGAGGCCCATCAGAAGCTGGAGGAGCGAGCTATGGATTCCATGGATCTGGAGCGGGAGAAGGGAATCACGATCAAATCAAAGAATACTGCGGTTAAGTGGGGGGATAAGACCATCAATATCGTAGATACGCCAGGTCACGCCGATTTTGGAGGCGAGGTTGAGCGAGTTATGCGAATGGTGGACGGGGTCCTTCTGGTCGTCGATGCGTTTGAGGGTCCTCAGGCACAAACCCGGTTCGTGTTGCGAAAGGCGCTGGCGGAGGGAATTCTGCCCATCCTTGTGATCAACAAGATTGATCGTGATGCGGCTGATCCCCTGGGAGTGCAGGATCGTGTTCTTGAGCTGCTGATCGAGCTCGGAGCCACCGAAGACCAGTTCGAAGCTCCGGTCCTTTATGGGAGCGCAAAAGAGGGTTACTTCGTCACAGATCTCAGCAGCGACAATCGGGATAGTGTTGAGCCACTGATTGAAGTAATTCTGCAAAGGGTCCCTCCACCGAAGGTGGACTCTGGGGCTCCTTTCCGGATGCTGGTCAGTAATATTGACTGGGATGATTACGTGGGGCGTATCTCGCTGGGACGGGTGGAGTCTGGGAAGGTCGTTAAAGGGGATGTCCTTTGGCTGTTACGTGAGGATGGGAGCCGCGTGCGGAGTAAGGTTACCAAGGTTTTTGAGTATGCTAAACTTGGCACTCAGGATGCTGCAGTCGGTGAGGCGGGTAATATCATTGGTCTTGCAGGCTTTGAGGATGTCGATATTGGAGAGACTCTAGCAGCGGATGAATCAGCAGAGCCCTTGCCCTTTGTGGCCATTGATCCGCCTACGGTTCAAATGCAGTTCGCGGTCAACGATGGCCCTTTTGCAGGGCGTGATGGAAAGAATGTGACCTCCCGGGCTCTATGGGATCGTCTGCAGAGGGAGATAAAGACGAATGTGTCCATTGAGGTTAGTGAGTCAGATCAGGCCGGGGTCTTTAATGTCGCAGCTCGTGGGGCGATGCAGATTGCGGTTTTGGTCGAAACCATGCGGAGAGAGGATTACGAGGTCCTGGTCTCCCGCCCCACGGTAATCACGCACTATGAGAGTGGCGCTGAGGTAGAGCCCTTTGAGACTCTCTATCTTGAGCTTCCAGGTGATATGACCGGAGGAGTCATTCAGAGTCTGGCCAATCGGAAGGGCGTGGTCGAAGTGATGGAGCCTCGGGGCAGGATGAGCTACCTTGAAGTGATTATTCCGACTCGTGGATTGATAGGGTTTGAGTTTGAACTCATGAATCTGACAAGTGGTCACGGGGTCATGTCCCATCTTTTTAAGGAATATCGGCCTGTTGTGGGCAAAATTCGAGCCCGGGAACAGGGGTGCCTGGTGTCCATGTCAACGGGTACTGCCATGGCGTATTCTCTGGAAGGGCTCGAGGAGAGGGGAAGGCTTTTCGTGGGACCGTCCGATGAGGTATACGAGGGCCAGATCGTTGGTGAAAACTCACGGTCCGGGGATCTTCCGGTGAATCCCACTAAGGCTAAGAATCTTACCAATCATCGTTCTGCTACTAAGAGTATTGATGAAGGATTGAGACCTCCTATCAAAATGAGTCTGGAAAGGGCCATCGAATATATCGAGCCAGACGAATTTGTGGAGGCCACTCCTAATCTTATCCGACTCCGTAAACGGATCCTTTGTCCTCACGAAAGGAAGCGTAGTGAAAAGATGGGCTAGCGTCTGCCTCCTAACTTATCCTTCGTATCCCAACCACGGCCCAAGCCATTTTTCACACTCGGCTCTGCTGATGCCCTTTCGCCGGGCGTAATCATCTATCTGATCCTCCTGCAAGGAGTTGATTGCGAAGTAGCGGCTTTCTGGGTGAGAAAAGTAGAGCCCACAGACCGATGCTCCTGGATGCATAGCGTTTGATTCCGTAAGAGTGACCCCGGTGGATTGACTGGCCTCAAGCAGATCAAAAAGAATGGGCTTTTCAGTATGATCGGGTTGTGCGGGGTATCCAGGAGCCGGTCGTATTCCTCTGTAGTTCTCGTGGATTAGCTCTTCACTGGAAAACTGCTGAGGACTCTCAATGGACCACGCGACCCGGGCCCGATGGTGAAGGAGTTCTGCAAACGCTTCTGCACAACGGTCGGCAAGGGCTTTTGCCATGATTGCCTGATAGGGATCATTCTGCTCGTCCAAATCCTTCGCCCAAGCGTCAGCGCCGTGAATTCCCACTACGAAGCCCCCGAGGTAATCACTCGTGGTAACGTCTTTACTGAGAAAATCTGCAAGTGCGTAGTGAGGTTTGTCGCTGTCTTTAGCTATTTGTTGGCGCAGGCTATGAAACCGTGTTCTCTCCTGAGAGCGATTTTCATCGGCCCAGATGATCAAGTCATCACCGTCTGAGTTCGCTGGGAAAAATCCGAAAACCCCCCGTGCCTCGAGCAGGTTTTGAGATATGATCGTTTCCAGCATTTCATTAGCTTCGAGGTAGAGCTTTTGTGCTTCAGCGGCTTGTTCCTCGTTCCGAGTTTTCAGAATTTTCTCTTCGTTTTTCCAGACGCCACGTAGTCCCCAGGCGTGAAAGAAAGGAGACCAGTCAATATAGTTGGTCAATTCCCGGATGGACTGGTGCTCGATTACCCTCGTGCCTGTAAATTCGGGAACGGGTGGAGAATAGTTGTCCCAATCACCTTTGAAACGGTTTGCCCGTGCCTCTGACAGGGATATGGATGGCTTGCGTTGGCCTCCGCTGAAGGAAAGGCGATATTCCTCCTGCTTTGCCTCGTTCTCCTTTTTAAAGTCGTCGCTATTGTCAGGACTTAGCAGAGCCGTAGTAACCGGCACCGATCGAGATGCATCAAGAACATGGACGACCGGCCCCGAATAGGCAGGGGCAATCTTGATAGCGGTGTGGGCGGCCGAGGTGGTGGCGCCTCCGATCAGTAGTGGCGTATCCATTTTGGTTCGCTCCATCTCAGAGGCTACGTGAATCATTTCATCAAGGGAGGGAGTAATCAGCCCTGATAGCCCAATGATGTCCGCCTTGTGGTCTCGAGCGGCAGTTAGAATTTTTTCGCAGGATACCATCACTCCCAGATCTTTCACCTCGAAGCCATTACAGGAAAGGACTACGCCAACGATGTTCTTGCCGATATCATGGACGTCGCCTTTTACCGTAGCCATCACGACTCTGCCGGCAGAGTGCTGGTCGGGGTTGGCAGCCTTATCCTCTTCCATGAAGGGCGTAAGCCAAGCCACAGCTTTTTTCATGACCCGGGCCGACTTTACTACCTGCGGGAGAAACATTTTACCCTCACCGAAAAGGTCCCCCACGATAGACATGCCATCCATTAGCGGGCCCTCAATGACCTTCAGCGGACGTCCATATTGATTTCGCGCCTCCTCCGTGTCCGAGTCGATGAATTCGGTTATGCCCCTAAGCAGTGCATACTCGAGGCGCTTTTCTACCGGGTTGTCTCTCCAGCGCAGATCGGCCTCCTGCTTTTTCCCCTCTTTTCCGATAAAATCCTCAGCAATGGTGAGGAGCCGATCAGTTGCTTCAGGGTGCCGGTTGAGAATAACATCTTCGACACCTTCAAGAAGATTGGGAGAAATCTCGTCGTATACTTCGAGCATTCCTGCATTAACAATCCCCATGTCCATTCCTGCCTGCGTGGCATGAAAAAGGAATGCCGAGTGCATGGCTTCCCTGACAATGTTGTTTCCGCGGAAGGAGAAGGAGATATTGGATACACCTCCGGATACCCGAGCGTGAGGAAGGTTCTTTTTTATCCATCGCGTTGCTTCGATGAAATCGACAGCGTAATTGTTGTGCTCCTCGATACCTGTAGCGATTGTAAGAATGTTAGGATCAAAAATGATGTCTTCCGGTGGAAAATCTACCTGTTCGACGAGGATTCGATAAGCCCGCTCGCAGATTCTTATCTTGTCTTCGTAGGTTGCGGCTTGTCCTTGCTCGTCAAACGCCATTACCACGACTGCTGCTCCAAACCGGCGGATAATTCTGGCTTGCTGGATAAATCGCTCTTCCCCCTCCTTTAGGGAAATGGAATTAAGGATGCCTTTACCCTGAAGGCACTTGACTCCTGCCTCAAGAATCTCCCACTTCGAAGAATCGATCATGAAGGGAACCTTTGCGACATCCGGTTCGCCTTGGAGGAGATGCAGGAAACGTGTCATCATGGACACACCGTCGATCAATCCCTCGTCAAAGCAGATATCGATAACATTGGCCCCGTTACTGACCTGCTGCCGTGCCACTTCGACGGCCTCCTCAAGGCGATCTTCCTTGATCAACTTACGGAAACGGGGTGACCCCGCCACATTCGTCCGCTCACCTATAACGAGAAAGTTTGATCCCGGCCCGTGCACGTAGGCGTCGGTACCGCTGAGACAGAGAGGTAGGGATTCAGCAGTCATCGTGCGGAAAGATTACTTGTCCGCGCCTGAGGGATACGCGGTTGGTGGGGTTTCACCGATTCTGCGATTGCAGCAATATGGCTTGGGGTATTGCCGCAGCAGCCACCAGCTATATTGAGTAGTCCAGACTTCGCGAATTCGCCCATATATTCAGCCATATCGTGAGGCTCGAGGTCAAATCCGGTTGGGGCAAGGGGGTTGGGTAATCCTGCGTTCGGGTAGCAGGATGTGAAGCAGTCAACGGACTCTGCCAGCTCTGCCACGAAAGGCCGAAGGACGTCCGGGCCTTCACAGCAGTTGAGTCCGACCGCGAGAGGTTTAATATGACGCACCGCTATCCAGAAGGCCTCGATCCTCTGAGCCGAAATCAGGGTCGCTCCACCACTTCCGACCGCTGCGGAGACAATGACAGGTAAAGAAGAACCCAGTTCCTCAAAGAGCTGCTGAATCGCGACCAAGGCCGCTTTCGCATTCAGTGAATCAAAGATCGTCTCTACAAGGAGAAGATCGCATCCCCCTTGGACCAACGACATCGCCTGATGAAAATAGCTGGCCTGAACCTGGTCAAAGGTAACTGGCCGAAAGGAGGGGTCATCATGATCCGGGGCATTGCTCAGGGACAGGGTTAAGGGACCGATAGCACCTGCTACGTAGCGGGGAATTCCAGTTTCTTCCTCAATACGATCTGCCTGATCTCTGGCAAGGCGCGCGCTCTCGATGTTCAGGTCCTCGACGAGGGCAAGCAGGAAGTCGTTTTCGAGAATTTTCTGAAAGAATGCAGGATCTTTTCTTTCTCCCCGTTCACGGGGATCCTCAATAAAAAACTCGGCTTGAGACAATGTCGTCGCAGAGAACGTATTGGTTTCAATGATGTCTGATCCAGCATCGAGAAACCGTCGGTGGATGTCTGCGATGGTGTCAGGCTGGGTAAGGGAAAGAATATCTCCATTGTTCAGCAAGTCCTGAGGTGCATCAGCGAACCGGTCACCCCGTGCAGCGGATTCGGAGATCCCGTATTCCCGAATCGTTGTCCCCATCGCACCGTCGAGTAGTGCAACTCGAGAGCTAAAGAGCTCGTGGAGCTTTTCTGCAGGACTCGGTCTGATCATCGCGAAAGGCTAGAAGTAAGCACCATCTTTGCAAGATACAAATCAACGAATCTCGATATGTTGATATGTTTTTTAGCTAAAGAACTCCCTGTAAGAAACTTACCACTAGAAGCACTGAAGGAGGCCTTGTGAAGCTTACTTCGCAGGAACGGCTCGCACCGGTCCAACCGAGATACCTCCATCAACAAGGATGGTTTGACCGGTCACATAGGCACTGGCGTCAGAAGCTAGCCACACGACCGTGCCGTCAAGATCTCCGGGTGCGCCCGGACGGTCGAGTGGAATGCGTTCACGCAGGTAGTCAACCCAACCCTCATCTTCATACATGACCTTGTTTTGCTCGGTTCGAAACCATCCGGGAGCGAGGCAGTTTACGGTCAGTCCATGTGATCCCCAGTCGTGGGCCAGGCTCATGGTCAGTTGCTTTACTCCGCCCCGGCTTGCGCCGTATGGAGCCAATCCCGCATAGCCGGCGACACATGTCACCGAACCCATATTGATAATGCGCCCGTATCGGCGAGGAATCATCAGCGCTGCATGTGCCTGAGCCAGAAAGAACAACCCTCGGAGATTGGTTTCGAGAACCAGATTCCAGTCATCCCAGGTCACATCCAAGGCGGGCTTGCGGACGTTGCACCCTGCATTGTTGACCAGAATATCAATTTTTCCAGCCTGTTCCCATGCTGAGGATGTTGATTGCTTGATACTTTTCTCGCTACGGACATCGAGTGGTACTGTCCATGCTTGGCGCCCCAGGCTCTCAATTTCGTTCTTAGTATCGAGCAGTGGACCTTCCCCGCTTCGACTTGAAATCACCACGTCGGCGCCGGCCTGTGCGAGGGCAAGGGCAAAACCCTTGCCGAGGCCGCGGCTGGCTCCGCTCACGAAGGCAGTTTTTCCGGAAAGGTCAAAGAGAGAAGAAGACATGGTCAGATAGACAATTGGTGGGAGGTGATTGGATTATCCCGGTCGCAGGATTACTTTCAGTAGAGTTTCTTGTCCCGATTCGAGACGAGAAAACCATGATGCTCCTTCGGCAAGGGGCACAATACACGAAGTGAGAGCTCGGACATCGATTTCGCCTGTAGCGATGGCCGCGATTGCGTCCGGATACTCTCCGTTGATGGCACAGGAGCCAAGCACATCCAACTCGCTGGTCACAGCAGTCTGCAGAGGAAACTGGACGCTTGGAGCAAGGTTGCCGACAAGGCATACCCGTCCGCCTTTGCGGGCCGTATTGACAGCCAATTCAACAGTCGAGCTGATGCCAACAACTTCCAATACCGCTTCGGGGCCCTCGCCGCCCGTTAAGGAGCGAATGGCGTCCTGAAGGTTTTCTTGGTCCGGTTGAAACGCTGAGCTTGCTCCAAGCTGCAGCGCCAGTTCCAATCGTTCTTCAGCGAGATCGATTGCAATAACATTACAGCAGCCAGCTCTTCTGAGAGCTTGGACGATGAGGAGGCCTATGAGTCCTACGCCAACGACGACTGCGCTTTCTCCCTCTGCGATTTGAACTCGATTGACAGCGTGTAGCGCGACGGAAACTGGTTCGGCAAAGGCAGCTTCCTCAAAAGAGAGGTCTTCCGGAATTCGATGGCAGATTCGGGAGGGAACAACAACATAGTCAGCGAATGCTCCCTGTCTGCGAAAGTCTGGTGTGGAGACGCCAAGAACTTCCCGGTTTGCACAAAGATTGACACGACCGGTTCGGCAGTAATCGCATTCGCCACAGTAGATGGTGCTATCAAAGGTGACCCGGTCTCCCTCATTCCATCCGGTAACATCGGTTCCAAAGGCTTCGACCACTCCGGCGGCTTCATGGCCCATTATCAGTGGAGGGATACGACGTCCGCTGCTGCCGTTCATGCCATGAATATCACTTCCGCAGATCCCGCAGGCCCTTACCGCGACCAGAAGCTCATCGGGCCCCGGTTCAGGCACAGCCTTTTCAACGAGCTCGAAGGTGGACGAGGATATTAGTTCGAGGGCTTTCATGAAGCTGGAAAAACAAATTACTTGCCCCTGAAGTCGTAGCATATGACGCGTGGGGGAGCCCGGTTGACTAAGTCGTGTTCGTTCTGCGAGACGTAAAGAAGCCCATTGTGAAGGGTGGGGAGAGTCCAGGTGGAACGAGCGGAAAAGAGACGGGCTCTCTGAACTATTTCAGCCCCCTTGGGGCTGACTTTGAGCTCTGCGAGGACGCCATCCTCTCCGAGGCAGAAGACCCGCCCATCCGCGCGAAGAAGGCTTCCTCGGAAAAGCCCGTCGATTCGCCCGCCTTCCCGCCACTGCATATCCTCTTCCCAGAGAATCTCGCCGGTAGTGGCATTGGCGCATTTGAACTGAGTGTCCGGAATATTGCGTCCAGCGAATCCGTAGAGGTATCCATCAATCTGTAAGGGCATCATCCAGTGCATCCCGAACCAGCGCTCTTTCCAGACGATCTTGGATTTAAGCCTCTTGTCGTATTCTAGAACCACGCCACCGACGCCGTAACAATCTCCGAGATAAATGCGACTGTCGCTGAGAACGAGCGGGCTAGAGGCCAGAACGGACTCGTACTTGTCCGCCCTCCATGGGAAACGGTCGTAGACCTTCCCCGACTTAATATCGATGATGAGTAGACCGCCATGAGGGGGCCGACTTTCCCCCGCTGCCGCGACTACGGCACACTCGACGCCTCGCAGGGTTGTGATGGTTGGCGAGGCGTAGCTCGCGCCCCACTGATCCTTCACCTCCCAAAGAGTAGATCCATCCGCGATGGAGAAAGCTGCGACGCAAACTCCCTCATCGTTTTCAGCGCCTCGACCGCCCACATTCAGGATAATTCGGTCCTTCCAGACAGGGCTGGGACTGGGTCCATAGCCGAAGAAGTAAGTCGGAATATTGTATTCCTTTCCGAGGTCCCGTTTCCACAGAATCGCTCCTGTCTGGAGGTCGAGGCAGTGGAACTGGCCAGTTACACCAGTGACGTAGATACGGCCGTTATGAACCACCGGGCTTGATCGGGGTCCCGGGCTAAAGCCGTAACGATCTGAGTAGATGGCAGAGTATTTCACTCTCCAGTGTCGCTTGCCTGTGTTCGGGTCCAGGCAATCGATGACCTCTTCACCTGACCCCGTGAGAGTGCTATGATTCAGTCGGTGGAAGTAGATCATTTTTCCCTCGGCGAAAAGAGGGCTGGAGTAGCCTTCTCCTGACTCCAGTTCCCAAACCTTGCTGGGCCCCGCCTCAGGCCATCGGTCGAGGAGCTTGGTTTCCTTGGAAGTCGCGTTGTCCCGGATGCCAAGAAACCGGGGCCAGTCCTCGATGACCGCGTCGGCGGGAAGGGGTTTTGGGGGTGCGTGGTAGGTTAATTTCAGGTCCTGGCTGGCACCGGGGCCGCTCGCAGCCTGAAGCATGGCGGCGACGGCAATGATGGTTCGATTCATGGGATTTCTCTGTCGGGAAGGTTCCCATGTGGAAAATACAACGTCCAGAATCAATGGGATAAGAGAGGTAATCTGGTGCATTAAGGTGAGGATTCTCTTGATTTTCGGGCGGCGCGTCCCTAAGCCTCCCGCCCATCAGGAAGACGATTTCATGCTCGGGTGGCGGAATTGGTAGACGCGCTAGATTAAGGATCTAGTGGGGTAAGACCCGTGGGGGTTCGAGTCCCCCCTCGAGCACCACTATTTTTATGGTGGTAAAATGCCATCAAGGCCGATGAGAGGAAGTAGTTGGAAATTGCTTCCATAGGCTGGCTCGATGATATTCTTTTCTCTCTTTTTATGCTGCGCTCTTAGTTGTGGATTGCTTGGAACAATCTCTCGGCGACTCGGCGAAAGACAGGGCCTTTGACCAGCCGGGGGGATTTGAGTGACTCCGGGGCTGGGACAACTTGCATATGTCAGACTGATTATAATTCGGAGGAAGTCCGAATTGTTAAACCAGCCCCGGCAAGATGCCTCCTCAAGACTCTATCTCGGAGCCTTGATAGAGAGACAAGGTGAATTTCACGGTGTTCTCAATTGGAACTTAAGTGGTAGTTAATTATAGGTTGGCACTTTTCCCTCGGGTGCCCTATTCTCAGGTAGATATGAAACCCTTTTCGAGTCTACTTATTTTGGCCGGATTTCTTTTTGTTGGTTGCGGAGAGAAGGAGCAGGGAGATGCAGATCCCAAAATTCCCGCAAAGTCCGATGCGAGGGCAGTGATCGAACCGAAGCCAGCTCCTGAGCCCGAGCCAGCTCCTGAGCCCGAGCCAGCTCCCGAGCCCGAGCCAGCTCCTGAGCCCGAGCCAGCTCCTGAGCCCGAGCCAGCCCCTCAAGATGTTTCGTTCAATCAGGATGACGTAGAGGAAGCGTTAAAAGTGGCGGTGGAGGTCGGGGAGGCTCTCGAAGTGGGTGACGATGGGCTCTATTATGAAAAAGGAAAGGAGACCGCATTCGAGGGGTGGGTCAAGAAAGTGAGCTCGGACGGCAAGTTAGGCGCCCTAGAAAGGATAGAGAACGGGGCGAAAAACGGGATCGCGCTGAACTGGCATCGGAACGGGCAGCGGGCAATGCAGGGAGTCTATAAGGATAACAACTACGAAGGAACGTGGAAGGGATGGCATGAGAATGGGGAGCTTATCGGTGAGCGAAACTATGCAAGCGGAGTCCTTCACGGGAACTTCACCCAATCATGGCCCAACGGGCAAACGATGATGGAGGGTAATTACGTCGATGGAAATCAAGATGGCGACTGGGAAACATGGCATGAAAACGGTCAGCGTCAGAGTGCGATCCGATACGAAGGAGGAAAGATCCTTGGGGCGAGTTATTGGGACAGTAGCGGTCAAAGCGTAGCCTCTCGTCCGGATGGAAGTCCATCCGCTCCGCTCCGCTAGGCAGCTTCCCTTGCGGGTTTTGCAAAGGGTCCGGAGTCAACGGGTGCGAGTGCGAAGGGACAGGAAGGCAGGGCATCCAGACTCCTTCCGAACGCCCCGTCGCATTCGCAAATTCGCCATTCTTTTAAATGAAGATGAATCGGAATTCCCTCCTAATCGTAGGGATTGCGGCTCTCCTGATCGCGGTTTTTGTAATCTGGAGTCCTTTCTCGCAAGACGCAGAGACAGCTGGTCCTGACTCGGAAGG
>Ga0160422_10002066_pt1 | contig 12584 bp, 10 predicted proteins | sample Fk160mmetaG_FD_108192 | JGI IMG/M metagenome (GOLD analysis project Ga0160422, IMG submission 108192) | Marine microbial communities from the Central Pacific Ocean - Fk160115 60m metaG | ecosystem: Environmental > Aquatic > Marine > Oceanic > Photic zone | place: The Central Pacific Ocean...
TGGAATGCTTCCAGAACCGGTCGCGACCTTGAGAGCGACCGGGACGTTCCCCACAGGGTATCCGTATTCATCGAGGGAAAGGATGGTGAGCATTGCGCTCGACAATCCATCGTTCGACATGCGGTCTCGGGAGGGGAACATCAAAACGGTGCGGAAGGGGTTGGATGATCCTTCGGTGGCCACAGTGGTGATCACCTCGACTGCCCCGTTCCCCGTCGTTGTAAAGCGGGCTTTGTAGTCACCGCTTCCAAGGTCCGTTGGGGCGCCATTTGGACGTGCTCCGTTGGACTGAAATTGCAGCGTGCGACCGGCCATGCCGACGCCGTCCGCCGATTGGACCTTTGCGAGGATCTGGAACCCTTTCGCGGCCTTCATCAGCGTTGCAGGTTCTGGCGTGATCACAACGGAGCCGGGGCGGGCTGGGATGAGTTCAAGCTGGGTCGAGGCTACCTGTGCGCTCTTGAGGTCATCGACTTCAACCGTCAGCGTGGCTGCAGTGCGTTGATTTCCAAAAGGCGGCGTGAAGTCGGCACGGTAGATTCCGTGGCCTTCGTGAATGGCTTCGCTCATTGTCCCCGCGGTGGCGCTGAAGCGTACTCGAGCGGATGAGTCAGCTGATCCGTTGGGGGCAGTGACGTACGCCCGAACAGGCATGCTGACCTTGGGGTCTGAGGCAAGGGCGGGTGTGATCGGAAACAGCGTCACGCGGTTGGCGGGCGGCACCTGAAGGTCGAGTTCCTCCTCGGTTTTCTGGCCGTTTAGAACCGAAATTACCCGAGCTTCGACAAAGCCGGGTCGCACCTCGAGGGGAACCTGAGCCCGTCCGTTGGAGTCGGCCGATACTGGACCGTACTCCCGGTCATCGATTCGCACCAGCACACTGCTGTTTGGTTGGCCCACCACAGGAAAGTTTGCCTTACCGACCAGCGGGATGGCGAGCGATCCGTAGGTGCGATTGGGATTGTGCTTATCGGCAACCGTGAGCAACGCGACGTGTGGAAAGAACTTCTCGGGCGGTTTGTAGGACGCAGCAAAGCGTCCGCCACCCAGGTTGGTGACATTCTCTACCGTCCCCGAGTTGGTGAGCACGGTGAGATCTGCACCTTGGAGTGCCTCAGCGGACCCACCACTGAGCGTGATGTTTACGGTTGCACTGGAGTCTCGACCCAACGTGAGTTCACTGGGGTTGGCTTCCACGGCCACCTGTTGGTCAGCGCTTGGGTGTACGGTCAGCGCCCAACTCTGCTGAATCGGCGTCTTGTTCGGTGCCTTCCCCTTTACCGTGACCTCTATGTCCGTCCGCTTGTTAACCTTGGGCGGAGTCCACTCCACAGCGTACAGACCCGACTTGACCATCGATACGCGGCCCGTTGAACCCTTCTGCGCTGAGAGTTTAAGGGAGGCTCCGTTCATGGCTGAGCCGTCGGCGTTGAAGGCCACAAGGTGCAAGATGGTGGTCTCCACGCCATCACCGGTCACGTCGCCACCGCTCACCAACTCAACCATCGGGTTGGCGGCATGGGCGATGCCCATGGGGTGCGGGGCATCGGTCGGAGCCAAGGGCAAGGCCGTTGCGGTAAACAGTGCGATGATCGAAATCAGAGTAGGGGCCAGCTTGGCCATAAGATCTCCAGGTTCACGACCCCAATATCCCCGCGCGTGCGCACTTCGAATTGGGATCTTCGAATTGGGGCCATATTAGAGACCCGAATCGATGAGTGTCAACGCATGATGGCTGCAGGAGCGTGCGTCCTCACAAACCCTTTGCGTATGCATCAAAACAGGGGTTGCAATTTCCGAGGCGCGATTATCCTTCTAATATTCCCCCCAGTCGAAGGATGAAGTCGTTGGAACACCCCATGCGTGCCGCAACTGAACGGTGTCTGTCGTGAGCAGTACAGGTTGGCTGCAAGACCGGATCGAGCTTCTTCTGATCGGGGACTCAGTCCGCCGCACCATGGAGTTCGAGTTGGAGCGATTGGCGCAAATTGATGGCCAAGGATTTGATCCGGATGAAGCTGCGGTGATCATTGGGATTGTGGGTGAGCCGACGACCATGGAGGCGCGGGCCCCGTTCGCGGCGTTGCGACCCTACGCAGATGTATTTCTTACCGCGTGTCTGCATGTGGCTGTTGTCGATGGTCGATACTCGCAGGACCAAGCCCGCCACATCAGCCGGCTTGCTCTTCAGATCGGTTGGTCAGCCGCGCAACTCGCGGCATTGGAGAGACGAGTTTTGGGACGACTCGAGGAGCGCGGGCGAAAGTTGCTGGTCGCGTCCTAACGGCGGCGGGTTCCACCCACCCGCTCGAAGGCGGCATAGAGCATGGTGTCGGAGGGGTGTCGGCGCAACGCATCGCGGTAGATTTCGCGCGCGACTCGCCGTTCTCCACGTGCTTCGTACAACGATCCCAGAAACAAGGCGACGGCGGACTGCTCGGGATCAAGGGTCCAAGACCGTTGGCTGTGGCGAATCGCCCACTCAATGTTGTTGGATTTTTCGAAGGCTCTCGCGAGCGCAAAGTGCGCACCGGCATTCGTTGGGTCGAGCTCGGTCGCGCGCTGCGCAGCCTTGCCCATTTCATCGATATTGTTCGCTTTTTCCCATGAGTTGGCGACCCGCAGATAACCGTCAGCAGATGGTTGGTTAGACCGTGCCAGCGCTGTCCCCCAAGCTTGGGCGGCTTCAGCGTGTCGGCCTTCAGCCTTGAATGCGTCGCCGAGCCGGTTTGCAATTTCGATCACCTCGCTGCGCCGCTGGACCTCTGTGGTGATGTCCCCCGTCTTCATTTTGCGCACACCGGAGACGGTGGCTTGCATCCTGTAGGGTGGATTGGCGAGGGCAGCGCTCAGAGCATCAATGCTCCTCGGCCACGCCTGCTGCTCGGCGTACAATAGGCCAAGCTGCGCCGACACGCGACCATGGCTGGGATAGGCGCCTTGCAAGGCGGCGAGCTTGCGAATCGCCCCCTCTGTATCTCCTTGCTCGGCTAGCCATGTTGCATCACCCAGCATGTCGCGGGGGGACGCGGGCAGCAATGCACGCGCCATCTTGTGTGCGCGGTTGAAGTCGTCCTGACGCTTTCCTTGGCGAAACACCGATGCCGCGAGCGACTGAATATCCGCGTCTTCGGGGGCCAAGACGGTCGCTTCGGTCGCCATCGCCACAGCCGGGCCCACGCGATCGGCGCGCAGCAAGGCCCAGGTGTGGAGGCTCCGCGCCTCGGCAGTTGCGATGTCGGATAGTGCTTCGTCCGCCGTGTCCGCTGCGCCTGTATAGTCGCCGTTGGCGATCATGGCTTCGACCACCAGCATCTGAAACTCGACATCAGTAGGGGCGCTCTCTGCACCTGATCGTGCACTCCGGAGAGCGTCTTCAGTTCGTCCGGTGGTCAGCAGGGCGCGCACCAGCAGTTTCTTGGATTCGGCATCCCCCGCCGTTGCTGCGCGCTGGGCCGGCAGGATGGCACGCATGGGTTGTTTTCGAGCCAAGTGTGCGGCGGCCATACCCCGTAGCGCACCCGTGTGGGAGGGCGCTTTGTCCAGCACGCGCTGATACTCCATAGCTGCGGAATCAGGCCGCTGGGCGCGGAGGTGTTCGTCGCCTTTCTTGACCGAGCGGTTCACGCCACACCCAGCGAGGGTGACGGAAAAAACGAGGGCGGAGAAAATGGCGCGGTTCGTCATGGTGGTTCCTTTAGCTGCCCAGTCGCCAGAAGGGGCTGCCCTGAAGCTGCGCCTTGAGTTGCTCAAGTTCGTGGGGGTGGAGTTCGAAAGTCTGGGGTTGTCCGGTACGGGGGTCGACTTGGGTGGCAAACCAACGGTCGCCAACCTTGCTTTTGTGAAGCATCAGCCCTCGGGGATCATCGTAGACCAAGTCGAGGTCCGCCGCGGTAAGCGGGGCATCCGGGTCGGGTGCTTCGTCAATCGGATCGGGGTCGGGTTCCTCGGTGGCCTCGTCTTCTGCGTCATCGGCATTCTGCACAGGCTCTGGCGGCGGTGGCGCGCTCGCTGTGAGCACATCATCAATCTCCCATTGCAACTCGAGTAGCTCTCCTCGTTTCACCGAGTCCAAGTGCTCGCGAACCATGGGGCCGTCGTTGCCTTTTGCCAACGCAATGAGTTCATTTTTAATCGATTCGCGCGCATCGAAGGCGGCGGTGCGGAGTTCTTCGATCAATGTGTCTACGGCTTGCATGCAGTCTCCTCTGAGCACTGGGTAACCGAAGAATTGGAATGTGTGGAGCGCGATGACTACGCTGAAGACATGTCAGTGTTCGATCTTCTCTCTACTGTTGATCGCGAACGGCTCAGTTTGGAGGCCGAGGTCGTGCGTTTGGGGGATGGTGAGTCGCTTGTCAAGCGTGGCAGTTCGGCGGACGCTCTGTTTCAGGTGGAAACGGGTCGGCTCGAAGAGGTGGATGGTCGCAAGAACCCTGAGGTCATCGTCGACGTGCTGACATCCGGCCGCGCAGTCGGTGAAATTTTTGTAGTCGATAAGGCTCCGTGGGACTTTGACATTCGAGCCGTGGAGTCCAGCACTGTTTTGAAATGGTCTCACGATTCGCTTGAACGGCTGATGGAGAGCGATGCTGCGCTCGGTGTACGATTTTTTCGAGCGCTCAGCCAGTCGACCATCCATCGGGCTCGGCTTGGCCGAACCACTGCCGTGTCGTCGCGGCAGCTTGAGGTATCCAGCGTGAGCCTTCAGCTTGCCGCAGCTGCGGAAGAAGAGGCCCGTCGAGTTGCGGGCCGGGCTCGTGCTGTGTGGGCAGCGGCTGAAGACAATGCAACCAATCCATCCACCAGTGAAACGCATCTGGACGCGGCCGAACAAGCGGTGGGCGATCTTGCAGGTGCAATGAATGCGTGGATTTCCAACATCTCAAGTACAGCCGTGGCTCAACGAGCGGGGGGCGTGCTGCGTTCCGAGCTTCGTCCGTTTCTTGCAAAGGCCCAGAGTGGCCAGTTGGGGTTGGAACCGCGGGTATCGCAAGGGTCCCAAAGTCGTCTGCTGGCCCACCTGCTTCTCAACAGTCCCTCGGGCACCGATGTTCTTGGGGAGCGGATCGATGCCGGGGTGCTCCGTTTACCCTCGGTGGTCGGACTGCGCGCTCGCACGGCGCTTGCAGTCGAAGCCGCTGCATCGGCCATGCCAAAGGAACGTCGGTTTCGAGGGGCTCTGCTGCAGCCAAACTGCGGCGCATTGTTGGCACGACTGCTGCCTCTGATGACGGCCAATGGCGCCGATCTTGCCGTGATCGACGGCGATCCATCGGTCTTGGCCTTTGTCGATGCGGGCCTCCAAGCGCGACCCACGGAGGTTCGACTGTCCATGCGACATGCCGACTTGTCGGGTCTACAGCCCATCAGCATTGGTGTTGATCTCGACCTTGTGATTGTCGATGGACTTGTTGATTACCTCCCCTCACGGCAGCTTGGAGTGGTGTTGAATGCTGCGCGGGAAAGTCTGGCCGCGCACGGTCAGTTGGTCATTACGGCGATGGCTCCATCCAACGACGCCCGACTGATGGAGCACGTTCTGCGATGGCCAATGTTGCGCCGGACGTGCGATGAGTGGGTGTCGATGTTGAAGGCCGCAGGCTTCGATTCGGTTGGCACTCCAAGGGGTGAACAGAAGGATCACTGCGGACTTGTGTTGTCTGCTGTTCGATCCGATGCCACACAAGATTAATTTACGTGCTTGCTCTTCCGGAGTGGAGGGCCTACCTTTTCTTCTCAACCGTGAACATGAACGCAACGGAGTGATTCACATGATTGCAACATGGACTTTGTTCCTCGGGCTGGCTTCGGTCGGCTGCGGCGGCGACGCCTCCACGGCGGATGCTCCCAATGGAGACGCGTCGGCGACGTCTTCGGAAGCCTCTGCCCCTCCCAAAATAGCCAAGTTTGATCCCGCGATGCTGAAGGGAGAGGCCCTGAAGATCGCGCTCGTGCCGAGTCCGGCTGAGATGCAGAAGGCGTTGGCCAATGCCGGTCTGACTGCGCAGCTCGCGGACATGGTCAAGAATCGCGACATTACGATGGACATCGAGAATAAAGATCAAATCGCAGTCCGAACCGGCGTCATTCTTGCCGATCTCGTTCTGACGGTGAAGTCAGCCTCGAAAGAAGACCAGCTTCGCCAACTCCGACGCATCAAAGAAGGCATGAAGAGCCTCGGTGCCGGAGACGACGTTCAAAAGACTTTGGATGATCTGCTTGGACGAATCGAGAGCGATGCCGGAAGCCGGGAAGACCTATTGAAGGAGTTCGACGAGTTGTCTGGTGTCCTCGTGCCCGACCTTACATACGAAGCCGGCGAGTGGGTGATTCCGCTGATCAAGGCGGGTTCATGGCTGGAAGGCGCGCATCTCGTGGCCGGTGCCATCAAAGAGGAGGGCAAGTTCGAAGAAGCCGGCAAGCTGCTTCGCCAGCCACACGTCATTGATTATTTCATCGAGTATGTCGACCGAGAAGGGTCAGAAAAGGCACCCGATGCAGTGATCGAAAAGCTCAAAGAGACCCTCGCCACGCTTAAGGAAGTGACCGGCAAATCCGTCATCGAAGAGGAAGACGTCAACACCATTCACAGCGCAACTGCTGCTGTGCTGACGATGCTGTAGGGAGAAGACATGCGCCTTTTAGCCTTAATGGGAATTCTTTCGCTCGGTAGCGGTGAGGCCACTGCCGACGAAGAAGAAGCAGACACATGCCTCCGGACCAAAATCTGGGAAGGGTACAACGAGGGCTGGGCGGTTCGAACCGCAACCAGCGCCACGCTCGAAGAGGGTGGGCACCGCATCTACGTCGTGACCATGTATGCGGGTAACGAGTACCGGCTTCAGGTTTGCGGTGATGCCAACGCCAACAATCTGGATATTGTTCTGCACGACGCAAATGGAACGGAGTTGATGCGGGATGAATCCGCAGATCGAGAACCGCTTGTGAACTTCAAGCCGTCCAGCACCGACACCTATTACATCGCCGTCTACGCCGGTTCGCTGGCCAAAGGCCAAGATAAGGCCGGCGTCGCGATGGCGGTGACCTACAAGTAGGACGCGATGAACCACGCCAGCCTCGAGTCCCGATTTCTTGAAGAGGTCGGGGGTCAGGATCTCACTCCAGACGAAGTCCGCCAACCCGCGGACTTCGCGGCATTGGTGGTGCGGACGCTGGGGTTGGTGCAGCCAACGGATGCGCAGATTGATGCACTCACGCGCACCCTTGCGTCGGCCTCGGGATGGGCCACCTCGCAGGCGTCTGGGCTCGTCAATCTGGCGTTGTCGGCTGAGTTCCGCGATGGTCTTCGCGATGAAGAGTTTTGGGTATTCTCCGTTCATTTTGGGGATGCTGCTGCGCGAGAACTGAAAGCGCAGAGTGATGCCGTCGATCTGAAGGGGTTTTCCGAACGGTACGGGGCCAGCGCATGCCTCCGCTTGCTGAACGCATTGTTTGAGGTCGTTACCGCGGATGGCCATGCCAATCGGCGCGATGTTCGTCGCCTTGAAGAAGCGGCCGAAGAACTCGAGGTCGATCCGATCCTTGTCACCGCATTGCTTCAAAAACACGACGACCGGATGGCCTCGGGTGAGATGCGGTTTAGTCTCGATTCGGATCGGTTGGTCGTGGGCCGTTCCGTGGGCGTGGATGTGATTCTAGCCGACCCGCAAGTGGCACCGCGGCATGCGGAACTGGTTCGGGATGGGAAAGGATGGCGGGTCGTCGACCTCGAAAGCGGGCGGCCGACTGTGGTCAACAATCGTCCTGTGTCGTCCGCTCCTGTTGGGGTGGGCGATGTCCTTCAAGTGGGGCCGTACCAACTCACGATGGAGGCGGATGCGCTTCGCGCGTCCAGTGAGCGCAGCTTCAGTTCACTGAGCATGCGGGGTCTAAGGCGGAGTATCGGTTCCGTGACCCTGCTTGATGATGTGAGCTTCACGGTATTTTCGGGTGAGGTTATCGCGGTGGTCGGGCCCTCCGGGGCTGGAAAGACAACCCTGCTGAACGCGATCAATGGCACAGCACCCGCCGACGAAGGGTCCGTTCTATTGGATGGTTTGCCGTTTCATCCCCAATTGAATCGGGACCGTTCCCTCGTGGGAATCGTACCGCAGGATGACCTCGTTCATGCTGAATTAACCGTTGAGGAAAGCCTGTTCTATTCCGGTCGACTGCGGCTGGGGCACAAGGCATCCGACGCGGAGGTTCGGCGCCAAGTGGACCGGGTAATCGACGAGTTGGAATTGGATTCGATCCGAGGCAACCGCATCGGCGATGCGTTGAATCGAGGCATCTCCGGTGGTCAGCGCAAACGAGTAAATCTCGGACAGGAGTTGATGACGAAAACCACCAAGGTGCTCTTTTTGGATGAACCCACATCAGGATTGGATCCGAGAGCCTCTCAGGACATCGCGCGAAGCGTCCGCCAACTCGCAGACCGCGGCCGAATTGTATTCCTTGTCACTCACGATCTGACCCCAGAAATCATGGCCCAAGTCGACCACATGCTCGTGATGGCACCGGGGGGACGGCTCGCATTTTTTGGACCACCCCAGCAGGCATGCCGCTGGTTTGAGGTGGAGACTCCCGATGGTGTCTTCAATCGCTTCTCGGACCGCAAGCCTCAGGAATGGGCCGAATCCTACCGGCAGAGCCCTGCGGCTCGGCGCTACGTCGAGACCCGCGAACATCTTCTCGAGTTGGGCGGTGTGTCTCGACCGCCTGTGATGGACGAGGTGCCATCCCGTCAGTCCGTTTGGTCCCAAGTGAGGGCTCAGGTGGAGCGGTACACCAAGGTCAAATGTCGCGATAGGACGGGAATGGCGGTCCTCGCGGCCCAGCCACCGTTGCTGGCTGCCGTGATGTGGGTCGTCTTTCCCAAGCCTACAACTGCCTTGATGTTCATGGTTGCCTTGTCGTGTCTTTGGTTTGGGATGTCGGTTGCCGTTCGGGAGTTGATCACCGATCGGGTGATCTGGATGCGTGAACGGCGCGTTGGCGTCGGCGTAGGGCCTTATGTGGCCAGTAAGGTCGTCGTTCTGGGCGTGCTGGTGGGCATGCAGTGTGCTGCGTTCATTGGATTGCTGCACTGGGCTCTTGGGATGGCCGAGTATGGATTCAGTGTGATTCAACTTGGCGGTGTTGGCGTCTTGACGGGAGTCGTTGGAATGACTCTCGGCTTGCTGGTCAGCGCATCTTGGACCAGTTCTGAAGCGGCGGTCGGAACGCTCCCGTTGCTCTTGATTCCTCAGATTACGTTCTCGTCCATCATGGTCAGTGTGCGCTCGATGAGTGAGCTTGCTCAGGTGTGCAGCTGGTTCACCGTACAGCGGTATGCCTTCGACGCGGTGATCAAGTGCGGCGATGAGTTGGCCTACTTCAAGTACGGGCAGTGGCAACGACAAGGAGTCCGAGGATTTCTGTACGAACTGGGGCTAAAGCAAACTTCATCTGCCGATGACTTGGGGCTCAGCATCGAGCAGCTGTATGTCTGCCTCGGTGGGTTTTCGATTCTGTTTCTCTGTGCGGCGACGGGACTGGTATGGGTCCGTGGCCGGGCCGGTTAGACCGCAGGGTGCCGACTGATTGGTTCAACCCGATCGGATGCCTCGAGGTCGAGTCGGTAGACCACCATCTCCTTCCCGTAGAATCGAAATGTGCCGCTCGGCTCAAACCCCCAACTCTGGAGTTGTCGGTTGGCTCCTTCATTGTCGGTCTCTGTGGTCACCTTCACGGCTGAGTGGCCTCGCGCAAGAAGGTCATCGAACAGCACCTTGTTGATGTGACCGCTCACCCGTTTGCCGCGCAGGTCTGGTTCGAAGCTGCAGAACAGGCTCTCAGCCGTTCCGCCGCCGCCGGACAGACTCCCGTATCGATGGGTTTGAATGAGTCGTGCAATGAGTCGCGGTGACAAGAGGTTGGGCAGGGCTGCCCACGCGAGTACGGGCCATGCGCGACGGAGTGTCGCTCCCATCATTGCATCGGTGTCCTGACTGCCTGCAATGAACCCGCGTACCCGGCGGTCTTCCTCGTAGACGAACCCCAAGAATCGGTCGTCATCGATGAGAGACGCATACAGGGCCTTCAGGAATCCGACCCCGAGCATCGCCCAGGTGGAGCGCCCCATTGCCGCGTGGTGGAGTTCGGCGACAGAGGCCGCATCGAGGGCAGCCATGGGGCGAATTCTTTCCATGACTGAGGGGTCGACGGTGAAGGGCCGAGGAGTCATTCGTCGCGATGCTTTTTGATGGTTTCCAGAAATGGCGTCTGGTGAATTGCGCGATGTTGGGCCGCCAGAAAGTTGCCGATGCCGTTTTCGAAATCGGTCGCGAAGCTTTCATTTAGAAGCCGACGAGCCAGCGTGACGGCCACGGTGTGAATGGGTCCAAACGCTCCGATCGTGGCCGTCAATGCGGAATCCAAGTCGCGCGTCACTTCGCCGATGAGGCCGAGATTTAGTGCGTCTTCAGCCGACAATACCGGGCACTGCATGATCAGTCGTTTCGCGCGACCGAGGCCAACATGCTTCGCCAGCCTGAACGTTGCCATCCCAGGAAGAAACCCCAAGTGAACCTCGTTGAACTGGAATGTGGAGTTTGGCGTCGCAACCACAGCATCGGCAACCAAAGCCAGCTGAGCGCCCCCTCCCAAGCAAGGACCGTCAACCAGCGCGATGGTGGCCTTCGGTAATCGTTCAATCCGAACGCAGATCTTCTCCCACTTGTTGAAGCCGTGAATGTCCATGGGTTCATCGGGTTTGAATTCGGCAAAGTCGATGCCCCGAGAGAATCGTCCCTCGGCACCCTGAAACACCACAACTTTGCAGTCACTCTCGTCCTCGAGGTGATTGCAAACCGAAGTGAGCTCGCGAACCATGGCCATGGTGATCGTCTCGTGCAGCAGCGTAATCTTGGCGACATCGCCGGACTCTTCGAAGCTGAGGGTTGTGTACATTGTTCTCCTACCACTGCAGCAATGCAGTCTCGATGGTTGAACCGGGGCCCATGGTCATCATGACACCGCGGTCTCCAGGTCTCACAGCGCCCTCATTCAGCAGCCGCTGGTAACTAAACAAGAAGGACCCGCTTCCGAGGTTGCCGAACTGGCGCAGAATGTCGACGGTATGGCGCACGTCGTGGGCGGTAATCCCAATGTTGTACTTGATGGCGTCGATGACTTTCTTGCCACCGGAGTGGATGATCCAGTGATCGATGTCGCGGCGCTTGAGGCGGTTGCGCCCCAGCAATCCATTGATCGGGGTCTCGGCATGAATTCCGAGGACGTAGGGGACGTCACGGTCCAGATAGAACCCAAACTTACCGTGCTGACTCTGCCAGTCGTAGCGCATGGCACCCCAGGCATCGGGAATGATGTGGCTATAAAAATCCATAATCTGCGGCACGGGGTTCTCGTCGGGTGCTTCCCCACGAAGGAGTACAGCAGCGCACCCGTCACCAAACAGACTGTTGACGACTCCGGTTGTAATGGCGTCATCGTAGACGTACAGCGCCGAGTTGACTTCGCAGCAGACCATGAGCGCATTTCGACCCGGATTGGCCGCACACCAGTTGGCGGTGGGATTGAGCCCATTGAGGCCCGCATTGCACCCCATTCCGACGAGGTCAGCGCGATGACAGTCGACCCGAAAACCGAGGTGCTTGATGAACATGGCCGTCAGACCCGGCAGCATCAGCCCCGTCGAGGTGATGCAGCACAGGTAGTCGATGTCGGCGGTTTTCAATCCTTGGGGTTCGAGCGCCTTAGCGATCGCTTCGCGGGCAAGCTTCAGTGACCATTTTCGATGCTTGCGGAGCAGTGACTCTTGGTCTTCGCGGGGAATCCCTTCGGCATCCGGTTCGGGCAACACAAGGTGACGACCTTCGATGTGGCTGGCTTGAAACATGGCACGTACCGTTGGGTTGGCCACGCGAAACAGGTCCAAAACATCCTGCTGTGAGTAGCGATTGGGTGGGTTGGAGGTTCCAACCGACAGGATCTTGGCCTTGGTGGTGCTCATGAAGAAACAGTGTGCCAGTAATGCGGGTCTCGGTGCCATGGAGATTATCGGCTGTGGGCAGTTTTACGGCGATGATCGACCTTTTAAGCGGAGTCAAAGCGGTCACTTTCCCTGCTGGCCGGACCCGCTCCATGGGGCATTGGCGGGCCAGCTGGTGCCGAAGCCATTGCAGTGGTCGTCACGCCCGCGCCTCAGGTATCTCGGTCTCGCAGTCCGTACAGGACCGATTGTGCTTCGCGCTCATCTCGCAGCGACGCATCTTCGGCTGCTGCGTTTACGATTCGCTTCGCCGCGGTTGCTGCCCGAGGATTGGCGAGGATTCGCTGGGCCCACCGCTCCGCAGCGTCTCCCGGTGAATCGGCCGTGAGGTGTCCAAGCCCAAGCTGGGCTGCACGCTCAGCGCCGATCGATTCGCCACCGAGGATGACCTGTTTTGCGACGGATGCGCCAAGCAGCGACGCAAGGCGCGTGGATCCTCCGGCTGCTGGTATGATTCCGAGTTCGACCTCTGGCAGCCGAAAGATTGCCCCCGGCCCGATGACACGCAGGTCGCAGGCGAGGGCAA
>Ga0160422_10002069_pt1 | contig 12580 bp, 8 predicted proteins | sample Fk160mmetaG_FD_108192 | JGI IMG/M metagenome (GOLD analysis project Ga0160422, IMG submission 108192) | Marine microbial communities from the Central Pacific Ocean - Fk160115 60m metaG | ecosystem: Environmental > Aquatic > Marine > Oceanic > Photic zone | place: The Central Pacific Ocean...
AGATCCCATTGCTCATGCGTTTGGGCGTATTCGGGACTGTTGACCATTTCTTGGTGCACGAACTGGTCAACTTCCCACCATTCAATCCGATCTATTTTCATGCCGTGCTACCCTCTCTCTGCCGCTGATAGGCAATGGCGTAAAATATGTGCGTTTGTCCGCTGCTGTTAGGCTCGGAGCGATGTTAAATGTAGTTGCTGAAGAGAAGTCCGTCACCCGGCTACATTTCAATAAGCATCTCGTGCGTAAAATTGACCTGTTTGCGGGAGACGCGGTGGCGCTTGAACGGAGCAAACACGCTGTTGTCGATGTGTCCCCAAGGTGGATCGTCATAGTAGGATTCATGCTCGACTAGCTGCCAGCCCTGATGCGTTTTCGGCATGATGGCCAACGCATTGGCATCGGTGCCCACAGAGGTGAGAGGTATCCAACAGTTGCAGCCCAGTTCTGGCGCGATCTTCCAGTGGTAAAATAACTGCATCCCCCCTGTGCTTCGTTGAACGTTCCGTGCTTGATGCCAATCTGATCGGTAAAGCGCTCGACTGGATCGCCCAGTAAGGCGGCCATCGCCTCCGCTAGGTTAGCGTGGTCGACGACGTTGGCAAAGACGGTCTCCTACGATGCAGGTCGCTGTATGCCGGTGGGCAGCAAGGTGTCGTTTTCCGATCGATAGCGTTCGGGATTTAAGGCTTGGAAGTGGCCACTAGGCCACGGGGCCAGTTGCTGTCCTATTTCCAATGCGCGCAGCTGTACGGCCTCTATAGAAGGTTTTGGTATGAGGTTGGGAATCAGGCAATAACTTTTTCTCTGTAGTGCTTTATGTGCGTGCTTGAAATGGTAGACATGGCTTTCCTCCAGTGCAGAGTGGGCGCAGTCGTGTGGCAAGATCGTGTCATGGCGCTCTTTAAGCGCCAGACGTCTCTCGGTTGCGCAGCACATAGGTGCGATCGTCAAAGACTACGTTGTCGCGGAGTGGTATAGTATGGGCTCCTCCGGTGATAACGAGATGGCCGTTCAGCACGCTGGCCGCGCCCCATGCCTGCTCGGTGGGCAGGTTGGGACCGCTGCGCCAGCTGCGCGTATGCGGGTCGTAGCAGCGTATGAGCCCGTCGCCAAATCCGCCAATGAGCCATACTTCTCCTTGCCAAGCGGCTAATAGCGGGCCTTGGCCTATAGGACCCGGCTGGGGAAGGTCGTCGTCCCATAGGCTCGTGTTCACATCGTATGCGTAAAACCCATCGATACTCGCGCAGTAAATGATTCCGTCCAATTCACACCCGTGTCCCTGACGGGTGGGCTCGAGCAGCGGCGTTTCGAAGCGCCATGCCGCTTCGCCTGGGCCAATGCTCTCGACGGAATCTAGCTTTGGGCCACCGTTGTGTGCCGCGCCGCCGATGGCGTAGATGCGACCGTTGCAGTTGACCACAAAGGGATCTGTGCGCGCCGTGTGCAGCGAGGGGCCTGGCTGCCACGAATGGCAGCTCGGATTGTAAACGAGCACCGTATAGAGCACCTGGCCTTCGCCGTCCCAGTGCGGATAGCGCGTCTCGCCGCCGACAACCCACACGCAGCCTTCCAACTCGCCCAGGCCACAGTAGCGGCGTGGCTCTGGCATGTGATCAATGACGCGCCAGTAGGTGCCATCCCAGCGGAAGAGCTCGTCCAAGACGTGGGCGCGCGGGGGTAGACCCCATTCGCCGGCCCATCCACCTGCTACGTAGAGCTGACCCTGGCAGGCAGTGGAGAAGATATCGTGATTGCCGCCGCCCGGCAGGCGTCCGGGACGCCGGTTCCAGCGGCGTTGCCACGCCGCTGTTGTAGGAGGCTGGCGATACAGCGCATCGTTCGTTGCCGCCCACAGCGTGCCCTGTGCATCGGTGCTGACGCAGCGTGCCGCGGCCGGCAGCGATGTCAATAGGCGAGAGTGGACAGAGTCATCTGCGGCGGTATTGATCTCGAGCAGGTCGCCGTTTGCCATTGCGACCATGAGCAACTCGTCCGGCGATCGCCCCACGGCCGTAACGGTAGACTGCGGGTGGGGCGATAAGACGGTCTGCCAGCCCTTTTCCATTTCGCGCGGGCAGAACCGCCGCCACTGCGTTGGGCCAATAAGCCAGATATAGCCCACGCTATCGGCAAAGAGCACGTCTTGCGGCTCGGTAGAAGTCCAAGCACTCTGCCACGCGTCCGAGGCATTGGCCGGGAGGACGAGCACGTGGCCATTGGTTATGCTCCAGAAATTGCCGTATACGTCGAGCGCACAGGGAGCCGGCGCGTGGGACTCGTAGTGTCGGGGGTTGGCGACGAACGTGCCGTCGATTCGTCGTCGAGTCGTGCAGCCCTCTACCCATATATCGCCGTCTGGCATACAGGCGATCTGTTGCCGGCCCTGCGGGTTGTTGGCAAAGAGCTGCGTGAGCTCGTTGGCCGGTGCATCCGCTGCTGGGTCTATTTCGTAAATGTGGCCGGCTTCCGTCCAGTAGAGGTGTCCATCCGGTCCGAGGGTGACCATCTCCGGTGCAGATCTATTGAGGTGGCCGAATTGGCCGTTGCGCACGAGCGCGAGGCCATCGGAAAGGGCGACGATCAAGTCGCCGCCGCTATGCGGTTCGAAAAGGGCGTGCGGTGTGGTCGCCAGCGTGCAGATTGCTTCCATAAGTTTTGCCTTTAATCTGGGCAAAAAGAAGCCGGTCGAAACAGCCGGTCGACCGGCTTCACAGGTGGAAATCTGTCAGATTCGTACTAGCTGTCTTGCAAAATTTGGTTGAGCGTCTGGCTTGGCCGCATGGCCGCAGCGGTTTTGGATTCGTCCGGATGGTAGTAACCGCCGATGTCGACGGGAGCGCCCTGAGCGGCGTTGAGTTCGTCTATAATTGTCTGTTCGTTGGCGGCCATTGCTTCGGCGAGCTGAGCAAATTCTACTTGTAGGGCGGCATCATCGCTCTGAGTGGCTAGTGCCTGTGCCCAGTAGAGTGCCAAGTAAAAGTGGCTGCCGCGATTGTCGAGCTCGTTTACCTTGCGCGACGGCGATTTACGCTCAATTAGGAACGTTCCTGTTGCTTTATCCAGCGCGGCGGCTAGGACTTTGGCGCGGTCGTTTTCTGTCTTGTAGCCGAGATCCTCTAACGATACGGCCAGGGCGAGGAATTCGCCGAGCGAATCCCAGCGCAGGTGACCTTCTTCCACAAATTGCTGCACGTGCTTGGGAGCAGAGCCGCCGGCACCTGTTTCAAACAGGCCACCTCCGGCCAGCAGGGGCACGATAGAAAGCATTTTGGCGCTGGTGCCCAGTTCTAAGATGGGGAAGAGGTCCGTTAGATAGTCGCGCAGCACGTTGCCGGTTACGGAGATGGTGTCTTTGCCATCTTTGGCTCTCTGTAGGCTCAGTCGCATGGCGTCGACGGGCGCCAGTACCTGAATGTCGAGGCCGGTCGTATCGTGGTCTTTAAGATAGGTTTCGACCTTGGTAATCAGATTGGCGTCGTGCGCTCTATTTTGGTCGAGCCAGAAGATGGCCGTCGCGCCCGTCTGGCGCGCCCGCGTTACGCCGAGCTTGACCCAGTCGCGGATGGGAAGGTCGCGCGTCTGGCACATGCGCCAAATGTCGCCCTTTTGCACGGCGTGCTCCAGCAGGATCTGGCCGGCTGCATCAACGACGCGCACGGTGCCACTGTCGGCAATCTCAAACGTCTTATCGGGCGAGCCGTACTCTTCGGCCTTCTGCGCCATGAGACCGACGTTGGAGACGTTGCCCATCGTTGACACGTCAAAGGCGCCGTGCTCTTTGTGAAAATTGATCGCCTCTTGGTAGATGCGCGCATAGCAGCGGTCGGGAATAGTAAACTTCGTGTCTTTCTGCTGGCCGTCGGGATCCCACATTTGGCCCGATTCCCGTATGGCCGCTGGCATGGATGCGTCAATAATGACGTCGCTTGGCACGTGCAGGTTTGTAATGCCGCGGTCTGAATTGACCATGGCCAGCGCAGGCCGATTCTCGTAGCAGGCTGCTAAATCGGCCTTGATCTTTTCGCGCTGTGCTTCGGGTAGTGATTCTATTTTAGCATAGACATCGCCTATGCCGTTGTTGACGTCCACGCCGAGTTCATTAAGTGCGTCGGCGTGCTTTTCCAAAGCGTCTTTGTAGTAGGCGGCTACGGCATGGCCAAAGAGAATGGGGTCGGACACCTTCATCATGGTGGCTTTTAGGTGTAGAGAGAACAGCACGTCCTGTGATTTGGCATCTTCGATCTGCGCTTCGTAGAAGGCGCGCAGGGTCTTGGTGTTCATTACCGCGGCGTCGACTACTTCGCCCTCTTGGACGGGGTTTTTCTCTTTCAGCACGGTGCATTGGCCGGCTGCATCGACAAACTGGATACGCAAATCGCCCGCTGCTGAGATGATCGCTGACTTTTCGCTCGAGTAGAAGTCACCTTCCTCCATGTGCGCGACGTGCGATTTTGAACCGGCGCTCCAAGGGCCCATGGAATGCGGGTTTTTCTGTGCGTATTCCTTCACGGCTGAAGCGACGCGCCGATCTGAGTTACCCTCGCGCAGAACGGGGTTTACGGCGCTGCCCAGCACCTTGGCATAGCGCGCTTTAACTTCGCGTTCTGCGTCGTCTTGCGGGTCTTCTGGATAGCCGGGAATGCCGTAGCCCTGGGACTGCAGCTCTTTGATGGCCGCGTTAAGCTGGGGAATAGAGGCGCTGATATTGGGTAACTTGATGACATTGGCTTCGGGTGTCTTAGCAAGCTCGCCGAGTTCGGTTAAGTCGTCCGACTGCTTCTGCGCGTCACTTAGATGCTCTGGAAACTGGGAGAGAATACGGCCCGCTAGTGAAATGTCGCGCGTCTCGATTACAATGCCCGCTGCTTTAGTAAAAGTTTTGATAATGGGCAACAACGAATAGGTGGCCAGCATGGGCGCTTCGTCTGTCTTGGTATAAATAATCTTAGATGTGGTGGGCATGTCTGTTCCTTGCGGTTAGCCAATTCGGCGCACGGGGGCGCGTCTTTTAGGGAAGATATAAAAAATTAGCTGGAAGCCAGATCGTCAAGGAGCGACCTCTCGTCAGTCACTACTCACTTGCCGTCACGAGCGTACGTATAGCGCTGTCATGCATTAAGCTGCCCCGATCAGACAGTGTAGTCCATGACGAGGACGTCGTCGGCGATGGGGCGCAGCAGCGTTTGGCCTAGCGCAACGTGTTCGGGGTGGGGCAGGTAGGCGTCGCGCGCAGCTCCGTCGACAAACGTCATTACAAAGCCCCAGTCAAACCCGTGCGTCTTACCTTCGGGACTGTTGTTGTCGCCTCCGCTGACCGACTTGATGCCGGCTATTTTATTCTCGCGCTGCAGAGTAATTAGGCCTTCAAGCAGGGCCTGTTTCTGCTCGTCTGTTGTTCCGGCTTTGAGTTTGAGCAAAACGATGTGCTGAATCATAGGGTGCTCCCGCTAGGTGAAATGAGCTGCGTCTATGCGCTACGGCGCTCGCGCAGTTCCGCTGTGGCCGTACAACCGAGTTGAATCATATTGTTGATCAGGTCGGCTTTGAGCAAATCGGCCACGTGATCACCTCCTCTGCAGTCCAGCGCAGCTACGCCATACATAAATGTTCTGCCCAACAGTATGAAATCGGCGCCCAGTGCCAATGCGTGCGCGAAATCCAAACCGCCGCGCACCCACCGCGTGCGCAATCGCAGGCAGTGCATCTATAGCTGCTGGGGCGCCGTCAAACTGACGGCCTCCGTGGTTAGAGACCATGATCCCATCAAAGCCGAGCGCTACGGCGCGCTCGGCTTCTGCCGAGGTTAAAATCCCTTTCAATACGAGCGCCCCGTCCGTCGTGACTAGCATGGTCGTAAATCCAGCATCGCGTGTTCGATGGATCAGATCGTGGCGAATATCTGCTTGTCGCGGAGGATACAGCTGAAACCAACCCATGCCGTCTGCTAGTGGACCGATGGTTTCAGGTGCTTCTGTTGCCGCCGTGCTCAGGGTATAGGGAAAGCGATAGACCGCCACCGCACGCGCCAGGATTCGCTCGGCGCGCGGCCACATCAGCGCCGTCAGACCCACTGGTGAAATGCTGAAGGGTACGGCTTAGTCGATGTTAAACAGGTGCGTTGTTAGTTGGGGTTCGAACGCGCCCTTCATGAATTGCGGCACTAGCGTAATAGATTCTAGTGCCGCGTGATTGCGTCGCACGCACTCGTCGGCGCCCGTGCCGCTATCTATATACTCCCAGGCAAAGTAGGGAATGCGCTCCTTGGCCCGTCTGCGTAGGTCTTCGATAGATGGATATCGATTTAGCAGATTGGCCAAAGAGTGCTCCCGTCGTTTATCATGCGTTCGTACTGTGCTCGCCCACTAGGCGTATACCGCTTGGATCATCGCATTGATATAGCCAAAACAGTAGGAATAAGACTGGTAGTATCCTTTAGGATCATCTGCGCTGCGGGGCACGTGGTCCGGATCAATGCCGTAACAATAGCCCACGTCTTTGAGCGCTTTGAGCACTTTGAAAAAGTCCATATCGCCCTCGTCTGGGAGCGCTTCGCGGAAGCTGTAGCGTTTGCCGAGTAAGTTGCGATAGTGCACGAGAAAAATGGTGTTGCGACTGCCGAAGTACTCTATGAAGGGGAAGACCTCGGTCGCTGAATCTTCAAGCATTTCGGCAATGGAACCAACGCAGAAGTTCCAGCCGTGATAGGGGCTGCGCTGGATTTCTATGAAGCGCTTCATGCCTTCAAAGTCGTTGAGCACTTTGTCGACGCCCTTATATCCTGGTGGCACGGGTGGATCTTCCTGGGAGTTGCCCATGCGCACCTTGCACTCTTCCGCTACGGGAATCATGCGTTCCAGCAGGTATTCAATGCGCTCCCAGCGCATCTCTGCGGTGACGCGGCCGGCATCTGTTAAGGTGGCTTGTTCTTCGGCCGAAACCTTATCGAGGCGGAAGGCCGTGTGCATAAAGCCGCCGCGGCCCTCTTCCTGTTCGGTGCGGTCGATGGGCAGGACGCAGGTGTTGTAGCGCAGTGAGTCGATGCCCGCACGCGCTGCATTGCGAATCATCTCGCACACGATATCGATCTCGCGATCTCGCTCGGGGCTTTTGCCGTAGTATATGATGTTGGGTAGGTGCTCGTATATGGGCAGCGCGGACATATCGAGCGTCATGCCGAACGCCTCGTGTCGTTCGCGTTCTTGCTCGAGCTCTTCCAGCTTCCAACCAATGCCTTCGTGAAAGGGGAATCGTGCTGCCTTATGGCGCACGCCATTGCGCTGTAGAAAGCGCAGCTCTTCATCAGTTGAGCCAAAGCCCTGCGTGCGCACATACATTCGTTTTTCGCCGTTGGCAGACTGCGCCGATGGACCGGCTGCCGATGCGGCTGCTTCTCCAGCTGCTAGGCCCTTATCATAGGATTCTTCCGTTGTCATATGTCCTCCGTCGTCTAGGATGTGGGTTGCATGGTCGCCAAGCGAGTAGGCGGTGAAAGGTAGAGCAGTGATCTTATGAGAGCAAGGTATATATGGTGCAAGCTAAGCCTGCTGCAGCGAGTCGGCGTTCGTCTGTATTTTTTCTATCGCTGTGACGATATCTGCAATGTCGCTTTCTTCTCCCAAGAGCAGGTTTTGCGTCAGCCAGATAGACTCTTCAGCGCAGACGCGCTCGGTGACCGGACAGTGCACCCGACCGTAGTCAGGACAACCTTTGTAGTAGGGACTATCAAGCGGATAATTGGCAAAGCGCGCGGCAAAAGCCGGTTCGCGATAGAGCGGTCGATAGCCAGCGCTGCAGGGAATCCCCTCTCCGTTGAGCGCCTCGATGAAGTGATCGCGCGCGATGCCGTTAAATGCTGCCGCCGAGTAGCGCATCACGAATAAGTGGTAGGCATGGGTGGTGATGCGTTCATCGGGTTCAGTCGTGTCTATGCCCTCAATGCCCTCGATAGCGTCGTTTAGCGCCTTTCCGTTGCGACTGCGCCGTTCAGCGAGCGTATCTAGCGACTTGAGCTGGCTGAGCAACAGGCCAGCCTGAAACTCTCCTAGGCGATAGTTGCCGCCTATGAGCGGGTGTTCGTACCAAGCCCCTTCTGGACTGCGGCCGCAGTTGTGTAGTGACCAGACTCGCTGCGCTAGCTCGGGGTTGCTGGTCGCGATAAATCCACCTTCCCCAGCGTTGAGGTTTTTGCTGGCCTGGAAACTGAATGTGCCCAAATCGCCGATCGCACCTACCCGCTGCCCTTTCCACGCGGCGGCATGGGCTTGAGCCGCATCTTCTATCAGGCGTATATCGTGTTTTTTGGCCAGCGCGGTCAGACGGTCTAAGTCAGCGGGTCGACCGGCGATGTGCACCGCTATAATCGCTCGCGTTCGAGGCGTGATGGCGGCCTCTACGGCGTCTGGGTCAATATTATATGTCGAGGGTTGTATATCGACGAATACGGGCACTGCTCCGATGAGTGCTACGGCACTGGCGGTGGCAACAAACGTATAGGATGGCACGATAACTTCGTCGCCCAAGCCGACGCCGGCGGCTTCTAAGGCAATCTGAAGCGCGGTCGTACCGCTGTTGACAGCGACTCCAGATTCGGCTTCCTGATACTGGGCAAATGCTTTCTCGAAAGCTTCTTTCCGGTCGCCCATAAACCAGCGTTCGCTGTGTAGGACATCGATCAAGGCTTGCTCGTCGTCTTTTGAAAAAATGGGCCAGGCCGTAAACGGCTTGGTGCGTACGGGTGAACCTCCGCATAAAGCTAGCTGATCCATAGTGTATTCTCCATAGGGTAAAAAATAGCAGGGGGCGGACGCACGCTCCGTCCCCTGCGTTCAACCTATCTCAGACGGGCATAAACGTCAAGCAATGCGTGGCGTGTATGCGCTCATTAATCGACCAGCCAGCCGAGCCGTTTAAACGCGGCCAGGGGGCAGGTCATGCTCGTCAGATAGACCGGATTTTGTCGGTGGTCACCCTGCGGGTGGATGCACTCGTATGGTGCGCCAAACTCCGGTCCTCGGCGAAAATCGTCTTCGCGAAGTTGGTCTACGTATTCCACTGCTAGTTGGCGCGCGGCCTTTTGGTCGACCTGTGCCACAGCGTAGCATACCCAGCCTGTTGGCGTATTCCAGTAGGCACCGTTTTGATAGTGGTTCTTGGGCCACTGTCCGACAACCTGTTCCCAGGCGCTTTCTGTGCTGTAATCTCTATCGGTTGGCACGTGCCGGATATTGCCTCTCCAGGCAATATTACCTTGGCTCAACGCATGGGCTAGGGACTGACAGACCTGCTGGCTATCTCCTTCGTCCCACAGGCCGCAGTAGACGGCAAAGGCTGATCCCCACACGTCGGTTTGGGCGCTTTTTCCCGTGCTGGCTTTCAGCAGGCCGTTCTCAAGCGCGAAGGTTGACTGAATGCTGGTTGCGGCGGTTTGGGCGATGGTTTCATACGTTTGGGCCTGTTCTTCTGCGCCGCATAGCTGATGCATTTGTGACAGCTGCTTTGCCGCACGAAAGCGCAGGAGCGAGCAGAAGAGAAGGTAGCCCGTATGCACGACGATATCGGTAAAACCAAAAGAAACGCCGCGCTTTGTCTCGTCGCAGTAAACGAGCTGATTGCCTTTATCTACCGAAGGTACAGTGAAGGCTAAGTCCAACCGGTCGAGTAGGCTCATGCCATCAATTACTGCGTCAAGTATATCGGGACAGTTCCCCTGACAAATGAGCTGCCAGGCGATGTTCACAAAGAAAAAGTGATCGTCCAAGCTGGGGTAATACCCCCAGGGTTGTCCCTGCTGATCGTAGTCCATTGTGCCGGGGAAAAATATGGGTTTGCCGTCAAACGTTATGTGATCGGCTATGGCTCCGTGCGGCACAAGGCTACCAGAAGAGGTATGCCAGTCGGTGGTTTGCTGGCGACGTGCCGTCAGTCGGAGCGCGTGCTCTATCTCTGCTGTTAAGATGAGCCCACACTCTAGTGACATGGCAAAATCGCGAATCCAATATGAGGGATAGCAGGCGCGCCCTCCGGGCCTAATTAGCGTGCCCCCCGTTGTGTTGGGTCCGTATCCAGCTACGGATTGGCCCGGATAGACCCGAGAGGTTTCCAGCACGTCGGCAGTCAAAGTTTCCGCAAACTGCATTGCTTCATGGAAGAGTGTATCGCGCATAAGCTATAAACCTATCTGAGTAAAAATAGATATTGCATATGAATGAGATGATATGCGTAAGAAATCAGATTATAATAAGCGATTCGTTCGCGTAGAAATCTCTTAAAGATGTCATAGCCATATTTTTATTCGCTTTCCCAGCGGCTTTACTGCCTTTCTATAGGCCGTTCTCGATCGTCTAACAGCCGCCGATATAATTGCACTTAGCGCTGTATGTCACCTACACGGTCTATTTTGGATGCACAAAAACGCTCATATCTATTTATCACTGCCGACACAGTAGAACGCACAATACGCGATGATGTGGACATTCTCTTTATGGACGTGCACATGCCCGTTCGCGATGGGCTGTAGGTTACGGAAAAGATCCGGCAAACATACGGTTATGACGAGCTGACGATTATCGGAGCGACCGCCGGTCGCGTTTGACTAACAGCGCGAGGTGTGTATCCAGACGTGAATGAAGAACACCCTGATTAAGCCCTTCACAAGATAACGTCTATTCAGCACTATGTCGGTATGTACGCGCCAGAGTGCTGCACTGGAAAGCCACCAGGTCTCTATGGAATGTCGCGATTCCCGCGAACGCAGGCCCTTGTGGCCTATCTCAGCAGGAGCATTTTTCGCGTTAACCGATTGCGTTTGCTTCCGTCGATATAGCTTAACTCGTAAAAATATACCCCGGTGGCAACCGGGTGCCCTTGGGCATCCATGCCGCGCCATAGCGCCTCGTAGCAACCGGCCTGATGTCGATTTTCTACCAAGGTAATGACGTGCTGTCCCGCTAAGTCGAAGATCTGAAGTTGGACCTGTCCTGCCGTCGACAGCTCGTAGGGGATGAGGGTTTCTGGGTTGAAGGGGTTTGGATGGTTTTGACCCAGCGCGTGGTGAGTCGGCTGGGCTTGGCTCTCTTCTTCTATGGCTGTCGATAGGATACCCGATTCGTCTTCTACTGTAAACGCTTGAGGTGACTGCGTGCCGCTCATAAAAAATAGGGGATCGCTGGTCGCACTTAGGTGATCCTCGCTCAGCGGTATGCGCCACAGGTCGGCGGCGTACGCCTCTGAGTCTTCGCTCCAATATTCGAAAACGACTTCGCGGTCGTTGTTGATAAAGCGAGGGAAGGTAAAAATCGCATCTGAGAACGTCACTAAGCCGCCCGCAGAGCCCGCACACCGATCCACGACGTTGATGATTGTTTGTAACTCATTCTCGTCTACGACCTCGTAGAGCAGGCGGCAGTCGTTTATTTGACCGTCGACGATCTCACCAGAAAATGAGGGGTTGGCCAAGTGCAGTCCCGACGGTAGAGGAGGCGACCAAGACGTGATGACTTCGTTGTTCGGGTTGACGACCTTGATATCCCAAAAGTCAATCGTCCCACCGTTGATCCCCGCCAAGCTATTATACGCATCAAAGACCACGTACTGGCCGGTTGCATCCCACTGGATCGCATCGGCAAAGCGTGTTGCGTATGTGATTACATTGGAGGCCGTGGTCGTATGGTAGAGCTTGATCGACTTATTGTTGTCGTCGTTTTCTAGATCAAAATAAAACAGGGTAGAGTCTTCATATACCGTAGTTGCAACCAACCTATTGCCATCGGGTGAGAGGGCGATAGAACTCCAGTCTCCATCGTCGTTGAGGACCTTTTCTCCCTCGCCGTTGCTTTCTATAAAACGCAGGTTGTTATCGCTGTCGATAAAGAGTAAAAACCGACCGTTCTGGGGGGCCGTAATAGCGTTGCCCGTTCCGGCAAATACCTGCGTATCCGTGAGCAGTTTGCGGTAGGGCGGTTCGTTGGGGTCAACGCCCGGCTTGGCGATAAAAAGGCTGTTGTCTCCGTCTTCGGTCGCGCCAACCGATGCCACCCAGAAGTTGCGCCCATCGATCGGTGTGGGCGTTTCCTCTACGGGTGTCTCGACTTCTTCCTCACCCGGCACGACAATGCCGACGGCATCAAAGGCGCTGCTTACAGCCGCTAATACCTGAGGATCTTCTGCGTAGAGATCAGTCGCTGCTCGCTCGGCCGCTAAGCGACAGTCGACAAAATTGCTGGTCTGAGTTAGGTAGTTGGTGAGTAGGTGGTAGTAGATTCGCGCCGTGCGCTCCCGGCCAATGGCATCGGCGATGAGAAATGCGGCTCGATTGGGGATGCCGCTGTTTATATGCACGCCACCGTAGTCTTCGTCCTCGGACAGTTCGACAAACTCATCCATGTGCGCTGGCTGCCAGCCATTGGCGTGATCGCCGTTGTGTGGATCCTCCAAGTTGCGTAGCGCGCCGGAAGGAAAGTAGGCTTCTTTGACGATGTCCTCGCCGATCAGCCAGTCGTCGTCATCAATCATAGCGCCAAAAACATCGGCAATCGATTCGTTGAGTGCGCCCGGCTGAAACCGATATTCGAGGTTG
>Ga0160422_10002070_pt1 | contig 12580 bp, 7 predicted proteins | sample Fk160mmetaG_FD_108192 | JGI IMG/M metagenome (GOLD analysis project Ga0160422, IMG submission 108192) | Marine microbial communities from the Central Pacific Ocean - Fk160115 60m metaG | ecosystem: Environmental > Aquatic > Marine > Oceanic > Photic zone | place: The Central Pacific Ocean...
GCAAGCGCGGAAAGACCGAAGCGCGGAAGATCAACTTCGAGTTTTGCAACAACAGGGCTATTCTCGTGCTTGGACCTCTCAAGGTGCAGTGCGTCTGGAAGATGTTCAATCTGAAGACGTGCTTGGGCTGGTCATTGACCGGTTTTCCCCCAAGTCCGTTGAAGACGACCCTGGACGTGTTGCCGATTCCATCGAAACGGCTTTTTTTGAGGGCGGCGGGCGATGCCAAATATGGACGGCCAAGGACACAGGCGACGCTGTTTGTCAAGAATTCAATGATCGGTTTGAACGAGATGGCGTACTCTTTCCAGAGCCCAGTCCCGACATGTTCAACTTCAACAGTCCTGTAGGCGCATGCAGTACCTGCGAAGGATACGGTCACGTGCTTGGCATTGACCCAGGCAAAGTCATCCCAGACCACACCAAAAGCATCTACGAGGGGGCCATTGCACCTTGGCGCGGAGAGCGCACCGGGCGGTGGAGAGAGCGTCTGGTCATGGGTGCCAAAGATGCGGGTCTCCCGGTGCACTCACCCTGGCATTCGTTGTCAGAAGAACAACGAGCGATGGTTTGGGATGGATGCCGGCATTTTAAGGGGATCCACGACTTTTTCGCCACTTTGGAAGCCAAGAGCTACAAAATTCAAAATCGCGTGATGATTAGTCGCTACCGAGGACGCACACTTTGCAGTACATGCAAAGGAACTCGGCTCAGCAAAGACACCCACAACGTCTTCATAGGAGATCACACCTTGCCTCTTTTGCTTCAAATGCCCATCGACGAAGTGCTCTCTACAATTCGTGGCTGGCAACTTTCCTCAAACGATGCAACCATTGCAGAGCGCTTACTGTGGGAAATTGAAACGCGTTTGCAGTGTCTACTCGATTTGGGTTTGGGATATTTAACCTTGATGCGCGGCAGCCCCACCCTGAGCGGTGGAGAATCTCAACGCATCGCCCTCAGCTCATGCGTCGGAAGTACGCTCGTTGGCAGCACCTATGTCTTGGATGAACCAAGCATTGGTTTGCACCCTGAAGACACATTCCAACTCATTGGTGTGTTGAAAAGGCTGCGTAACCAAGGAAACACCGTGGTGGTTGTCGAACACGACGACGACATCGTCAACGCCGCAGACCATGTGGTTGACATGGGTCCGCGCGCGGGTTCCTTTGGTGGTGAAGTTGTTTTTAGTGGTCCGCACTCAGGTCTTTCCAAATTGGATGCAGAACACCCCTCTCTTACTGCGGCCTATCGCAACGGCCATCGCACCATTGACATTCCCAAACAGCGGCGGGCTGTCGGAGATAAGTTGATCATGCGTGAAGTGCGAGCCAACAATCTCCAAGGATTTGACGCAACCATTCCCTTGCGCAGTCTGGTGGCCGTCAGTGGGGTAAGTGGTTCAGGAAAAAGTACCCTTATTACCCAATTGCTCGTGCCTGCCATTCAAGCCGAACTTGACGGATTCGGCGGAAATCCCAAAGGATTTGCCTCCTTGGAAGGAGACCTCGGAACGCTCGAACATCTTGAATTTGTCAATCAAAACCCCATCGGCAAAAGTTCCCGATCCAATCCGGTGACTTACGTCAAAGCGTTTGATGAAATTCGCTCGCTTCTCGCCGACACCTCTCATGCCAAAGCGCGGGGTCTCAAGCCTTCTCACTTTAGCTTCAACATTTCCGGGGGACGATGTGAATCTTGCGAAGGTGAAGGGCATGTGACGGTGGGCATGCAATTCATGGCAGACCTCAAGTTGGTATGTGAGGATTGTGGGGGCAAGCGCTTTCAAGACCACGTTCTTGAAGTGACATATCAAGGAAAAAACGTTCACGACATTCTCACGTTGACCGTCGACGACGCCCTCCTCTTTTTTGCCCCAGAACCCGGTCGTAAGCCAACCGCAGCCATCCGACGCCTTCTCGCCAAACTTCAGCCTCTACAGGATGTGGGATTGGGGTATGTCGCCTTGGGCCAAGGGTCCAACACCCTCAGCGGAGGAGAAGCACAGCGCATCAAACTGGCCGCCTTTCTCGCCCGGGGTGACCGACAAGGCCATACTCTGTTTGTATTCGACGAACCAACAACTGGTCTGCACGTTCACGATGTCGCCAAGCTTCTAGAATCCTTCGATGCCCTGTTACAACAAGGTCACTCCGTCGTAGTCATTGAACATCACTTGGACGTGCTCAAGTGCGCCGATTTCATTGTTGACTTGGGCCCAGGTGGAGGCAAATACGGTGGAACCCTGATGCACGAGGGTACGCCAGAAAGTCTTGCAAAAAACAATCATTCTGTGACTGCAAAACATCTTTCACCCAAACTGCGATCAACATGAGAGTGTCATTTTCGTTTTTGGGTTTTTGCTTCACCTTGATGGCGATCTTCTCTGGGATGGCGACCATCTCTGGCTGTCAAGCTCAAAACGATTCCCATCCAACCTCTCAGGACAACACAGACAGCCTCAAAGCATCAAGTTGGTGTGGTGTATTGAGCCCGGACGCCTATCGCGTCTTGCGCGAGCAAGGCACAGAACCGCGATTCTCCGGTGAGTTTTGGCTTCACGACGAAGATGGCGTGTACGTCTGCATGGGGTGTGGCGCCCAACTCTTTGACTCTGGGGCCAAATTCAAAAGCAACAGCGGCTGGCCCAGCTTCTACAAGCCCTCAATCACCGACGGAGTCGAAAAACGCATCGACTTCAGCTACGGAATGCGTCGAACAGAAGTGGTATGCAACAAGTGTGATGGTCACCTCGGCCACGTATTTGAGGACGGCCCTCCTCCCACCGGATTGCGCTACTGCATCAACAGTGTGGCACTTGATTTTGTACCTAGAGACAGCATCGCTCTCAAGTTTCCTATCTCAAACTCGGTTGACTAAATGGACTCTGAGCCATTGGCCCTAGAGAGGTATGGCGCCACCTCCTTGAATGAATATCTGTTGAGCGTTAGGCTCTTCTTAGCGTGGACGTTGACAGACGAAAGTCAATCCCTCATTCTTGATGGCCTCCGGCGCACCCAATGGATTGCCTTCGCTGTCCATGACCGTTTTCGTGCGGCCGTGCAAATTGATGAGCCCCTCGACATCACCTGAAGTTGTCAATTGCATCAACAGAATACGCTTGGATGGACCCGCAGCGGCCTGACGCTTGTCAGGTGTGACAAACCAAGCACCATCGTTGGTCACCAATTCATTGCCTTGATCGAATAAGGCCAGTGCGTCTTCCATAATGAATCCGGAAACAGCATTCATGTAGTTGTCTTCAGCACCAATGGTGACCCAAGAGTCGTACAACAAGGTCTCATCAAGGGTCGTGTCGTAACGCTGAATGTCTGCTGATAAGGCTCCGCCTTTGGGATGTTGGTAGAATGGCTTGGTGGAAGAAACTTTCAATGGTGCAGAGGCTTCGCCGTAAACGGCATCCAGAATGTCACCTTCATTTTCCATCACGGCATAGACGCGGTACGTATCACCTGGAACCTTGCCCATGTTGTCGATGTAGTCCACTTCGAGACGGACAAATTGTGCAGAGACGTAGGTGGTTGTCCCCAAGAGCAATACAAAGGTCAGAAGTTTATTCATAGCTGTTTTTTCTAGCGCGCTGTGCCAAGATACATCACCGCAATCGTTACTTCAAGATGCGGTCACTAGAACGGACGCGCCTTCCACTGCTCGGTCTGCTTCGAAAAGCAGAGCGCGTAGGCATGAAGTACCCAAAAGACAATTCATGTGAATGTGTGCTGAGCATATTTTCTCCCACGGTGATGTCATAGTTGTATGCAAAGGTGAATGCGCCGTAATTCAATCCAGTACTCAACACAATGGCGTCCTGAGGACGGAAGCCCAGTCCCAACCACGATGTCCCATTAAAAATGGCGCGCGCATTGAGGTCCAATTGCGCTGAGGTAACCTCAGTCATCCGCATCAGCGCACTGGACTGAATGGCCACCAAACGACTGACATTGTAGAGGTAAGAGCCCATAAAATGATAATGGCGTACGAGTCGATTTTCATCATCCACACCAGCCAAGCTCAACTTGTCTTGAATCAAGTTGAAGACGGCCATTCCAAAATAGTAGTCTTTGCCATAGACCATCATCCCAGCATTGAAATCCACTCCAAAAGAGGACTCCAACGTTCCCGGCAGGCTTTCATCACCAGATTGATACACTTCGAGATTCGTGCCGTCAAAGACAAACTGATTTCCCTTCATGCTCAAACCAAAGGAAACGGCATCTTGGTTGTTGAGAAGAATGCTGTACGCCCCCGTCAATTCAATCCCCGACTGCGATATGGCTCCTCCCATGTCATCGTTGTACAAAATAAGTCCAGCCCCAATGCCGTTGGGCAAGGCCCGGTGACCGCTCAGCAACATGGTGGAAGGTCCGCCGCTGAAACCTGCCCATTGGTTGCGATATGTGGATGACAACACCGTCCCTGGCTCAGTTCCTGCGACTGCAGGATTCGCGAGGTACGTGTTGGTCACGAATTGAGACCGACGAAGTTGTTGTTGTGCGACTGCGGACCACGATGCAGTTGCCAAGGCCACCAACAAGATCAATGCGTGTTTCATGTTGCTCAGTACTTGATGGTTACCGTTCCGCGAATAGGCAAAGCCTCAGGGAACAATTCAATCGTGTAGTAATAATCTGCCACCGGAAGTCGCGCTCCGTTGAATCGACCATCCCAGCGTTCTCGACCGCCTTCCGTTTCAAAAAGCTTTTGCCCCCAACGGTTGAAGACCATGACCACGGACTCGGGATAATCCTCCAATCCGCCAACCACCCAATCGTCGTTCTTGCCATCATCATTGGGAGTCAAGGCATCAGCAATGAACAAGCAACCCTCAATGGCATCTACGAATTGAGAGGTGGCGCGACGACATCCAAGGGCGTCCGTCACCACAACGGTATACGTGTCCTCTGTCAAGCCAACAGCTGTCGAAGAAGTCTGACCAAAAGGGTCACTCCACTCAAACGTGAATGGAGCTTCACCACCATTGACACTGACTGTCGCTGTCCCATCAGCTGCATTCCAACAGGTTACTGGAGACGTGAACGTATTGAGCTCCATATCTGTGATGAAGTCGATTCCAATGTCGAAGGTTTCGGCGTGGCTACATCCAATCTGATCAGTGACAAGCGCCGTGTAGGTCATCTCGCTGAGGTTGTTGAGATTCGCCACATTGCCCGCCGTATCGAGTACAACCCAATCGTATTCTTGGTCACTGACCGTTCCTCCGAATGGAAATATGTTTGCAGACCCATCGCTCATTCCCGTGCACGTGGCATTTGTCGGCGTAATCAGAAATCCGAGTGGGGCGGGCGCTTCAACTTCGAACAACTCGGAAAGTTGACAACCAGAGGTGTCTGTCGCAGTGACCACATAATCTCCCGCGCAGAGTCCAACCGAATCGATGGACAATTCACCCGTGGAGGTGTTGAAATAACTTACATCCAAGTCGCCAGAACCACCGATGGCAGACAAGGCGACTTCTCCATCACAATCCAAACCACACGATGGATTTGTCACGTCGCCAATGTTGACTTCAATTGGAGCCGGTTCTGAAATTTCAATGACCGCTGTATCTGAGGAACAATTCAGTGAGTCCAAAACATAGACTTGATAGGTGGACGGTCCCAAATCCATCAAACCTTCTGACACAGGAACCGTTTCAGTCGCACTTGTCAAAAACAAAGATCCAGATCCCCCCGAAGCCTCGACCACGATGAATCCATTTGCATCGCCGGAACAAACCACATCCTCCGAGTCAAAGACCACATCGAATGGTTCAGGACAATTGACGTAGAGGGTGTCTTTCTTGGTGCACCCATTGGAATCACTCACTGAGAAAATGAACTCGCCGTCTCCATCAGCGCAGACCAACCCGTCCCAGATGTAAGTATCTTCGACCAGCACTGGATTGATTGTGGCTCCTTGTGGGGTTTCTGCCGTCAACAAAAGGTCCCCAGTACCGCCGAACAACGTTGAATCTGGCAAGACAATCATGGCATCCGCTTCCCCAAAACAAGTGTTGTTGTCCGCAACTGCAAATTGAGCAGCAATTGGATCAGGAGATTCCACCACAAATGCTGTGGTGTCATAACATCCGTAATCATTGGCAACGTAGACCTCATAATCCCCTGCCGTCAATCCTGGAAATTGGCTTGCTGCGGTTTGGCTAAGCACTGTGATGTCCTCCACGAAATCATCCGTTGACGTCGCAAGGGTGTAAGTCGTACCTTCTAAGGCCGCGTCTAACCCCAAAAATTCTAAGGCAACGTCCGTGGTGAATCCATCACAAGCGGTCACTGTATTGATGACTTCAGCTTCAGTTTCGTCGTAGTCTTCACATGGGTCTTCCACGGCAATGGCGCCATTGCCATCTGCATCTAGGAAGAAAAGCTGCTCACTTCCATTGTCTCCATCAACGAAAACTTGCAAGTTCAAATTCAAAGACCAGTCACCGCACGTGGTGACACGAGCCACTACAATTTTTAAATCGTCTCCGGCAATGGCATTTTGAGGAGTCCCAGTGACAAAAGCGGAACCATTCCCAATTTGAGAACTGCAAATGTCAGTTCCATCAACCAGAGGAGTTGAAACCCACGTGGGGTTTTGTCCGGCAGCATCTCCACTCAATTTACCGATGGTCCAAAACGTATCGTATTCGTAAAGAGCAGTGGCCGGAAATTGCCAAAGCAAACTGTTGTTGGTGGCATCCATGACCAACGAATTGGTTACGGGATTCCAACATCCACAAGGGGCATTCAAACCAAGCGCCCCCCCCTGCGGATAAAAGCCAACGTCAGAAAAAATAGCACTTAGGACATCTGTTGGGTTGGTGAAATTGACATACACCAGATAACTCACGTAACCTTCAAGTATTCCCTCAGGATCGAAAGTATCCTCGGGGGTCGGCGTATCGGGACCGTAAAACGCCGTATCCACAACGACCTCGACCCCAATGGCTTGCCCAAACACGCCAAACTGCCCCATTCCTAACAAGAAGAGCAGAGTCCAAGCATGACGTATGTGAAGCTGTATGTTCATGTTGTTCATTGATCGAACCAAGATTCTGTGTTTTACTCTTTGGAGGGAGAGTAGATTTAGACCGCAAATTAGCGGATTTGAACCACTCTTCAACCACCCCAAATCAGGGACTGTCCATGACCGCTGGTGCAGAACCCTCTTTTAGGATGTTGCATGAGGATAATCATATGTGTGCCGTCGTAAAGCCCAATCGCTTGCTCGTTCATCGAACAGACATTGATTTTCACGAGCCGCACAACTTGCGAGAACTCCTGAACAAAACACGAAATCAAGATGCTTGGTTGCAACCAGTTCATAGGTTGGACAAGCCAACAAGTGGCATTGTGCTGTTTGCAACATCGAGAGATTCTCTGAATGCGCTCAAGCTCGAATTCGTTCATCGAAGGATCTCAAAGACCTACTTCGCCGTCGTCCGAGGCTGGACTGAGGACCGCGGTGTTGTCGAAAAGCCCCTTCCTACGGCCCACAACTCCACACCCAAAGAGGCCCAAACACATTACCGTACGCTGGCTCGAGTGGAATTACCACACCCAGTAGGACCTTACGAGACGGCGCGCTACAGCTTGGTTGAATGCCGCCCAGTGACCGGAAGATTCCACCAAATCAGGCGTCACTTTCGTCATTTGCGACACCCCATTGTAGGAGACTCGAAATACGGCGATAAAAAACACAACCGCTTCGTTGCGAATCAGACGAAAGCGGATTCGCTCCTCTTGCATGCTGGCAAGCTCAAAATCGGACACCCAGATGGCAAACGAACCTTGAATCTAGAGGCTAGAGTGCCTCATGGTTGGAATGCCATTTTGGACGGTTGGCCCTGGAAAGGAGACCTGTCAACAGTTCCGCTGAAAGACGCTGTAACACTTTGATGCCACGGCACCGGGTTTGGCCTAATTTCGCGAAGCCCCTTCGACATGGAGAACGCCAAACCATATTCCCCTAAAAACAAGGTCCGAATTGTCACGGCGGCAAGCCTCTTTGATGGTCATGACGCAGCCATCAACATCATGCGTCGAATCATGCAAAGGACGGGATGTGAAGTGATTCATCTTGGACATGACCGAAGTGTCAATGAAGTGGTCACAACCGCCATTCAGGAGGACGCTCAAGCCATTGCCATGACCTCATACCAGGGGGGGCACATGGAATACTTCAAATACATGAAGGATTTGTTGGACGAGAGAGGCGCGGGCCACATCAAAATATTTGGAGGCGGTGGTGGCACCATACTCCCCGAAGAAATAGAGGAACTGCACGCCTATGGCATTGCGCGCATTTACCATCCTGACGACGGCCGGACCATGGGCCTTCAGGGCATGATCAACGATTTGATTGAAAAAGCCGACTACCAAACAGTGCCCACGTTGAAAGACCTAGATGGGGCAATGGAACGCCTGCCGGAACGCAATGTGCGGGATTTGGCGCGTTGCATTACCGCCGCTGAAAACAACGCAAAAACCTTCAGCAAGGCATTCGCATCCCTCAGGCAAAACTTGACCGAAGTACCCGTTTTGGGAATCACGGGAACAGGCGGAGCCGGAAAATCGTCCATGGTGGATGAGCTCGTACGCCGATTTCTCCTTGACTTCCCTCAAAAACGCATCGCCCTTGTGAGCGTAGACCCTTCCAAGCGACGAACAGGTGGGGCTTTGCTTGGAGATCGAATACGCATGAATGCCATTCACTCGGACCGTGTTTACATGAGGTCTTTGGCAACGCGCCAGTCCAACCTCGCTCTATCGCGCCACGTGCAAGAGGCCTTGGACATCCTTAAATCCGCCCAATTCGATTTGATCGTATTGGAAACCAGCGGCATTGGTCAGAGTGACACTGAAATCATGGACCACAGCGACGTCTCGCTTTACGTCATGACACCTGAATTTGGGGCAGCCACTCAGCTGGAGAAAATCGACATGCTCGATTTCGCAGATGTGGTAGCCATCAATAAGTTTGACAAACGTGGTGCTCTAGATGCTCTACGCGACGTACGGAAGCAATTCAAACGCAACCATGACCTGTGGGAGGCCGAGGACGACGAATTGCCCGTTTTGGGAACGATTGCATCACAATTCAACGATCCTGGAACCAACGAACTTTACCGGCGAGTGATGAACACACTGTCAGCCAAGACAGGTGCAGACCTCAAATCCACATTTGCAGCGGAACAGGGCACGAGCGAGAAGATCTTCATCATCCCTCCCGCGCGGACGAGATATCTCAGCGAAATCGCAGAAACGAATCGAGCTTATGATCGCTGGGTCGACAAACAATCAGAACTGGCAGGTCGCCTTCAAGCCCTCAAAACCGCGACAAAGGAGGTGGACGACGCAACCAAGGAAGCACTTTCGGCAGCTGCAAAACAGCTCGAATTGGATCTTGATGCGAGGTTGTACGGTTGGCTAAAAGCGTGGCCTGAAGTCAAACTGCGTTACGCCTCTCCAGAATACGTATTTCAAGTTAGAGGAAAGGACATTCGCATTCCAACCACCACCAAATCCCTGTCTCATCAGGACATTCCCAAAGTTGCACTCCCCGCCTTAAGCGGATGGCAAGACTTGGCGAAATGGCATCTGCAAGAGAACCTTCCGGGGTCCTTTCCATTTACTGCCGGCATATATCCATTTAAACGAGAAGGCGAAGACCCAACGCGCATGTTCGCAGGCGAGGGGGGACCTGAACGCACCAACAAGCGTTTCCACTATGTCTCCTTAGGAATGCAAGCGAAACGCCTTTCCACTGCATTTGACTCTGTTACGCTGTATGGACGAGACCCTGCAATTCGTCCTGACATCTATGGCAAGGTTGGAAACGCAGGTGTGAGCATTTGCTGTCTAGACGACGCCAAAAAGCTGTACAGCGGATTCGACCTTTGCGCAGCCAACACGAGTGTCTCAATGACCATCAATGGTCCCGCGCCAATGCTGCTTGGATTCTTTTTGAATGCGGCGATCGACCAACGCTGCGAAAAGTACATCCATGAGCACGGCATGGAATCCAAAGTAGAGGATGTACTTAAAGAGAAGTGGGACGCCCGCGGAATTCCTCGTCCCACTTATGAAGGTGACCTGCCAGAGGGCAACGACGGATTGGGTCTTTTGCTGCTTGGCTGCACTGGAGACGAAGTGCTCAGTACCGCGACCTACGAGAAGATGAAGGCTGAAGCACTGCAGAGCGTTCGCGGCACGGTACAAGCGGACATTCTCAAGGAAGATCAGGCACAAAACACCTGCATCTTTTCCACCGAATTTGCCTTGCGTCTGATGGGTGATGTGCAGGAAAATTTCATCCAGAACGGGGTGCGTAATTTCTACTCCGTTTCAATAAGTGGCTACCACATCGCCGAAGCCGGGGCCAATCCCATCACGCAGCTGGCATTCACTCTCGCCAATGGATTCACTTACGTAGAGTACTACTTGAGTCGCGGCATGAACATCGACAAGTTTGGCCCCAATCTGAGCTTTTTCTTCTCCAACGGCATTGATCCAGAATATGCCGTAATTGGAAGAGTTGCGCGTCGGATTTGGGCCAAAGCCATGCGAGAAAAATATGGCGCATCACCCCGTGCGCAAATGCTGAAATACCACATTCAAACGTCGGGTCGATCCCTCCATGCGCAAGAAATTGACTTCAATGACATCCGGACAACTCTGCAGGCTTTGTATGCCATTTATGATAATTGTAACTCACTGCATACCAATGCCTACGATGAAGCCATCACAACTCCTACTGAAGCCAGTGTCCGACGTGCCATGGCCATTCAATTGATCATCAACAAGGAGCTTGGACTCTCCAAAAACGAGAATCCATTGCAAGGGTCTTTCATCATAGAGCAATTGACAGATCTTGTGGAAGAGGCGGTGCTCATTGAATTTGATCGCATCACCGAGCGAGGAGGCGTACTCGGCGCCATGGAGACCATGTACCAACGGTCTCGAATCCAGCAAGAAAGCCTCCATTATGAAATGCTCAAACACACAGGTGAATACCCCATTGTTGGGGTCAATACTTTCTTGAGTAAAGAAGGGTCTCCCACCTTGGTTCCTGGGGAGGTCATTCGAGCCTCCCAAGAAGAAAAGCAACAACAGCTTGCCAATTTGAACAACCTACACGAAATGTCTGCGACGCGCGCCCAACAAGCGATTGACAATGTTCAGCGTGCTGCTATTTCAGGTGAAAACATCTTTGACGTTTTGATGGAGGCTTGCAAGTGGTGCTCGCTCGGCCAATTGACAGAGGCCATGTTCGAAGTCGGTGGGGCATACCGCCGAAACATGTGAGCCATGGCGAGGGTCGTGGCACTTTGGGCAGGTCCCCGAAATGGCAGCACAGCCACCATGTACAGCTTCGCTCAACGGTCAGATACACGTGTCATGGACGAGCCGTTGTTTGGGCACTTCCTCGCCCATACTGGCGTCGAGCGTCCTTCTCGCGAGGACGTCTTGAATACCATGCCAAAAAGCCGAGATGATGTTCTGCAATCCATCGAGCCAAAAGAAGAGGACAACGTGCTTTTTTTGAAGCACATGGCCAATCACATTGAAGGACTGGCATGGCATGATGTGGATGGTCCGAAGCACAAACACGTGATTCTTACCCGTCATCCGGATGGCGTTCTGCACTCATACCGGCAACACATTGCCGAACCTACAATGTTGGACCTCAGCTACGCTCACCAACGCCGCATTGCACAACTTGGAGGGGACGATGTCATCGTTGTGACCGCTGAATCCCTATTTCAAAAACCTGAGAGCACCCTAAGAGCTCTGTGCTTGTCCTTAGAACTGCCATGGGAACCCGAAATGATGACTTGGCGGAGCGGCGGGAGAAAGGAAGATGGCGTCTGGGCAAAGCATTGGTACAGCAGCTTGCATGCAAGCACCGGTTGGGAACCTCGCACCCTCACAAATGCAGATGTGCCCTCGGGTCTAAAAAAGCTTCGTGAGACATGCCTTGAACACTACATTGCTTTGAAAGCAAAGTCCTTGAACCATTAAATCATGGCCAAATACAATCAACCTGACCCCAGAAACGCAAACACTTGGTGCTGGGTTGACGGCTTGGTGAAACGTGAAGACGCTCGCATCAGCGTCTTGGACAGTGTGGTCCAAGGCGGCGATGCTGTCTGGGAGGGATTGCGTGTCGATGGAGGTCGCATCTTTCAAATGGAGGAACATCTTCAGCGTCTGCAGGACAGTGCCCACGCCCTCATGTTCACCGGCATTCCCACCACATCTGAAGTCCAAGATGCAATTTTCAAAACCCTCGAGGCCAACGGAATGACCGAGGGAGTGCACATCCGTTTGACGCTTACGCGGGGTGCAAAGTCAACCTCTGGGATGGACCCAAGGCTTAACATTCATGGCTGTTCACTCATCATCCTGCCTGAATACAAAGGCCCTGTATACGGCACTGGAGCTCTTCGTTTGATCACAAGTTCAATTCGAAGGAATGGCCCCTCCTACTTGGACTCCAAAATCCACCACAACAACCTGCTGAACAACATCCTCGCCAAAATCCAAGCCAACCA
>Ga0160422_10002071_pt1 | contig 12579 bp, 6 predicted proteins | sample Fk160mmetaG_FD_108192 | JGI IMG/M metagenome (GOLD analysis project Ga0160422, IMG submission 108192) | Marine microbial communities from the Central Pacific Ocean - Fk160115 60m metaG | ecosystem: Environmental > Aquatic > Marine > Oceanic > Photic zone | place: The Central Pacific Ocean...
CGCCAAGCGCGCGGGCATCGGGAAGTAGTATGCTGCCGGCGCAGCGTACGGGGCCGGAGCGAGGGGCACCCCGTCTTCCATCAGCATGAGCTTTGCACTGCGGTCGGAGTTGCCGCCACGCAGCCCGATGTTGGGTCGCAATCCGAACCCGTCTTCTCCACGAAGGTACACGCCAGGGACCGTGGCCAGAATCTGGTGGATATCGGTGTGTTCGTAAACCTCGAGTTCGGCCTCAGAAATCGCATGCGCGGACCCTGCGACTCGGGGGGCGCCTCGGTTCGCCGTGATGATAATGGTGGCTCCGGCTACGTCGTCTTCCAACCCCTCTTCTGCCTCATCGCCATCCTCGTCGACGTCCTGCGCCCATGCAGGGCTGAACACGACCCAGCCCAAGACGAGCGCCAGCGCGGCAACGGTCCGACTCGGCAACAAGAATCGAACGGCAGATACAATCGGGTTGACCAAGGCCGAAACCAACTGGTGAGGATCGTGGTTGGCCTCTGACAGTCCCAGCGCCGTCACGGGTGCTTCGGGTGATGTCTTCAAGTAGCCAAACATCCGATCCCAGCAGGCCAGCCACGTCCCAAAGTTGGAGTCGTGGTACTTGGGGTCCAGCGCGTGGTGAACCTGATGTTGAGCCGGGCTGAGCAGCCAGCGTTCCACAGACGCCGGAAACCGCATCCATACGTGACTGTGCCGCAGGTTTCCTGTGAGTGCGTTGAACGCAAGGCCGAGGCCGTGAACGCCGAGGACTGTAAACTCCACTGCCGCCCCTCGAAACAACCAATACGCCAGCCCCGCCATGATTCCGGTCGTGATGGAGCCTCGAATGCCGTACAAAATGCCCTCGACCGGATGAATGCGGTGAAAGGTCAGCGGCGTCAGGACCTCGCTGGAGTGGTGCACTTGGTGAAACTGCCAGAGCATCGGAATCTTGTGCATCGCGAGGTGCAAGACGAACCGACTCACATCCCACACCACAAAGAGCAGCAGCGTGTAGCCCACGGTGAGAACCCAAGCCGGCAGGTCGATAATCTCGGGAGGGCCGATGGTGCGGTCCAGCTTGATTGACAGACGGGTCGCAATCCACCATGCCCCACCGACCACCGGAAGCAGGCCCGCCACCGTCAAGAACCGCCGTGCAAGAAACAACTGGAGGTCCAAGATGGACGACTTATGCCGCCAGAGGTGAAGACCGAGTGCTGCACGCCATCCGCCTTGGCCGCCTTGGTAGCGATGAAAGAGGTAGGCAATCACCGCCGCCAACGCAAGGAGGGGAGCATACGTCCTGCTTGCCGGGTCGACAAAAGGCAGGAGCAGCTCCCTTCCGATGCGTTGGAAGGCCTCAGTCATTGTCTCCCGCCGCTTCAGCGGGGACTTCAAGCGCCAAGACAGTCGCGATGTCGACCTTGATGAGGTCGGTCACGCCCTTCACGGCGGCATGCGCGGCTTCCAATGTCTCAGGATCCGATGCCAGAGTGGCATCAAGTCCTGCGGTCAACGCGCCAACCGCAGCATCGGCTGCGTCAAGCTTGGCGAGCACATCGTCAGCCAGTGACTCCTCTTCGACCGCGACGAGCAGGTCGTACATCCCCAGACCTTCGCCACCGGTGTAGAGCGCACGGAATCCGTCGAGGTTTGCGGCAAGCCATTCGTTGGATTGGCCAGCCAGCAGGCTTTCGACTTTGTCCGAACAATCTTCCGCACCGCAGGCGCGCAGGCCCAGAGGCCATCCAAGCTTGCGGTCTTTGACATACGTCTCCATGTAGAAGAGACCGTCGTAGATCGCATTTACGCCTTTGACCGAGGAATCGAAGACAGCGCTGCCCTATCCAGCGGTGGCCAGTTCATCCGCAAAACCACCTTCCCACGCATCACGGATGCGCTGAAGATCGTCGGCTACCCGGTCGGTGAGGAGCACCGCCAATTCGGCTCGAGCAGTCGCTACACCCTCAGCCCCGAGCGCGTTCCAGGTTCCTTCCCGGTTGATGCCCGAGTTCGAAGAGCAACTGTTCTCGTTTCGCGGTGAGAACAGTACAGTCTCCAGCGCATCAAGGCCGTAGGCATTGATGATCGCCTCGTCGAAGAAGCCAGAATCCTCGTACTCTTTTCGGCTGGTGACTTGGTCGACACGACACGGGCTGACCGTGGGCCAACTGTAGATGTCGTCGCGAATGTTCTCGCCAGATTCCGCTTTCAGCGACGAAGCGGCGGGTCCCACCTGCATGACCTCAAGGGCCTGCCAAGCGGCCATGACATCACCCCATGCGTCTTGAGCGGCCGCGCGTGCGTCCTCCGAACTTGGGTCGGATTCAAGATCAGCAGTCGCCGTCTTGAGGGCCGCTACGGCTGCTTCAGCAGTAGCCAAGGCCGGCTCGATGGCAGTCGGCCATGCGTCTTCCAGCATGCCCGTCAGCGCATCACGAACTTCTTCCGGTGCATCGTCGAGAATCTCTTCCGATGCATCCCCCGGGTCGTCGTCTTTTTCGACGTAACAACCCACCTCAATGGCAAAAGCCCCGAGCGCCAAAGCGCTCAGGACTTGCCAAGATGAAAAACGATTTTGTTTTTCAACAATCATAGGTCTTACCAAGCTTCCACAGCTTCGGTGTCGAACCCGTACACGGTACCAATGAGGTCACGAGCTTCGGTGATGGCAGCGATGTACGCCATGTAGTCACCGCCGGAGCCTGGGACGTAACCGGGAGCGTTCAGGCCCAACGCTCCGTGAAGCGCGGCGAATTGCTCGTCAGTCATTGGGGAGTGTGGGTTGAACTGGAACCAGAGACCGAAGCCCTTGGCCTCACCCCAGTGCTTCGCGTAGTCCTTGAAGCTGTAGGTGGCCTCGTCGGTGCCGACAGTTCCGGTCATTACATCGTTTCCGTATGCAGTGATGTCTGCAATCATGTCGTTGATGTAGTGAATCACGGTTGCCGCGACCGCTTTTTCCCAAGCGAGGATGGCCAGGTCCCGGTGCGTCACCAGGTCGTCCATTTCCGCATCGGTGAGACCCGTAGTGTCAGCGTTGGCGATGATCGTCCGTCCACCTTGGAACCCTTCCCATGCTTCGCCGACAAGGTCGGTGGGAGCGGTCAGGTCTGCGGAGCCCACGTCACGCTTCGCAGCGTTGACGGAAGCACCGAAGTTGTACTCGGTCTTGAGGTCGATGCAGCCGTCGCCGCTGGGGTCGTTGTCGTTGGCCTTGATCTCAGCCGCAGTGAGCTGTCCGTAGTTACGGGCACCACCGAAGTAGCCGAAGCCTTCGTCCCACTGGTGCTCGAGCGCGGAGTAGCTCTTGCCCACATCGTCTTTGAAGTACTGCTCGGTCGAGGCCAAGATGCCCTTACCCTCAACATCGTTGTCGGTGTAGTCGTCTGTACCTTGCGAGAAGGTGATGGCACCGGTCAGGAACTTCTGGATGAGCTGTTGACGATCAACACCGTCGGCCGTCAGGAATGGAGGAAGGTCGCCGGGAGCTTCTTGGTAGGCCTGGGCGTTTGCTTCGATCTCAGCGAACCAGTGCATAACCAATGACTCAGGGCTGTTTACGCCTTCGATGTCCACACCAGCGAACTGGGAAAGCGTACCGTCTTCAAGGTCCGTCCAGTTCTTGTGGTCGGTCACGGAGTCGTTACCGGCAATCTTGCCCTTCAGGTTCTTGGTGGAGATTTCGCCCCAAGTGGTCTGAACTGCGTTGTCGGGCGCGAAGAAGAAACCGTCGCCTTCGTCAGCAGAATCGAAGTCGAAGTAGTACATGAGGCCGCTCATGACTTCGCCTTCGGCAAACTCGGTACCGCCGTCGATCATGTCGTCGAGGTCGCCAATGTAGCCCTTGAGCTCAGTGATCAGCAGTTGACGCATGGTTTGGCCGGTGTAGCTGACCGAAGACTCGCCCTCGATGAACTGGCTTGGGTAGAAGTAGCCATCAGCTTCAGCGAATGCATCACCAGGCACGCAGTCGGCGTCGGCGTCGGCGTCAGCATCGGCATCGGCATCGGCGTCCGCATCGGCGTCCGCATCGGCGTCCGCATCAGCGTCAGCATCGGCGTCAGCGTCGGCGTCGGCATCAGCGTCGTGGTCGGCGTGGTCGCCGGTATCAGAGTCGTCATCCTTACCGCAGCCAGTGAGCACTGCGAAAGGAAGGGTCAGGGCAAAAATCGAACTGTAAAGTCGCATTGTTTTCAAAATCCTTCTATTTTTGAAAATGAAAGTCACTTTCATTAGTGAGCACCCGGCGGATAACAGAGCCCTACCGGTAACGCAAACTCGTGATTTGGATTTAGACCCACACCAAATCTCTTGCCTCTGAACATGAGCACCATTTCTTTGCTGTGAAAGTCGTCCTCTAAGGCTATGATTCCCTACAATGAGACCTGAGTTTCCCCCCATTACGGATGTCACGCCGCGGATCGGGCCGTTTGCGCTGTTCGATGTGATTGGTGCTGCCGGTATGGGTGTGGTCTGGCGAGGCATGCACGTCGAGCAGTGCATTCCCGTCGCCATCAAATTTTTGACCGCCGAAGGGTCCCGCGACCCCTTGTACTTGGGATGCTTAAAGAACGAAGTCCGAAAAGCCGCCGCGCTCGATCATCCAGCGATCGTACGTGTCCATGACCACGGGGAAGTGCCCGACGATATCGGAGTCGACTCGCTGGTCCCCGGGAGCCCTTACTTGGTCATGGAGTACGCCGAAGGGGGAACCCTGACGCGGCATTGCGGGACCTTGGACTGGGCGCAGACATACCGCGTCTTGATGCGCCTACTGGCGAGTCTCGCGCACGCGCATTCCCATGGCGTTGTTCATCGAGACTTGAAGCCCGGCAATGTATTGCTGCGCAGGGCGACGGGCGGTGTCATGCTCACAGACTTCGGGCTCGCGCGGGCAGGCGACACCGATGGAGGTCCCGTCCTCAACGCCGGTACACCCAGCTACATGGCACCCGAGCAGATCGCGCAGAACACAGCCGACATCGGGCCATGGACCGATATGTATGCGCTCGGTTGCTTGGCATGGAGCCTGCTGTGTGGCCCGCCTCCGTTTCACAGAGAGACAGTCGACGAGGTCCTCGAGGCCCACCTTACAGAGCCCGTACCCTCATTCGAGCCTCGAAAGCCCGTGCCAAACGGGGTCGAAGATTGGATCCAGCAACTGCTCCACAAATCTCCACGCCATCGCTTCGTGCGTGCCGCCGACGCCATGCATGCGCTTCAATCCATGGCCCCACTCGACGCCATCGATACCTTGCACACCGAACCGGTGTTCAAAAAACAGGACGCGGACACCTTGCTGACCACGTTGACGGACGACTCCTCCAGCGTCGCGGACGACACCCAAGTCATGGCGCCTCGAACCATTACGGGTCCGCAGCACAGCCCAGCTCCCCTGCCTCAAATCGAGCAATCCTTGCTCTGGGCCGAGCGCGTCGAGGTTCCCCCGATGCCGGAAGATTGGCGTACTGACCGGCCGTACCGTTCTGTGCCTCACTTGTTGGGGACTGGACTGACCATGTTTGGCATGCGCAGCTTGCCGGTGGTCGGACGCGAGGCCGAACAGCAGCTGCTCTGGAACACCCTTTCCACTGTGCGCGCGCGACCGTGCACGCGCGTGGTTCTGATCGAGGGACAGAGTGGGATGGGCAAGAGTCATCTCGCCGAATGGATGGCGCGACGCAGCTACGAGGTGGGTGCAGCCATCCCCGTGCGGGCTGAGTTTGCCGCCACCGAGACCGGCGACCCGTTGGTGGCGTTTGTGCATGCACTGCTGGGTACGACGGGTCTCGATCGGGACCAAGCCAAGGTCCGAGTCGAAGCCGCCTTGACCACCCTGGGCAGGTTTGACGATCAAGAGATCGATACTCTGCTGATGGTGCTCGGCCCCTTCGAAGGTGAGACGTTCACTGAAGCCATTACCGAAGAACGGAATGAACTGAGGCTTCCAGTAATTCGACGCATTCTGCATCGCTTCAGCGTGCTGCGTCCGATCATTGTGGTTCTCGATGATGCACACCTCAATGAGGATGCGTTCGAGTTTGTCCGAACACTGATGGCCTCATCGCCCATCGCACACCCCATCCTCGTCTTGATGTGCGTAAACACGGTGTCATCAGACGATGAAACCAAGCGCACCATCTCGACACTGCGGAAACGCAAGGGCGTCCAGTCGCTTCCGCTCGGACCGCTACCCAATGAGCATCGCTCCACACTTGTGCGCCGACTGTTGGGGCTTGAACCAAAGCTTGCCGCACTTGTCGAACGGCGTTGCGGTGGCAACCCTCAATTTGCGGTTCAGCTCGTGGGCGACTGGATCCAGAAAGACATGCTCACAAAGTCGCCCGATGGCTTTGCGCTTCGTCCCGGAGTACGGGCCGAGTTTCCCGCTGATCTCCAAGCGGTTTGGGAGCGGCGCTTGGCTGCTGCGCTACCCGTATCCGGCGACACTCAGTGCTTGCAGGTCGCCGCCGATATCGGGACCGCCGTGTCGAAGAAGGAATGGACGGAGACGTGCGATATTTTGGGCATTGAAGCCGATCATCAGATGATCGGATCATTGGTTGACGCGCACCTCTTGGTCCCTCAACCCAATCGAGCCGGATGGACCTTCGTCCACAGCCTTGTTCAAGAGTCCCTCAAGCGCCAAGCCGAATTTGCGGGCCTTCGGGCAACGCATCATGCCGCCATCGCAGCAATGCTTCAGAGCCGTGAGGGCGTTGCACCTCGGCGGGGTCGGCACCTGTTCCTCGCTGGGCAGCACAACGAATCTGTTGCCGCTCTGCTCGACGGCGCCGCCCAATGCATCAGTGAGTCCCGACTTGAGATGGCGTGGGATCTCCTTTCTCTTCGGGAACAGGCACTCCGAACCCTAGCCGTGCCGGAGACCGATCTCCGTTGGTCCGAGGGATGGATGCTTCGGGTTCGGATCTACCTGCGACGCACAATGTATCCACCGGCTGTGGAACTTCTCGAGCGCGTGATCGAAAACACCGCTGAGACGGCCAATGCGGCGTCGATTCGGGGGCGAGCATACTTCAGACGCGGGAACATCTACCGTCAGAGGTCCAAGCCTGCTGAAGCTCGAGAGTCCCTGCTCCTCGCCATGGATACAGCCCCTGACGACCTGAATGTACAGTGGCGAGTGCAGCAAGAGATTGGATTGCTTGAGCTCGAATACGGCGATCTTGAGCTATCAGAATCCTCGTTTAAGCGTGCCCTCGAAGCCGCAAAGCGGACCGGTGATGACGCCAATGTGTACCTCGTTCGATACCTCATGGCGGGTGTGTACCGAAGAAATGGCGATACAGAGACTGCGCATGCTCACCTGACTGCGGCCCTCGCGTACCGCAGACGGATCGGCTCAAAGCGGCAACAAGCCGACTGTCTCAACAATCTTGCAGAACTCGACCGCTTTGCTGGGAATCTCAAAGAAGCGGAAGATGGGTATCGTCAGACGCTCGCCATTAAAGATGCCGTGGGCGACGAGAGTTCGTACATTGCCAACCTCAATCTCGGCGCCATCTACGCGGAGACGGGTCGCCCCGTCGAGGCTCGCAACCAGCTGGAGCATTGCATCGCGGTGCTCAATGCGAGCGGACTCACCGGTTTAAAGGGAGCCGCACACCTGTTCCTCGCCCATGCCCATGTTCAACTCGACCTGATGCGGGAATGGCGCAACAGTTTCGACGAGGGCACCCGCTTGGTGAGAGAGACTGGAATGATCGACGTAGACATTGCCCGATGCACCATGTTGGGAGGCGAGGAACTGCTGGCCAACGATCACCCAAATGAGGCACTGGAGAGCCTCGCGTTCTCCCTTGACCACTGGACCATCCTTGAACGGCAGGATGAGATTAAAACTGTGTCGCAGTTGATCGACTCGATCACAATGCGCCTCGGCTAACGACCGTAAACTCGACCCCAGCCCGGTCACTGGTGAGGCCGTCTTGCCATTGCGAGCCCAACTCGGCTTCGATTGTGTAGGTACCTTCGATGAGGTCGTGGAGCGGGGTGACCTCCCGCTCAATCCACTGCCGCGGTTGAATCTGGCGCACAGTCGGGCCGCCAAAACACGGAAGTGTTGCAGACCCCTCGAGGCCACCGCTCGTCACTGTCCACCCCGAGACCAAGCAGGACTGTTCGGTGCGCAAATCGACGGGCTCGTCGCAGGTGTTGGTGATGCGAACCCAAAGACGGTAGTGGTGTGTCGGATGGCCCATGATCACGACGTCCCCGTCGGCATCGCGCATCTCTGCCACGATGGACAGTCCATCGCCGTCGCAACTTGGAGGAGCGTTGTTGGACTCCGTGAAATCAACCGGCTCGACAAGCTGGTCGTGAATCCCGTCGGAGTCCACAGCCATCGATCGCAACTCCGCATCTCCGGTGTCGATTCGGTCCGACCCCGTACCTTGCGATGAACCGGCCGGGTCTCGGCCCGTGTCTTCAAGAGGCATCGAATTATCGATGCAGCCCAGCATGGGCAGGATCACCATCCATAGTCCAGTTGTCATCATTCTGCTCCCGTCAATTTCAGCTAGTCACGGATCGGCTGGGTACCAACCATCCACTCCCATTTTTTCCGCCACTCATGGCTCGCACCCCATCGAAAACGGATGGTCCGACGCACCAACTCAACCGGAACCGGGCCCCACCATCGCGAGTCCATCGCGTGGTCGCGATCGTCCGCCATCAAAAACACATGACCCTCCGGCACACTGACCGGATCCGCGGACCAGCGACTGGACGAGTCCTTGGGAAAGCGTGTGAGCCAACTGTGACCAATCGCCGGTTTCTTGGCCCAAAGGGTCTCCTTGGTCACGACATAGTCTGCAGCATCCCCCATCGCGGTGGTGCGGAGTCGCCGATTGCCCACTCGTATCATCCGCTCGTCAATGGCAATGGACTGCCCCGCCACCGCGAGCACCCTTCGAATAATCGGGATGTTCGGATCCAGCGGATCGTTTATCATCACGATATCCCCGGGCAGAACCGCCTCGGTCGGCCAACCCCAAATCCGGTCTCCCGTTTCAATCGTGGGGGCCATGGAGTCATCCTCGACCGATATGCCGAGTCCCCAAAACATCGGAGCGGTTCCGACGACTGCAAGGATGGTATACACAAGTGATGATTTCATGGTCTTACTGTATCGACCCAAGCCCCCTCCCGTCATCAAAGAGATAAGACGAACCAAGCTTCAAACCGCTAAGATGATCCTGAGAAATGACTATGCACCTGCTTTTAGCCAGCTTATCGTCCGCCATTGCCGCCCCCGTTCTCGTGATAGACGACACAGACGCGGACACCCTCACCTTTCAGAGCACGCTGGAGAGCGAATACGGGCACGCGGTCACCCTCAGCTCCGATTTTGGTGTCGTCGAGTGGGAATTTGAGGGCGACACCACCGCCCCAACCGGCGAGGTGCTCCGCCTTGAAAACTACGACGTCATCGTGTGGTTTGACGGCGGACCCGCCGCGGGCGCTTCCATGCCCGCTTCGGGCCAAGCGGCCCTCCTCGAGTATGTAAACAATGGCGGAAGCCTCATGCTCTTCGGCCAGAATGGCTACAACTTCAACACCGGACGTCACGGAGACATGGCGCCCATGATCCCGTTGCGTTCATGGACTACCTTTGAAGGCGGGTCGATCATCTGCGACGATGAAGACCATCCGATCTGCGATGAATTTGGGCTCGATGAGGTCACCATCAGCGGCGGACACCTGTCCACCTCAATTCTCGCGGCCGAAACCTACGCCACTCGTTTATTTGGGTACAAACCATGGTGGGTGCCCGAGTTTGTGTTCACGCGAATGGGCGCAGCCCACCTCAACTACGGCCTCGGGCGTGCACTCCAATGGGGGCTCTGGGGGAACTCCGGATCGTCCGCGCTGCAGTCGCCTTGGTGGGACTCCGACATCATGGAAATCATGAACTTGTCGGTGGAATGGCTCACTCAGGATCGGCCTCCCGTTGCCGACGCCGGTGGGCCCTACACCGCCACAGCCGGTGACCTCGTTGCGCTCTCGGCAGCCGAATCACGGGCTCGCGGGTCGGCGGAACTTGAATCGTTTCGCTGGGACGTTGGTTCGGTCGATGCGGTGGAAACCGGTGACCCCGTCGTTGACTTCGACAGCAGTGTCTTGGATGGACCAACTACCGTCACCGTAAATCTTCAGGTGGAGGACTCCGAGGGTCGAACCGACAACACGAGCACTACACTCACCGTCGCCAATGCCGACCCCGTTTTTGAGGAGATCGACTGCCCAGATTCGCTGGATGAAGCCGAGGTCGGAAGTTTTTCCGCAGCAGTCTTTGATCCTGAGGTGGCTGACATCACCGAGGTTGAGTGGCTCCTCGATGGTGAACTTCTGGGTGCGGGCGAGGAAATCGCCGTGTCCTTCGCCGACAACGGCTCCGTCAATGTTGGCGTTACCGTCAGCGATGACGATGGCGGTCGCACCGACGCCAATTGTCCGGCGCCGATCACCATCGAAAACGTACCGCCACTGATCGTTGGTTCGCCACCCACCGATGTTGACGCTCTGTCGGCGTATCGATTCCGTCCTGACGTGGAAGACCCTGGGACGTTCGATGTCCACGCGTGGTCACTGGAGGGCCCTGAGGCGGCCACAGTTGACCCCGCGACGGGTACGGTAGAGTGGACTCCGACACTCGATGACGTGGGCGAGTACGAATTGATTCTTCGGGTCAATGACGGCGACGACAACGACACCTTCAGCTGGACCGTGACCGTCCGTTGGCCCGACTCGGATGCGGATGGGTACCGATACGATGACGATTGCAACGACGAGGACGCGACCGTCTACCCCGGAGCCAGCGAACTGTGCGACGACGTCGATTCAGATTGCGACGGCGACCTCACCGATGATTATGATGACATCGATGGCGACGACCTGCCCGACTGCATTGATGATGACGCCGATGGCGACGGAGTAGCGCTAACCGAGGACTGCAACGACCGCGACGATACGGTTTACCCGGGTGCGGACGAGTCCTGCGACTTCACCGATAGCGACTGCGACGGGAGCCTCGTCGACGAATTCGACGACTCCGATGCCGATGGTGAACCCGATTGTATCGACAGTGACCTTGATGGCGACGGTCTCGCAGACGCATGGGAAGAAGCCTACGGCCTCGACCCTGACGACGCGACCGATGGGGGGAGCGACGAAGACGGTGACGGCCGAACGGCTCTCGACGAATTTACGTCCGGCTCTGACCCGACCGTCTACGACGGGCCCGGTGCACCCACCGTGTATGCGCCCATCGACGGCGGTGAGATCAACGAGCTGCCAGCCGTCATTACGGTGATTGATGGCGATGCACCCCTTGGTCAAGATCTCACGCACACGTTCACAGTTGGCCTGCTGGAGACCCTCGAGATGCCGCTTGAGGTGATCGCTGAGGTCCCGGGGGATGACGATGGCACCACCTCGGCGGCGATTGAAGCCGAACTGTCCGAGAACTCATGGGTGTACTGGACCGCGCGCGCGCACGACGACTTCACATCGGGACCCACCATGACGGTGGCCATGTTCTTCGTGAATCTCGTAAATGAGCCTCCGGACACCCCCGGTGTGGTGGGGCCACTCGACGGAAGCACCAGCGACAGTGTGACGCTCGAGGCCATCACGCCCACTGACCCCGACCTCGACGAAGTCTCACTGGTGTTCTCGATTGAACTGCCAGATGGTGCGCTGCTGGTGAGCGAAGCGCGTTCGTCCGAGACGGACACGGTATCGTGGACGCCGCCCATCACGGCCGACGATGGAGCGACCCTCTGCTGGACCGCCACGCCGGTGGACGAGCACGGACTCGAAGGGCCCTCCACTGACCCCGCGTGCTTTACAATCGACCTCACCAATTTGCCACCCAGCGCGCCGGAGTTTGATTCCCCAGTGGGCACCGAGGCGGTCGCGTCCCTTACGCCGACCATTCGCGTCATCAATGGTGTTGATCCCGAGGATCGTGAAACACAGCACCGGTTCGAGATCGACACCGTCGAATCCTTTTCCAGCGACGCGCTCCAAACGGCCGTCATCGACTCTGATGCGTCCGGATTGACGTCTTGGAGCCCTGAGGAACCGTTTGAGGAAGACACCATCGTGTTCGTTCGGGTTCAGTGCACCGACGGCGCCAGCAACTCAGACTGGATCTCGACCCAGTTTCTTGTCAGCGAGACCAATGACCCACCATCAACCCCCACCCTACTGGACCCTGCCGATGGCGTCTCGATGGGCGACGAAATGACACTGGTGGCGACCAACAGTACCGATCCTGAGGGAGGTGCGGTGGTCCAAGAGTTCCAAGTTCTCGACCTCCGCGACACCGTGATTCTTGAGTCGGGCACCGTGGAACAAGGGGAGGACACCACCATCTGGGCACCCGGCCTTATGGACGAGGGGTACTACCAGTGGACCGCGCGTGCCGTCGATGAATCCGGCATGGCATCCGATTGGGCAACCGCTCGAAGCTTTGTCGTGGGCACACCGGATCAAGTCGAAGAGCCGGAGTTGGGCGGCATGGTTGCCGATGGCAAGTCATCCGGCTGCAGCTGCACCAGTGCA
>Ga0160422_10002072_pt1 | contig 12578 bp, 9 predicted proteins | sample Fk160mmetaG_FD_108192 | JGI IMG/M metagenome (GOLD analysis project Ga0160422, IMG submission 108192) | Marine microbial communities from the Central Pacific Ocean - Fk160115 60m metaG | ecosystem: Environmental > Aquatic > Marine > Oceanic > Photic zone | place: The Central Pacific Ocean...
TAAGGTCGACCAAACGGACGATCCGGCGGACGGTTTCCTCGTCGAACCCGGAGGCGATGAGGGTAGAGATGGATTGTCCTTCCTCCACATAGCCATGAAGAATGGCATCCAGCAGGTCGTATTCAGGCAAGGAGTCGCTGTCTTTCTGGTCGGGTCTGAGTTCGGCCGAAGGCGGCTTCTCAATTGTATTTTCCGGAACCACGACCCCGTCTTTGTTCAGGTGACGCGCAAGGGCGAAGACCTGGGTTTTGGGGACGTCGGAGATTACCGCCAGACCGCCGCACATGTCGCCATACAACGTACAGTAGCCGACCGCCAGCTCGCTCTTGTTGCCCGTGGTCAAGAGGAGTGCCCCGAGCTTGTTGGAAACCGCCATCAGGAGTAGGGCTCGCGCTCGGGCCTGGAGGTTTTCTTCGGTCACGTCGGCGGGTCGGTCTTCAAAAAGCGGTTGAAGTTCATCAGTGGCCGCATCCACGATCTTCTGGATGGGAAGGGTTTCAAACCGGATTCCCAGGTTTTGGGCCAATTCTCGGGCATCGTCCTTGCTGTGGTCGCTTGAAATGGAGGACGGAAGGCTTATGCCGATTACGTTTTCGGGGCCGAGGGCTTCCGCTGCCAAGGCTGCCGTGACGGCGGAGTCGATGCCTCCGCTCAGGCCGATCAAGCCCTTTTTGAAACCACTTTTGTGGGCGTAGTCTCGCAAACCCAGGACAAGGGCTTGACGCAGGTTTTCCTCCGCCGTGACGGATCCTGTATCCCAAACCGCTTCCTCCGCCAGATCATGGACCTCAATGGCCTCCCGGAAGGATGGGGATTTCGCCAGGACGCTGCCCCCGGCATCCAGCGTGAGGGAGAAACCGTCGAAGATAAGCTCGTCGTTTCCGCCCACCACATTGACGTAGGCGACCGGGCACCCGGCTTTGCGGGCAACCTCCCCGAGCAAGTCGATGCGTTTGGATTCTTTGCCCGAGTGCCAAGGGCTGGCAGAGAGATTGACCAGCAAGTCGGGCTTTTCCGACGCGATTGCGTCGAGGGGATCGGATGAATAAAGGTCGCCTCCGCTATTCCAGACGTCCTCGCATATGGTTACCGCTATGCGTTTTCCCTTCAATTCGATCAAGGGTGAGGCATCACCCGGGGAAAAGTACCGGTCCTCGTCGAATACGTCGTAGGTAGGAAGCAAGCGCTTGCGGAAGGTTTGCCCGACAGAACCCGCAACGCACCATGCGGCAGCGTTGAAGAACGGTTCGCCGCTTGGGCTGTCGTTTTGTTCGGGAAAACCGATCAGCGCTGGGGTTGGCCCGGTTGTACGGGCAAACTCTTCGAGCGCATTCCGACAATCCTTCCCGAAGTTTTCCTTCAGGAGCAGGTCTCTCGGGGGATACCCGCAGAGCATGAGCTCGGGATAGACGATCAGGTCCACGCCCTGTCCGACGAGTTGCTCGTAGGCGTCAAGGGCGAGGGCGAGATTGCCCGTCAGGTCGCCAACCGTCGGGTTCAGCTGAGCGATCCCAATCCTCATCTCGTTGCCATTGTGGAAAAAGTCGTCATAAGGAACGGTTCATCATGCAAGGTTTTGAGAAAAAGGCGAACCCGAAGGAGGATGCGGGCTTCATTCTTGGTTCGGGTTCTCCCCGCCGGAAGGAATTGCTGGGCGATCTGCTTAAGGACTTTGCCGTCCTTCCTTCCGATGCCGAGGAAATCGCCTCCCACCCGGCCGGACCGCTCGCCCTGGTGATGGAAAATGCCCGGATCAAGGGATCTGCGGTCGCCCGGAAATATCCCGACCGCTGGGTTCTGGGGGCCGATACGCTGGTCTGGCTCGACGACCGGATCCTGGGCAAACCACGGGATTTGGAGGAAGCGCGGGGCATGCTCCGCGGGCTGTCGGGCCGGACGCATTCAGTAAGTACCGGCCTTTGCCTGCTTTGTCTTTCGCAATCGTATGAGGAAACGAGGGTGGAAACGAGCGAGGTGACCTTCAAGGCGTTCGACGATTCGGTGATCGAGGCTTATTTCGAGGAGGTCGATCCCCTCGACAAGGCGGGTGGATACGCCATCCAGACGCGTCCCGACCTGATCATCGAGAGGTTCGAGGGTTCGCATTCCAACGTCATCGGTTTGCCCCTCGAATTGCTGGGCTCATGGTTGACCGATCTTGGCATTGCCTGACAACCGATCCAATTCTTCCCTCAGGAGGGCTTCGTAGTCCCTCGCGGTCGACTCGTTGAACCACCTCGCAAGCCAAGTATGCTCAGCCCTTTGCAATGGTCGGATATTTTTCCATAGGTAGAGGCATTTGCTTGTTCGATTGGTCCTTTGCTTGCTAAACGTTCTTGCCTGCGATGATTGCCATTCCGAGTAAGGACTGACCAAGCGAAACGCCGGAAGTGATTGCCAGGAATAGAAATTGAGCGGAGCGTTCTCTGCGCCTCCTGAGGAATAGGATCAAGGGAAGGACCCATCCGGTTATGGCAAGGGCGGAGCAAAGAAAGACAAAGTTTTCGCTCACGAATTCAATCAGGGAAAGGGGGACGAGGATGAGGGAGGGTAAGGCGGCGAAGAGGAAGATCGATTCGTCAGGTTGGTCCATCCAGGTATGACTCAACCAGTATGCCGGCGCAGGCCAGACGAGGATTGCTCCAAGCCAAGCAAAAGAAAGCTTAAGGCGGTCCATGTTGAGTGATGCCAGTGGTTCAGTCCTTATCGGGAGCCTTTGCTTCCGGGCTTTTTCGGGAGATGGAACCTTGCACCCTCAAACCGTCGTTCTCGAATGTGATGCCGAAATCAACCGCCCCGAAGGGCCCGAGCAGACCGATGCCTTTCTTTGGCATGCTTGGCTTGCCCGGGTGTCCGAAGACGCTCGACTCATAGGTTTGAAACTTTTCGTTCCAGGAATACTTTCCGCCGCCCGGGCACTGCAGTTCGGTTTGCCAAACCTCAAGGTGGTAGGCGAGGGCATCCTTCTTGCCCAGCTGCACGCGCCACTCGTTGAGGGCATGGAGGTTGCTCCATGACTGTTCCTGGAAGCGGCTTAGGCTTTCCCTTTGAAGAATTCCGTCAGCGAGATCAATGAGCGGGTTCTTGGCGAGAAAGGCCGAGCTTTTGCCCGACCAATGGGCCACGGGCAGGGCGGGTTCGTCCGTCCGGCGGAGCAGGTTTCGGTCGATGGCCCGCTTGATCGCGTCCTCGCTCAAACTAACGGTGAGCAACTTGGAGGACGGAACGTAATAGAGGGCGATGGGGGCGGCTCCGTCCTCGACGAGGTCGTCTTCCAGTTGCTTGCCGGGGGCGATCTTGACGTAGCCCTGCTTCTTGTATGAATGGTTCGACCAGACGGTCATGCCGGGAGCCGTCTGCTCGAGCCAAGCACGGAAACCAGCGAGAAAGGCGGTAAGTTTGAAGGGGTTGCGCACCTCGACGTTGAGGGCTACGGGAATGCGTCCCCAGTTTTTCTCCATGAATTCCTCGGCCTGATCCTCGCCTCCCTCGGCGAAGGCTCTTCCCAATTCGTTGAAAAAGGGCGAGCGGTCGAGATAGATGGAATAGGATTCGCCGATCCAGCTAAAAGCTCCGGTGCCGAGCGAGGGAGCCATGAGGGCGGCGAAGTTGCTCGCCTGTTTCAATTCGGGCGAGTCCATGTCCAAGGCGGTTACCCAGTGAAGGAGAGCCTCGGGGTGCGGGTCGCCCGAGGATTTCTTCAGCTTGACCTCACCCACGGTGCTGATCATCCGGCGGTAGTCCGATCCCCCGATGAGGGGAAGGATGGTGAGGTCGCCCGAAATCTTACCGTCCTTCATGGACAGGCGGGCGGCGATGGGATCGAAGTATTGGGACCAATGGCTCTGGTAGCGGTCGCGGAAGAAGACGTAGGCTCGCTTCTCCTCGGGGGTGATCTTCTTGATCCCGAGTTCCTCGACCGAACGCAGAAAGGCCAGGTTGCCGAAGCGCGGGCTGTGGACCCGACCATTGATGAGTTGCACTTTTCCAAGCTCGGGAAATTCCTTGGAATTGAGTGGGGCGCCTGACTCGTTGCGGGCTTGCAACTCGGCGAGGGCGGACGCCGCTCGGGTTCGGCGGGATGCCCCGATCCGCCACTCGGGGCCGCACCAGCGACGAATGGTTGCGTCCGAGATGAGGGCGAAGACATGTTCGTGCTGGGCGGGTGGTCGCAGGTAGCGCTGGCGGAAATAATGGTATTCCTCGAGAGAGGACAGGCTGGTTCCTTTGCCGGAGGAGACCGCGATGATGCGGCGCAATTGCTTCAGTGAGTTGGTGACCACGACCACGTTCTTGCTCAGGGTAGCGGAATAGCTCTTGACGGCGTCTGCCGGGGCGACGAGGCCGAGGTACTTGATTCCGTCGATGGTCCCCGATACGGTTTTGGCGTCCTTGTTCTTTTGGGAGGATTCGAGCCGGCGTAGGGCGAGGGCGGCAACCAGTCCCTCGGTTTGCTTGGCCTCGAAGAGCACGGTCAGCGAGGTTCCGGTGCGCAGGAAGGGATCACTTCCCGTCATCGCCACGGAGGCGATGAGCTTGGGTCCGAGGATGCGGCTCAGTTCGGTGTCGGGCAAGCAGAGCTGTTCGCGGTATTTCTCTCGAGAACGGGCGCTCTCGGCCCGGCCTTCACCGAGGCGGAGAAGAGGGGTGCCTTGGGCCGTGGCTTCGTCCATGACCTCTGTCATGGCTTGGAAGCTTGGGAAAAACAGGGCGTGCTGGTCGTGAGGGATGGCTTTGGCGAGAGGGTCGAGCTCGGGCTTGGCGTCTCCAATCAGTTCCTTCCAGGGCATTTCTTCGATGGTGATTCCTTTGACGTCGGAAAGGGCAATGGTCCGGTTTTGCTCGTCTGCGGAGAGGCGCAACTCGCGGTCGAGCTGAAGGTTCTCACTGATTGCCCTGCCGCCTGAAAAAAGATCGATGGTTCTTTCCAGTCCGACTTTGCGGGTTGGACGGTTGAAGCGGTTTGGCCGGTTGTTTCCGTGCTGATGCTTTTCGGCGGGCTGAAGAGCTTTAAGTCTCTCGGACGACTGGTTGGCCTGATGGCGAAACCATGCGGTTCCAGGAACCTCAAGGTTTTGAAGCCTTTGGTAATGCTCCAGCCTATTCTCCTGATAGGTGATTTCGCTTTTTTTGTCAGCGGCCAGTTTCTTGGTCTTCTTCGCATTAAGGGTAAAGGGGTATTCCTGGACGCCCTTGTCCGTGTCCTTGATGAAGATCGAACCTTTTACTGCGGCCTTGGGGTTGCGCAGACAGATGCGAAGGGCGCTTGTTGGCAGACGATTCGGGGTGTTCCGTTCCCGGACGACGTGAAGGAAGGCATCCTTGGCATCAGGTATTCGCAGGTAAGGGGCGGTCGGAGTGACCCACTTGCCCAATGAACTTGAGTAGTAGCGACTGGCGTCGAAACTATCGGGAACTCCCTTTCCCTTTTCGAAAGTCAGATCCTCCACCTGGAGAGAGAGGAATGTTTCGGCTTGAGCAAAGAGAGGGATGAAGAGGAGCGGGAAAACGGCTAAGCGTATCATGGAAGGAAAAGTTTTGGTAGGTGGGACGGGGTTTACTCGATTTTGCGAGGGTCTTAATCCCGGGTCGAGTTCAATTTGTTTCGCTTGGGTTTCGAATGGAATGATCCGGGTCAGGTCTGGTTCAAATTCTTCATCAGTTTTTCCATCATTTTTCTGGCCTCAGGGATAAGCTTGAGGGCAGTTGCGATCTGGTTTTTCTCCTCGAGGTTTCTCTCCTTGTCGTCGTCCAGAAGCCATGCGGAGAATTGATCCGCCGTGAGGGACGAGGAGGCCGTTCCGTAGGGATATCCGCTGCGGACGTCGAGAAGAAGGGCATTCGCATGGCCCGTGGTCTCGATCTTGCGAGAGGGTATGAAGTAGCCTCCTATTATGGTCCAGTTTGCAACGGAACTGGCGAGCTTGGTGCTTTTGGTCTTGGAGAACACCTCGTAAACCAGGACATAGTCCAGGTGCTGACGGGCGGCTCCCAGCCGAACTTTCCGGAAGATTTCGGTAGGGGCGCTGAAGTGACGTTCGCCTTTTTGGCGGGGCGGAGCCTTGTACGCCAGTTCCGCAATCATCGAGCTGACGGGGACGAACTCACCGAATTCCGTCCCCAGCTCCTCCTTGGCCTCATTCCATCCCTCGACTTCCTCGGCGGTCAGGTTGGTGATCCTGCCGTTATACAATTTGGCCAAGCCGATGCGGGCGGGAAAACGGAGGGAGGGTTCGATGTTTGCAAGGGCCCTTACCTCCTCGTCTATGCTGCCCGCTTGAGCTTTGCCCGCTTCGGGGAGGCCCCGGTCTGCGTACCCGGAGAGGTAGTCCGAACCCGAGGTCGTCTGGACGGTATGGGAATTGCATCCGATGGTCGCGATGGCCAGGATGGAGATGAAAAACAGGCGGATTTTGTTTTTGTTCATTTTTGTTTTGGTTTGAAGGTTCCGTAAGCGTTGCGCCTAATCTTTTATCATTTATCATGCCACCTTTTTGGAGTATCTCGTAAGGTGCTTGCCTGCAGGCGCATGTGGTTATTTTGGTTGTTTGCTTGCGGCTTTTTTGGCTTGAGTAGTGTCAATATACGTACAATAGTATTGCAAAATATGTAATATGAATAAGGGGGATTTGCAGTTTTTACTCAATGAGATTCATCAATTGGCTTTTCTCAATCCCTTTGGCAGGGAGCGCGACTTGTGCGAGCAGAGAATTCTTTTACGCTTGGGGTGGAGTGATTCCAGCCGACGGAGCAACCCAATCTTCACCGATTCCTTCAACCAGGTTCTTCACTGGGTAGGGGTTGCTGAAAAGACCTTGCTTGATGGATCTGCCGAAGGGTTCGGCAACCCGCTTGAAAGGGAGCGGATGACTTCCTTGGCATACTTCTCCCTTTTTCATGAACTGATCGACGACCTGGACCATATGATCGCGGAAGATGGCTCATCGAGCTGGGCGCCTCGGCTGCTGGGACGGATCGAAGAGGGGATTCATCGGAGGGAACGGATCGTGGGAGGAGGCAGGAGTCCCTTGTGGGGGAATCCGAGCCACCTATTTTCCTGTTTTTATCAATTGAGGAGGGCCTTTTTGTGCCTTTTCAATGATATCGTTGGAGAGAGCGAGCCGATCCGGAACCTTCGCATGAGGGTGTGGGAGAGCGTCTTTACCCAAGATATGCTCAGCTATCAGCAGTGGATGCATGAATCCGTGGGCCGATTTCCCACGCTTGTTCTTGGGCCATCCGGTTCGGGCAAGGAGATCGTGGCTCGGGCCATCGGCCTTTCCCGCTTCATCCCTTATGATTCCGTGGCGGGTACCTTCGCCTCCCGTCCGAAGGACAGCTTTCGGCCCGTCAACCTGTCGGCCTTGTCCGAGACCCTGATCGAGTCGGAGCTTTTCGGTCATCGGAAGGGTTCCTTTACCGGGGCAATCCGCGACCATGCGGGGATTTTCGAGACTGCCGGTTCTCATGGTACCGTCTTCCTCGATGAGATTGGGGAAGTGCCCGAATCGATCCAAGTCAAGCTTCTGCGTCTCTTGCAGTCGGGGGAATTTCAGGCCATAGGCGGGGACCGGCCCTCCTGCTACGAGGGAAAGATCATCGCCGCCACCCATCGTGACCTGGGAGCGGAGATGAGGGGGGGCAGAATTCGAGAGGATTTCTTCTACCGCCTATGCGGGGATCAGGTGACGACGGTGGCCCTGCGGGACATACTTGCCTCGAGCCCCGGGGAAATGGAGAGCTCCGTTTATTATATCTGCCGTAAGCTCTTTGGGGATGAAGGAGCCAGGCAATTGAGCTCCAGGGTCGTGGATACTCTTTGCAGTCAGGTTCCGGCAGGGTATGAGTGGCCCGGTAATTTTCGCGAACTGGAACAGGCGGTCCGCAACGTTGTGGTCAGGAACGAGTACCGGCCCGTTTCAAGGCAAGGTTCCGCGGTCTCGATCGACCGTGTCTATGAGGAGTCATCCGTCAGTTTGGAGGAATGGAACCGAATGTATGCCCGCAAGGCCTTCCTGAACGAGGGAAGCTACCGGGCGGCCGCCCGCAGGTTGGGGGTGGACCAAAGAACGCTCAAGAAGTGGGCCATGGTCGCGGAGCCGGTCTCATGAGCCTGACGGAAAAGCCCGGGGTTAGTTTTTCATAATAGGTTAAAGGGCTTTATCCTCTTGTTCCGAAAGCGCATAAGCCTTATGTTGTTCCACCGTGAATAAGGCCGTTTTATTGGGAACTTTCTGGGTCGTTACCTTGGGTGTCGCCTTCTATTTCGGTTTCCTTTCGCGCGACCCGATTGCCCCCGAGTACCAGGAGATGCTTTACGAGCAACTTATGGAGGAAGCGGAGGAGAGAGAGAGGCTCAAGAAGGAAAGGATGGAAGAGGAGGAAGTTGCGGCCATCCACGGAATGAGCATTCCCGATTCCGCTGGTTACGGGCAGGCCGGAGCCATCCAGCTGGATTTCCAGAATATCGAGCTGGAGAACCAGAACAAGGAACCGCTCACGGGTGATCGGATTCGGGAGATTCTCGGCCCGGCCTTGGTAAGCAGCGACCTTGTCGGGAGGAACGCGGTCATCGCCGACATGCTCTCCCGCCTCACCCCTGAGAATGCGCTGCATGCCCTCAACGTCTTCGAGAATACCCCTTCCTCCTACCACACCGACAACAACTACAGGTTGTTTCTGCACGCCTGGGCCAAGGTGGATGGGGCTTCGGCCCTTGCCTATATCATGGACAACCCCGATGCCCACCGCGTGGAGGGAGGTCACGTCTGGGCCATGTCGGGCTGGACTGCCTCCGATCCGCAGGCGGCCTATGATTTCGTAACCTCCCGGGAGAAGAAGGATTACGGCCTCTATCATGGCCTGGTGAAAGGGTGGGGCCGGATCGACCTGGATGGAGCCCATGAGTTCGTCGCCACCATCAAGGACAAGAACTTACGGGGCCGCATGACCGACGTGATCGGCGAGTCCGTGGTGGAGAAGCGGGGGGTCCAAGGTGCCTTGGAGTGGCTTGGCCAGCTTAATAAGAAGGACGGCTTTACCCAAGCCGCCTATAATTCGGTGGTCAGGCGGGCGGTTCCGCGCAGTTCGAACTCTCTTGCCGAGTGGATTAGCCGCAACCCCAACGACAAGCACATTCAGCCTTGGATGTTCAAGGAGACTGCGAGAAAGATCGCCAGTCGGGATCCCGGGTTGGCGGCCAGCTGGCTGGAATCCCATCTTGGAAACAAGAGCGTCAACGGGGATGTGGTGGGACAAGTGGCTTCAAGCTGGGTGGAGAGTGATCCCGCCGCCGCCGCAAACTGGGTAACCAGCCTGAAGGGAACCAAGGTCTACGACAAGGAGCTGACCAAGAAACTTGGCGGAACCTGGGCCAGGAAGGATCCGGCGGCCGCGCTCGAGTGGGCCCAGACGCTCGATCCCAAGCTATGGGTCCCGACCTCGGCCAGCATAGTGGGAAACCTATCTAGGGAAGAACTGGGCCGTAACGCCCAATGGATCAAGGAAAGCTCGACTGATGGGAGCAATGACGGGGTGCGGGCGGCCTACGCCATGAGGATGGCGGACGAGGACCCTTATTCCGCAATCGAACAGGCTCTACTGATGAAGGATGCTCTGGGCCGGGAGAAAATCACCGTGCACATCGCCAAGAAACTTTACAAGAGGGAACCGCAAAGGATACGCGAATGGCTCCCCCAGAGCGGGCTGAGCCTTCCTTCGCAGCAGCGAATCCTGCGCAACCAGTAGTAGCGCGCTTCAACCTTTCCCCTGCTTCTCCCGCTCGAAGAGAACCCAGAGGACGCCTTTATAGGGGGTGATCAACTTCACTTGCCACCCTTCGGCGATCTTTTCGTTGATCTTGTTTTCGGTGGTATGCTCGTGAATGCCGTCGCTTCTGAACTTGATCACTATTTGCTCCATCTCTTCATCCAACGGATCGACGAGGGGAAAGCCAAGTACTAATTGGGGCTTGAGCCCTTGAGAATTTCGTCGAGGTAGGAAAGTCCGCCGCTTTCGTCGGCGAAAGCTCCATCCAGTTGGGCCTCGAAGCATTCCTCGAGCAAGGGGCCGAAGCTTGGACCAGGTTCCATTCCCCGTTCCACGAGGTGTCGGCCCAGCACAATGGGCTTGGGTTCGGAATCCCTTACCTTTAGTTCCTCTGCCTTCTCCAACAGCCAGGGTCCCTCGGGGAATTCATCCTTGCGAGGGGGGCGCCCCGCAAGATCGGCCTCGGCAACCCGAACCAGTCGGTCGATCCTCTTTACTTGCCTGGCCAAACGCCGGATGGCTCCATCCCCCGCCTTGTCGTTATGGAAAACCCGGGGCGCGAGGTGCCGACGTACGAGGGGGACTACTTGCTCAATCAAGTCAGTCTGGTTGGTCAGGCGGGCGAGGAAGGCCCGGGTGGGTTCTTCCCCCTCCGGTTCGTGCTTGGGGGAGCGCAGTCGCCCGTCCTCGGCCCGGTGGGTGGTCGAGGGCTTGCCGAGATCGTGACAAAGAACCGCCAAGCCCACCACTAGGTCCTCCCATTCATCGCCCATTCTCTTTTTTGCAAAGGCGTCCATGCAGTGAAGCGTATGGACCCAGACGTCTCCTTCAGGGTGCCATTCCGGGTCTTGTTCGCAGCCCACGAGGGCCTCGAGTTCGGGGAAATATTCCAGCCACTCGACGTCCTTGAGGAAATTCAGCCCAGCGGAAGGTTTTCTGCCCTTGAGGATCAGCTTTTTCCATTCCCCGAAGAGACGCTCGGGAGGCAGTCCCTCGATGGAAATGGAACGGCACAGTTCAATCGTTTCGGCCGTGGGCGCGAGCTCGAAACGGGCCACGAACTGCATGCCCCGCATGACCCGGAGTGGGTCCTCCGCAAAGGCGGGCCCAACATGCCGTAGAATCCCGTTCTCAAGATCCTTCCGTCCCCCGTGAGGGTCGATCAGTTCACCGTTCATCGGATCGAGTCCCATGGCGTTGACGGTGAAGTCCCTTCGTGCGGAGGCTTCCTCGAAGGGCAGGTGGGGGGCGATCTCCACGCTGAAGCCCTTGTGTCCCTTTCCGGATTTGGTTTCCGTGCGGGGAAGGGATATTTCAATCGGTTTTCCCTTCACCTTCAGCACGCCGAAGGACTTGCCGACTTGCTCCGCCCGGAATGCGGGAGCCAGCAGGTCGGCCACTACATTGAGCTCCAGTCCGCTAACCTCGGCGTCCAGTTCCGCAGGGGGCTTCCCAAGAAGAAGGTCCCTCACCGTGCCGCCGACCAGAAGAAGCCTTCCGCCGTTTGAGGAAAAGATGGAAGCCAGCTCGGAAGAGAGGGGAGCGAGCTTGTCGGGAAGTTTCTGGAGCAGGGCCCCCGGATGAGTCATGATCAGGGGAAGAGGGTGTCTTCCACGACTTGGCAAAGCGTATGGTAGACCGGGAGATGAAGCTCCTGGATTCGCGGGACCTCGGTGGCGGGAACCCGGATGGTCAGGTCGCATAGGGAACCCAGTTCACCCCCGCTCTCGCCGGTCAAGCCAATGGCGGTAAGTCCAAGGGCCTTGGCTGTCTTGGCGGCATGGACTACGTTGGCGGAGTTCCCGGAGGTGCTGATGGCAAGCAGGACGTCTCCGGGTTTTCCGAAGGCAACGACTTGCTGGGCAAAGGCGAATTCAGGCTGGTCGTCGTTTACGAAGGCGGTGGTGAAGCCCACCATGGAGGGCAGGGAGAGGGCGGGCAGGGCCCCGTGAAGCTGAGAGGCGAGTTCCGGTCCCAGTTTCTCGGCTAGATCCGAGGGAAGCGGTCGCGGACGGGAAAACCTCTTTACCAGTTCGCCGGCGATGTGCTCGCAGTCGGCGGCGCTCCCGCCGTTTCCACAGAGCAGGACTTGGTTACCCGCTCGATAGCACGAGAGAAAGGAATCACAGGCCCGGGCGATGTCCTCCCTGCAGGATGCAAGTTCGGGCCTTCTTGAAATCAAGTTTTCGAGATCTTCCACAAGTCCATTAATAGGAGCGTCTCGAAAAAGTTCCAATAATTTTCGCGCATCGCCTTGAAAGTGAGCATGATCTTTACTAATCGTTCCATTTCTGCCATGGTTACTCCTTACCCTCCCACAAAAGTGAAAGCCAACAACGAAGATTTGACCGTTGAGAATGCCGAACTGGAAAAGCTTTCGGCATTGGACAGGATTGCATGGGCTTGGGATCGTTTTGGGGAAGGGTTGATCGTCTCGACCAGCTTCGGCCTGCAGAGCGCAGTGATGCTTCACCTCGTTCGACAAGTCAGTGACCGGATACCCGTTGTTTTCGTGGACACGGGATATCTTTTCACGGAAACCTACGAGTACGCCAAGACCCTTAGGGAAAAAATCGGTTTTTCGGAGAAAACCTATTCCGCGTCCATGTCGCCCGCCAACCAGGAAGCCTTGTACGGAAAGCTTTGGGAGAAGGGCAAGGAGGGCATGCTCAAGTACAATTTCATCAATAAGAAGGAACCCATGGAGCGCGCCCTGGGCGAACTAAAAGCCACGGCCTGGCTGGCCGGGTTGCGCCCGTCCCAGTCCGAGGACCGGCAGGACCGCTCCTTCGCCGAGTGGCAGGGTGACA
>Ga0160422_10002073_pt1 | contig 12570 bp, 7 predicted proteins | sample Fk160mmetaG_FD_108192 | JGI IMG/M metagenome (GOLD analysis project Ga0160422, IMG submission 108192) | Marine microbial communities from the Central Pacific Ocean - Fk160115 60m metaG | ecosystem: Environmental > Aquatic > Marine > Oceanic > Photic zone | place: The Central Pacific Ocean...
CTTGTCACGACCTTCATCGGCACTCGAGCCGAGCGATCCCCCAGTTGGGTTGTAGCATCACATGTATGTTACCACACCATGCGAGTAACCCTTCGGTATCTAATTCATGCCAATTCGGCTTCCTCAGAAGACCAACTCCTCATGGATGGTCCTCCTCAGCCCTTCCCCCGACATAGGCATGCCAAGGTGCTAAGCAAGCAACGGACCTACCTCCTGTATATGAATAAATCGGTTTATTTAAGTCATTTTGGCTAGTAAAAAAAATTGTTAAGTGCACCGTTTTAACCAGATTTTCCCTGTCAAAATATCACTATTGGAGTTACAGCAAACGAGCAAGGTTTTCATCCACGATAGCGTCTCCCCGATATTGAGATAATTTCGCTTTGGCGTTAACACTTTGTCCGAGGCTCACAAGTGTTGCGGCTTCTAAATTGACACCTTCAACCGAATTAGGATATTTTTCGTTGTGGACTTCTACAACTTTCAAGGCTTTTTCTGAGCGGCCGCTTACCAGCAATGCGTGAGCTAAATTGAGTAGAACTACTGGCTCATCAGGGTCTGATTTTGCTGCTTCTCGTAATGCTAATATCGCCGACTCAAACTGCGACGTCGCCAACATTTGCGTTGATTCATCAGAATCTTTTGCCATCTCGATAGCGCGTTGGAGCAGGGAGAGCCCATAGTTATTGTAAACCGCTGAGTTACCATGCATCCTAGCCGCTACTTTCTGGAATTTTATCGCTGCCTCAGACCAACTGTTTTTTGCGATAGCAAAGTATCCTGCATCTAAATCTTCTCGACATTCTGGATTCTTTGAAACATCTACATCCAAAGCTCGTGCCGGATGAAGTTCTAGCGACAGGATTGTCACATCATCGTCGAAAACTAATTCTGATGCGACGACTGATTGGCTAGCTGAGTGATCAAAAATAACTACATCTTCCTCAGGTTGGTGAACAACTTGGACAAATTCTTGCTCGGTTGAGTAAATTGCAGCCATATCGACCTCAGAAGCAGAAATACGCCATTCCTCTGGTATGTCATCAACATTGTTAGGTGGAAGTTCGAATTCGGCCGATAAATCATCAGTTTTGGAGGCAAAACTAGGCTCTGTATAATCGTCTGGTAATGGTTGAATTCGAATCGGATTTGGGCGCTTAACAATCACCTCAACCAGAGAATTGTTAGGACTAAACTCTGGGTTTACTGACGACACTTCGTCCGTCAGGTTGGCATCTAGTCCTTCCGATTTTGTTTCTTGTGTTGTAGCGTATTGGTCAACTGAGTCATCAGATTCTGTGACATCACTATCGAAAGGGATGCCTTCAGCCTGACTGCCAATACCAAATGGAAGCCTCGAGACTTGCAGATTGGATTCACCAGAATAACCAAATGGTAAGGCACCGGAACCGTTGTTTGTTCGCTTGGCGGGGCCGTTTAAGGCTTGGTCATCATCTCCTTCAATTTCTCGCCATGACTCAACCGCATCATCTAATCCCGGAATCTCTGTGGGGAGATCGCTAGCATCAACCTCTGACTCAGATAAGTCTCTCAAATTTTGACTCCCACAAGCCGGGCAGGAGATAGCATTAAGCGATAGTAAACCACATATGCCACACTCAAACATAACCCGACCTAGTGTTACTAACAACACATTGCCTTTCAAGTGTACGCTAAATTGAAAGGAAAAAGGTCTATTCAGATTCGGTTGAACCCATTACAGCGCTCTTGACCCCGGTTATGGTTTCCTCTGCGAATTCTTTTAGCTCCTCGAGGTCGTGGTCAACCAACGATTCAGCGAAGTTCTTACCCTTGGTTCTACCACGATATACTTGGTAAACTATGCCTACCATGCTGATGGCTACTAGTGCAATTTTCCACATGGCGCCGCCGCCACCGACTGCATAAACCAAAACCATGTATAGCGAAACGATTGCTGTGGTCAATATCATCATTGGGAAACCGGCCTTGAAGAATTCATTGAACGAAACTGGGTATCCTGCTTCTTCTGACATGCCAGCCATGACTACGTTAGCCGATGCACCGATCAGAGTTCCGTTACCTCCCAGACATGCGCCAAATGCCAGAGCCCAAATTAGTGGTCCAAGGTCAACATTGGCACCCTGAGAGATTTGTAGAACTATTGGAATCATTGTTGCAGTGTACGGTATGTTGTCAATAAATGCAGATGCAACAGCAGAGACCCATAGTAAAATTAGCATTGCTGCTGTCAGCCGAATAATTCCGTCCTCACCCTGAGGGAACCAAACAATAGCTTGCTCAACATACTCCCCGATGAAGTTTATTACGCCCATATACTGGAGTGAATGAACGAGCACGAATAGACCAGCAAAGAATAGTAGCGTTGTCCATTCTACTTCTTCAAGTGGTTCATCTAACTCGTGCCTGTTGGTTACCAATAACATTAGAACAGCACCACCTAATGCAATCCAAGAAACTGGCATGTGAGTTATCGGATGTAAAAAGAATCCAAGAATTACTAATCCGAGTATGAAGCCACTTGTGGTGAGCATCTTGTAATCCTTTATACCATATTTTGACTCAAGCTCGGCGACATCACGAATTCTCTTGCCAGAGAACTCATCACGATACATCCACTTAAGCAGCATAAATGCTGGAACTACGGTCATCAATATTCCCGGTGCCATTTCGATTATGAAATCGTTAAAATTAACTCCATCTGCGGCTAAATCAGCGTATTTGCCGCCCTCTGCGCGCTCTATTGCATCTGGTGATAGACCAGACCCAATCATTATGTTAGGTGGATCTCCAATCATCGTTGCAGCACCACCAATGTTCGAGAATAAGACCTCGGCAATAAGCAACGGGACTGGTTGTAAGTCAAGCACCTTAGCAAGTTGAATGGTGACCGGAGTTAACAGTAAGATTGTTGTAACGTTATCGAGGAATGCAGAAAGAACTGCTGTAACAATACACAATATTACTACCAGTGACCATATTGACCCTTCACTTCTTTTGTATGCTTCAACAGCAAACCATTCGAATACCCCTGTATGAGATATAACCCCGACCATTACCATCATACCAAGTAAGAGGCCTATTGTCTCCCAGTCGATCATGGTGGTTACTGCTTTGAGGCTTAAAGCTGGTTCGTTAGTAAAGTAATTGAGCGCGATAACGGCGATTAGGCCACCGAGGGCAGCAGCCAAAGTTCGGTGCACGGTTTCGAATATAATCAGTATGTAAACACCGATTAAAATCGCTAAACCAACACCAATAGCGGTGTTTTCCATGCCATCTTTGATTGACAGTTCGATGTGGACATCAGTACCACTTGAACCTGCGGCAGTAGTATGCCCGATTACCGATAGACAACCAACTATGAGCAGTAGTGTAAATGCAATCCTTCTAGAATGACTTTTTTTGTCGATTAAGTTAAACATAACTCATCCCTCTACCTCGCCCACCTGCATCGAATCTTTGAGCATTGTGTATGAAAATGCTAACCTTTCCATAATACGCCGACATTTCCCCTTGCTGAAACAATTGTGGAGTTTGTTGATTTAGCGATGTGATTCCAAACCTCTACAATATCGCTTTTGTCAAATAATCCTCGATTTATTTTTACTTTTACTACATCCTTGTTGGCTAATTGCTCCCTTATCTCGGTCATTAGACTATCACTGAGCCCTGACTTGCCAATTCTGATTGTTGGCTTTAGTTCTCTAGACAATGCCATCCGTTTGATGTGTTTTGGTAACTTTGTCATCATATCAGCCCCTATGGTGCTTTGGCCCGCCACCTAATCGCCTTACATCTTGGCACTCATGACATGTTTTGATTATCTGTCCGTGTTTGATCCTCGTACTTGAGTTCTTTGAGTTATACAGAATCTGGCATTTTCTGCAAATCATAACTCCAACATATTTAGGCATCTCAAGTCGGTGTTTACGGTTTAACGCGAGGAGTTTTTCGGTTGCAGACTGACGCAATACTGGTGTGTTACGAATGTCCACGATTATGCTAATTAGCGACTGCTGAACATCCATAGATTGACGCTTACGATTTGACCTCATATTACCAGTAAATCGTTTCTTGGCCATCATACCACCATTCACTTGAGTGCTAACAAAATATCTTGGGTAATATTGTCGATTTCTCGGTCTCCGTTAATCCGATGAAATATACCTCGGTTCTCATACCAATCCGCTAGAGGAGAGGTTTGTTGATGATAAGCATTCAATCTCTGCGTTACCGTAGTTTCGTTATCATCTGCTCGGCGCTTTAGCTCACCACTACCACACTCGTCACAAATTCCTTTGATGCTAGTTGGATTGAATTTGTCGTGAAACACTGCTCCACAAGTAGAACAAGAATATCGGCCGCAAATGCGCTCGACAATCTTACTATCTGGGACCTCAATAGCGATAACATGCGTGACTTTGGTAATTTTTGATAGTGCTTCTGCTTGCGGTATTGTCCGTGGAAATCCATCAAACATTAGCCCATTTGCTGCATCCGGCTGCTTGACTCTTTCTTTGATTAAATCAATTATAATCGAATCGGGGACAAGTTGACCTCCATCCATAAATTCTTTGGCAGCAATTCCGGTTGGCGTACCTTTCTTGACTGCCGCTCTGAGCATATCCCCTGTTGATACCTGTGGTAATCCGGTCGACTGAGTTATTCTAGTTGCTTGAGTCCCTTTGCCTGCACCTGGTGGTCCGAACAAAACTATGCTGGTCATAGTCGCCCGAAATCATCATCCAATTTCAATGTAGCACTTACGACCTGTTCTTTTCTAGCCACATGTGTCCGTAGGCGTTCCATTGTTCCATTGTCCATCCTGCCGGCAAACCAGTCGGAGGCAGTGGTGGTCCATTCTGAGCATTACTAGTCGGAGGTGCTGGTGCTTGCGTAGTCGGCTTAGGTATCACCGGCGGCATGCCAGGAGGAATTTGGGCCTTGGGTGGCATGCCGATTGGAGGTAAGCCGGCAGGTGGCATTCCTGGCGGTGGAAGGTTCACTGTAGGCGGTGGAGTAAATTGATCGGCCATGGATTTTGCTAGTGCTGCTGCTATCTCTTCCTTGGAAACCTCACCGCTAGTCATTTCATCCTGAGATACTCCTATGTCAAGCGCTTTCTCTCTTCGGCTTCCAACATCTGGTAGAACACCATAAGTATCAGCAAGGACCATTTGTGCGACATTGTCATCTAACGAACCAGAGTTTTTAACTCGTCGAGAAATTATTGCGCCACCGATAATAACCACGGTGATTATCAATACAGATACATACCAAGGTACAATGTTGAATAGGCCCTTGTTGCCATCAACTGGTGATGATGAGGCTTGCAGAGTGAAGTCTGTCACGACCTCACCTTGTGATGAGAGAGAAATAATCAGGTTATATGGCCCTCTGCCAACATTATCTTTTGGTGATAGTGTAACTTTGATTGAGGTTGATTCTCCTGGACTAATGCTCACCGAGGCTGGGGAAACGCTGGGTCTCCAGCCTGAAATTTCCTCACCCTGATTATCGGTCACTCTTGCAGTTAAATCACCTGACAATTGCATGTTACCATCATTACGAATCATTATGGTTGTTGATTGGCTACTTTCCTTAGGAATCCCAATTAACGGCTGCAGAATTTCATCACTGAGCGATATGTTACCGTAAATCGATGGTAATACTTCGACATCTAGAATGACGCTTTGCACAACTTGTCGATCACCGTTGGTTGCTGTAACTGAGATAGAAATTTTGTAAGCACTCTCTGTCACCGGTTCGTTTAATGGGGGTATTAATCCAAGGTTTACGGTTTGATTTTCTCTCGGTTCTAGTTGCGTAACAGGATTAGCAAAGCCAACAGTCCAGCCGTCTGGTGGAAGAGAATATGACCACTCTAATTGCGCTACTGAGTTACCATCGTTAGTGATGACAAATTCACTGTAGGAATAGTCTGCAGATAATTCACAAATGATTTTATCAGGACTATCAAGATCAATCGATAGTTTATCGACAATTACTAATCTTGTATTGTTTGTCACGTAGTTAAAATTAGAGACCTCGGCTTTGATATTGAATAAATTAAAATCTCCTTCGAGTGATGATTCCGGTGACGCAATTATTATCTGAACGACTTTTTGCTGACCTGCGGCAACAATTACAGGTACCTCAGTGCTGTAAAATAATCCCTCATAGACGAGGTCCACATACCAACTAGGATTAGCAGGCTGAACAATTACATCGAGAGATATATCGATATTACCTTCATTTATGATTGAGTATTCTAATATAATTTCCTCGCCGCTATCGATTAGCACATCGTTAACTTGTAAATTAGTTCCGATGTCCAAACCAGATTTTTGCAAGTTGGTTGTGTAGTCTGACAGCTCATCGACGGCGATATTGACTGTTTGCGAGTAATTTAGATTAGGATCTGTCGGAGATGTGACAAAACACTCGACGGTATCAGTGAATCCAGCAATGGGACTACCTTGCGAAACCGGTGGAACAAATATTCTGACCGGCATAGAAAGGTAGTTCCCAATATCAAGTGGCTCAAAATCAAGTGATGAAGAATTTGAGTTTCCTAGCATTATTTGCCATAGGTTAACTGATGAACAAGCCACCGAATATTGCGCTTCAGAATTACCAATATTTAGTGCAGATATCGCGAATGACGCTGAGTCACCAGGCAGTGCCGACAACCCTGTCGTACCACTAACAACAATCTTGACGTCATCGACTTCATCAATAATTATGGTAAGCCTGACAGAATGGGAAACGGTTGGCTGGGTCTCATAAGCAACTGTTACATCAACAAAGAAAATGCCAGACCTGGCATATCTTGGATTATTAGGGTCATCTAAATTAGCGTTAAGATTGTCAAAATTGAGCGTTACTTGGATACTGTCGCCCTGTTGTCCCTGGGGAGAAAGTTGGTATGGCCCAGATTGGGAAACGCTCTTCTGCCAGGAATCCTCTGGTGCAATAAAATAATTAAAAACAGGGTGCTGCTCTTGAACATTGGTATATGTTAGGGTCACCATTTCAGTTCCGGTCCCTTCATTTTGAATTTCTATTGGAATGTCAATATCAGTGTTGTTCCGAACGTCAAATACATTAATCGCAGCTTGTTGACGGCCAGCGTCGGTCGTGGGCAGATTGCCAGACTCATCAAGCGGGATAACCCGGACACCGAGTGCTGTTACCTCTATGTCTATCTCGAGTATATTATTATTAATTCCTGAGGATTCATCATTCATTTCGTCTAGTGCGTTGTTGATATCCAAGCTAAGTTTCAGTGTGTGAATGCCGGTTGTTGAGAACGCACGAGTGGTTATTTCTGTCTCAATACCGCTTGATGAGACACCGTTTGACTGACCTTGCATCAAAGTTATCCCCTCGGTTAAATCTTCCAATTTCCAATCAAATGCTCCAGCATCAGCGGTCCCTTGGTTCATCCATGAGACCCTAACCGAAACTACATCATTCTGTAACGGAGTGACAGAAGACAATAAGATAGATTCGGAGAAAGCAACAATGTCTGGCCGTGACACAAGCGTTGCATCGCCGGTTATTACAATGCTAAAATCTTGGTTAACGCCGCCACGATGCATCACTTTAACAAGCCACTGGCCGGAGTTGACAACACTATTTGGGGCGATGCTTATCCGCTCGACATTATTAAGCGAATCACTAACACCGCCCATTACAGAATAACCAGCATTGAAATTATTGCCCAACATTTGGTTACCATTAGGATCTATCAATATTAGATCAAGGTCATTGATTAATTTAGCATCTGTTTGGGGTGAATTGGCACTACCGGACTCATCATTCCATGCAAGGGTTATATCAAGGCCACTAGCTGGGTCTAGATCTAATTGATAAAGCAGGCCGAAGGAGGGCTGCAAGGTTTTCCCATCATCGTAAAATGTGGCTAGTGAACTGCCCTGGTGAGTTGGCATCACCGTATTTTGCAGGTTCAATTGGCCCCATCCTTCTTGGTCATTTGGGATGTCAGGCGCACCTAAGTCGTCTGCACCGTTGATCATTGCCGCTTTTATTAGCGACGCTGAAGGCGATTGAATCCCTACTTGCTCACGTAAGAATTCTCTAGTTAGTGCTGCTAGACCACCGGCTACTGATGCTGATTGTGAGGTTCCGGACAGGGTCATGTATAGTGGCGTACCGCTAGAATGACTTCCTGTTCCGCACTCAAATCCACTTGGGTTGCGCGCCTCTTCTGCACGACCTGAGCAGACTTCTACTCCTGGAGCAACAACATCGGGCTTTATTCTGCCATCAGCGGTTGGCCCGACTCGAGAGTCCTGATCAACACTACCCGGCGGCGTGCTACCACCGCTACCTGTTGTGCTAGCACCAACGGATAACACGTTTTTTGCTGTTGCAGGTGCAGTCACCGATGATGCACCTGAACCGTCCCAATCGCCGATTGAGAATATTGGTAGCACTGTTCTCTCATCTTTGACAAACTGGTCAACAGACCTCGAATCTGCAGTGTATTCTCCATAATTACCATTCAGCCCCCATGCGTTGATTGCTATTCTTGCGGTTTTCTGCTTGGCATCAGCGAGTAAGTCATAGATTGAGCCTTGCCTTCCGAATACGCCAGTCGGGTCATGTTCTAGTGCGTACATGGTAACTGAGGCTGCTGGTGCAATACCTTTAGTTGAAGAATCTCCTGAACCATCACCAATCGCAGTCAGAGTTACATGAGTACCGTGACCACCGTTGGAGTCTGCTGGTGAGGTATCAAGTCCATACTGCGTGTAAACCGCAGCCACACGACCGGCGATATCTGGGTGATCACGATCCAAACCAGTATCAGCAATAGCAATCATCTCACCCGAACCATCCAAAGTAAAAGTTGCCTCATTTTCTACTGAAACCACGCCCGACATTGCTCTTACAACGGCGTTGTGAACCGTCATTTCAGCAATTGGCTCGATCCACACCACACGACCATCAAAGGCTGCGTTGAAGGCAAAATCTGAGTTATCATCTACGGAAACTTGGCAAAGGGTAATGCCGCACCATGCTGTTGATGCCCCAAGACTAATCAAATCCCGAGATAATTCAGCATAACCCCCAACAGCTAAATCACTAGCTGGGATGACTGCTAATTTGCTGTGACCGTTTGAGTCCAGCAAATCTGGGTGTATTCGATATCCGGGTTGTAAATCACCAAGCCACCTAACATGTTCAGAGTCTTCTATCTTGGCTAACGATTCGGACAAATCGGGTAAGACTCTAATGACAAAATTTCCGTCACCTAAAACATCTAAAATGTTCAAGTTACCCATGCTCTCTAAATTGTATAGCCAAGTATAATCGCTAGTCCTCAACTGTATAAATTTCATACCAGTTTGCTCAAAATCTGTAGCATATTGCAACTTTTCAGGGATTAATGGTGGGGCTTCTGTGATTGGATTGAACGAGCCATGGGCGAGTGTGAATTGGCCACTTAACTCTTTCAAGGGATATTGGTTAACTTCTTTGCTTGATGCTGAAAACCAATTTGCTTCGAGGTTTCCGCCATTAAATCGATAGTGGTCTTGGTCAGAAAATTCTGCTTCTAAGTCTGGGCTCAAAAATTCGCTGTGAGTGAGTGGAGAAAATGATATTCCGAGGATTAGAACCATCCCAAAAATGAGTTGCCTCGGTTGCAGCATAACTCGGGGAAATCCACTGGGTTTTTGAAAACAACCGTCAAATGTGGGGAATTTGCTCACAAAATGTTGTTGTATCTTGCGATTGCATCATCTGTCTTGGCAACTGAAGCACGCCAGTCATCTTCGACACCCATGAGTGCTCTAATAGCATCGATATTTTCTGGGATTACATCTGATTCCTGATGGATTGCTTGAAAATAATACAAGGTATTATCTTCTAGTTTCACTCCATCTCGCCAGACGAAAATCTCGTGCAAATCCCCCCATTTACGACCGATATCTCGTGCATATTCCATCACTTCTGCTGTAGTGGTAATTCCTGTTTCAGCTCCACTCATCAGGATAATTCTTGGTTCTCGTGACCACATGTCAATGATTGATTCAGTGGTTAGATTGTGACCGTCAGGTAATTGAGCAACGATAACGTGAACATGCATTATAGTAGTGGGGACAGCAACAGCCATTGAATTGATTGTTATTTCTGGTTTGACAGTCATAACATCTGGACCATGGTGCGACGGGACTTTGAGCACCGGTTTAATGGCGTTTATTGGTCCCTTGCTTGAATCACCGGGATCTGCAGCCCGTCTTATCATCGTACATTCAACTGACAATGAGCCACAGTGGTGGTAGAGGGGCACTAGTGTTCTCGACAAACCTGTAGTGTTACAAGATACAACGCGTGTGCCCTCTGCATTAAGGTTGGCAGAGTGATTAGCCGATGATGTGTAGGACATACCAGTTGTAGCATGTTTCTCGCCACCTTGGAATATCCACTTGACGCCTGCAGATTTATATTTTGCAAGATTACTCGCACCAACCTTGCCGGGTGAACAATCAATGACAATATCTGCCACATTGAGCAAGTCACTTAGACCACCGTGACACTCATATCCAGCCGCCGCAAAGGCGTCGATTTTATCCGGTTCATCATAGGTGCAATATATGGGAAAACCTTTGCGCACCGCAAGATCGCAGCCAAACGCAGGTCTGGTTTTGGTTACACCCACAATTTCCATATCATCCTGCGCATCGACTGCATCTGCGACGCGCTTACCAATAGTTCCATATCCGTTAATTGCAACCTTAACTACCATAGTCTCACAGAATAATGATAACGAAGAATATCTATTAACAAATCGTATTAATTTTTGCCAATGAAAAAGGATTCGAATCTCTTTCGCAATAAGAAGAGTATATGGTTATCCTACTACGACCACACATCATGGCGGATGCTCTTGATGTTGTGACACGGTCATTCAACATCAATAACAAATTAGGTCCCAAGTTGGAAGCCGCAGCAGAGCAAAATGCGATACTTAGAATCGGCTGGACTAATGCTGGTGACCCTGTCCCAAAAAATGGTGAATTGGGTCTATGTCCTGCTATACCCGAAGGTGCTAAAATCAGAGCACTAGGGACGCTTGGATCGTGGACCGCTGCGTTTGGTAAAGGCGGGACATTTACTATCCAAGGCGATGCTGGCTCGTTCCTTGGCGCAGCCAACAACGGTAACGTGATTACCTGTGAGCGTAGTGCCGGCAACTATGTTGGCTTTGCTATGGCTTCTGGTAAGATATCTGTTTTGGACGGATGTGGTGATGATTTAGGCTCATGCATGACTGGCGGTTTGATAGTTGTTAGAGGCAATGCTGGACTGCGAGTAGGCGGTGGAATGAGCGGCGGAATAGTTGTTGTCGATGGCGATATCGGTAATGACCCTGGTGCTGGGATGACTGGCGGGAAAATAATAGTCAATGGTAGGTGTCCAAACCCTCCAAAAGGCGTGGTTTTACGACCTATAAGCGAAGCGGAGTTGGCCGACTTGAACAAAGAAATAAATGACGATAATTTCCAAATTCCCAATGATTCAGTGTGCTTAGAGGCCAGTAATTCCTCTAACACACGCATCAATGAAAGGGTCGTTTCTGCGGGTGACCTATCGATGATTGGCTTGGTACCGACTAATAGTTCAAGAAACATGGCTTACGCTACCTGTGATACAGTAGCATTGCTTGGTGAGCGGTCTGAATCAAACACACCAATCGCCTTGCCTTTGCCGCTTTTCCCGATAATTGAAGACGGTAGTCTAATCGCAAATAAGAAAAAAAATAATTCTTCAAAAGTGGTCGAAAACCAGCCGTTTATTGTCGTTAACAATCCTCGTAACATAGATTTCCTGTCACTGAACATAGACAACCTTGTTCATGCCGCAGATACCCTGTCTTTGTGTGGTGGAGCGTTAATTGATATGATTGGTATGCCGAGTATGAATGCCGAGGAAATTGATGGTATGTTAGTTGCGATACGCTCACTTCTTGGTCCTGAGAAACCATTCGGTTTTTCTGATGGTGTTGGACGTATTGAATCATTACATTCTTCTGCGGCATACCACAACTGTGATATTGCAATTTGTGTCATAGAGGACGAAACCGGAATTTCAGAAGCTGCAAGTCTTCCATTGATTGGTCGTAGCACAAAATCGAACCTTGCTAATACCTATACTGAATCAGGTGTTTCCATCGGTTTCTCAGCCAATGCAGAGGACATGGCAAAGCTTTGTGCTGCGGGTTTGAAATTTGTTTGTTGTGCTGTTCCAGCAAATGACTACCAAATAATCGCTGATTGGCTATCAAACCTGCATACAGAGCTGTCTGATACTTTGCAAAGACTTGGTCTTGAATCCATTGACGCCTTAACCCGGCAGAACCTGCGCGCACTGGATTATGAGACAGCCGCAGTAAGCGGTTTACGCCTGACAGGATATGAGCGCCCGCTGCCTCACTGGTTTGCAAGGTAGGTGAGTAAGTGCCAACTATATCAGTAGAACAAAACCTCATTGCTAAGTTACTTGCGAAGCACAACCTCGAACATAATGTAGAAC
>Ga0160422_10002074_pt1 | contig 12569 bp, 5 predicted proteins | sample Fk160mmetaG_FD_108192 | JGI IMG/M metagenome (GOLD analysis project Ga0160422, IMG submission 108192) | Marine microbial communities from the Central Pacific Ocean - Fk160115 60m metaG | ecosystem: Environmental > Aquatic > Marine > Oceanic > Photic zone | place: The Central Pacific Ocean...
ATTGGTGCTGATGTCTTAAAAGTAGATGCAAATGTTTTCGATCATCCTACTATTGATGTCATACAAAGAGGTTCAAAACTTTACGACAGAAAAAATAATACTTTTGTCTTTGATGGTGATTTAACTTGTAATGTCACATACTTTAGAAACTTTGATGAAATACCAGAACCAGCTAGAAGATATATAAACATCAGAGCAGCTAGAATTTTTGTTGATAGATTAGTTGGTGATGATGGTCTTAGAACTTATACAGGACAAGATGAAGCTAGAGCAAGAGCTAATTTATTAGATAGTGATTATGACAATGCAGATCATAATGTTTTAACAGGTGATCCAAACCTTAATAATGCAATGAATACCTTTACACCTGCTGATGTTCTTAATAGGTAAACATGGGAATTGTATCAAGAGCTATACCTACTTTATTAAGAGGTGTATCGCAAGCATCTGATTCGTCCAAACAACCAGACCATGCTGACATACAAGATAATGCAGACAGCAATCCTGTTGTAGGTTTAGTTAAAAGATCAGGCATACAATATATAACAAACTTATCAACTAATACATTAGGCAATGTACATATACAGACTATAAATAGAGATATAGATGAAAGATATGTTGCAATATTTTCTACTGATAATAGTAATAATGGTGATGTGAAAATTTATAAATTAGATGGCACTGAAATTACTGTAAACAAACCAGACGGCACAACATATCTTAATACCTCAGATCCAAGAAATGAAATTAAAACTGTTACTATTGCTGACTTTACTTTTGTTGTAAATACAAGCGTTACAACTGAAATGGATACAACAGTATCAGATGGAAATATAACTCAAGCAATTATTTTTATTAAACAAGTTTCTAATGATACTGTTTATTCTGTAACTGTAGATGGAGTTACCGTTACTGATGATACGACTAATGATTCGTCTTTAAGCACAGCACAAGTAGCAACTGATTTAGCAAATGGTTTAAGCAGTGGCTTAACAGGTTTTGATGTTTCAAGAAATGGTAGTGTTGTTCGTGTAAAAAAAACTGATGGTAGTGATTTTTCAATAGATGGTAATGATACACAAGGAAATACACAATTACAGGTAGTAAAAAATTCAGTACAAAGATTTACTGATTTACCAACAGTGTCACCTAATGGATATATTGTTGAAGTTAAAGGTGACGATCAAACTAATTTTGATAATTACTATGTAAAATTTGTAACTAATAACGGAAATGTTTTTGAAGAGGGGCAATGGGAAGAAACTGTAGAAGCTGGTATAAAGTTTAAATTTAATTATTCAACTATGCCCCATGTTTTATTAAGACAGGCAGATGGTGAATTTAGATTATCAAGAGTTGATGGTGATACTTATGGGATTATAAAATTTAAAGATAATAGTGGAAATATAGTTTCACCTCAAGTTGGTGTAACTGTAGTCAATGGTTCGTATGCAGAATATAAAACGACAAAAGATGCTACTTATATACAGGATGATGGTAACTCTACAGATCCTTTAACAGCAGGGGATATTATTACAATTACATCTAATAATCATGGTCTTAGCACAGGAGATGTAGTTAAAGTAGAATTTACATCAGGACAAAATAGTGGAAGTCCTGCATTTACAATAAATAATATAATAGATAATAATAAATTTTCTTTTTCTGCCACTACTTCTTTTGCAACTAAAGCTACAAGTGGTAATTGTAATTACAGTATAAATCAATCAAGTACAGCAAAAAGCAAAGTAACAATAACTAAAACTAATCATGGTTTTAATACTGGTGATTTAGTAGATGTTTTAAAAATTAATGGCAGCTTAACTTCTGGTCAATTTATTATTGAAAAGATAGACAATAATAATTTCTTTTATACAACAAGTGTTAATGAACCTTTTCATAATACAAGTACTGATGACTGTGCAATAGGTCAAGGGTTTAGCGTACCAAAATGGGGAGAACGTACAGCAGGTGATGAAGAGTCTGCACCTGACCCATCATTTATTAACAGTAAAATTAATAATGTATTTTTCTTTAGAAATAGGTTGGGTTTTTTAGCTGATGATAACGTCATATTATCTGAAGTTTCTGAATTTTTTAAATTTTTTCCAGATACAGTACTAACAATTACAGATTCACATCCTATAGATGTAGCTGCATCACATACAAAAGTTGCTATTTTAAAACATGCAGTAACTATGGGTGAGAAATTAGTACTGTTTTCTGAACAAACGCAATTTATATTAAGTAGTTCAGCAGACAACTTAACACCAACGACAGCCAACGTACTTGTAACAACAGAATTTGAATCTAGTGCTAAAGCTACTCCTGTTGGTGCAGGTAGTTCCATATATTTTTTAACAACTAAAGGTGCTTTTGCTGGTATAAGAGAATATATACAACAATCAGGAGAAAATATAAGGGATGCTGCTAATATAACAATTCATATCCCAAGGCTAATACCTAGTAATATTTTTAAATTAGCAGTTTCTAATAATCAAGATATATTAGTTTGCTTAGGTACTGATAATCCAAATAAATTATTTATTAATAGATGGTTATTTGGAGGTCAAGGTCAAAAAGTTTTAAATAGCTGGTTTACTTTTACAATAAATCCTAATAGAAGAATTAAAAATATTGATTTTATTGGTACTGATTTATTTATGGTAATAGAAGAAGATAGTGTAATAACCTTAGAAAAAATACCTTTTGAAACAGAATTTAAAGAACCTAATTCAGAATTTGAATTTCATTTAGATCATAAAGTTACAGAAGCACAAGTAACTGTAGAGTATCCATTTACCAATAGCAATGGAGATACTATAAATAAAACTCGTTGGACGCTACCTTATAGACTAAGAGGAGAGATGAATGTAGTTGGCAGGTATTTAGCATCAGGAGAAACCAGCACTTTTATTGACTCTAATGGCACTTCACAAACTTTAAAACCAGCAACAATTATTCAGACTACAAATCTAACTAATGGCAGTACAACAACAATAGAAGCAGATGGAGACTATAGAAATGCAAAAGTAATTATAGGAGAACCATACGAGATGCACTATAGATTTAGTAAACAAGAACTAACAGAAACACCACAACAAAATAGTGCACAGATATTAAGTTCAAGACTGCAACTGCATCATTTCTATATTAAATTTGAAAAGAGTGGTTTTTTCCAAGTAGAAGTTACACCAGAAAATAGAGATACCAGTACGCATAAATTTAGTGGTCGTTTTTTAGGTGCTGCTTCCTCTGCTATTGGAACAGTAAATTTAGAAACAGGCACGTTTAGAGTACCTATTATGAGTAGAGCAGATAAAGTTGATATTGATGTTAAAAATAAAACTTTTTTACCTACTCTTTTGGCAAGTGCAGAATATGAAGCTATGTTCAACATGAAGAGCAGGAGAATGTAAATGGGTCACATGAGAAAATGTACACTAAAAGACTTGAATCATGTAAGTAAAAACATGAGAGATATGGACAGATTAGAAGCTTTATATCAAACTAATATGGATGCTGATGCAGCTTTAAGAATTTCTTATTTAGCTAGTAAAACAATTATGGCAATCTGTGGTGATGACGATAATCCTATAGGCATCTGTGGTGTTACTCAGAATGGTTGTATTTATATGGTTGCAACAGAAGAATTGTTTGGTAATGATAAATATAAAATACAATTAATAAGACAAGGAAGAAAATGGGTTGATGAATTGCTGGAATCATATAAAATTTTATACAATGTAGTATATGCTGATAACAAGAAAGCTATGAAATGGTTAGAGACATTAGGCTTTGAATTTACTAAGTATCATGAAGAGTATGGAGAACATAAAAAACCATTCTATGAGTTTATGAGGATAGCCTAATGTGTTTTATTGCTTTAGGAACTGCTTTAACTGGTGGTCTTTTAACAGGTGGAGCAGCAGGTTTGTTTGCTGGCTCTTTAGCTCTTAGTGCTGTTACAAGTGTAGCTGGTGCAGCTTCTAAGAATAGAATTGCTAGACAACAAGCTTCATACGCATATCAGGCAGCAGAAGCAACAGCCAAATCGGCTGATGCTGCTCTTACAGCACAGCAGGAAGCACTTAATTTTCAACTACTTGAAAGACAAGCAGATGCAGGACAAAAAAAATTAGGTAAAACTATTGAAGGATTACAAGCCAGAGGTAGAGTAGCAGCTACCGAAGGCAGATCAGGTAGATTGATGCAGTTAATACAAATGGATGTCGATAGACAAACAGCTAGAATAAGAGAAAGTATTGAACAATCATTGGAATCTGCTGAAACACAATACAGAAGAGATGTTGCTGCTATAGTTGCACAAAGAGATAGTCGAAGGAATCAAGCTTTAGATATAGGCAATAGAGGATATACACAAGCAATGCAAAACTATCAAGGATTACTGCCAACTATAGCTAATGTTGCTTCAACAGGCTTACAAACATATATGGCTGTTAAATGACTTATTCAGGCTTTCAATCATTTACATCACCTAGAAATCCTTTTGTTACGCAGAGTACACAACCTGCTATTAACACTCAAGATCCTCTTTCTCAAGTTGCACAAGCATTATCAATTATAGAACCAAGTTTACAAAAATTTTTTGTAAAAAAGATTCTTGATATTAAAGAAACTGAAGTTGCAGAAGCAACTGCTGAAGGTAAAAAAGCAGGACAGAATTATACTGCCCAAGAAAAGTTGTTATATCCAGAACAAATTGATTTAGAAACGACACAAGGACAAATTGCACAAAAATTAAATCAGCTTACAAAAGCTGGTAATGAAGCAGAATCTAAAGAATTAAGAGCTAATAATCCTTGGTATAAACAAGCTTTTTATAAAGCAAAATCAGAGACACTAGGTAAAAACTTATCTGCAACATGGCTTAAAGATTTAAAGGAATATAGAGTAGTAGATCCTCAAGATGGACAAAAAAAATCACTAGCAGCATTTCCTTTCTCAAGTCCACAGGTACAGGAATATATAAGTACTAGAAGAAATGCAAGAGTAGAACAATTAGATATGCCTGAATTTTATGTAAAAAGATATTTTTTACCTGCATTAGAAACTGGTATAGAAGGATTTCAGGCAGAACATCAAAAATTAAGAACTAATTTAAAACTAGATAAACTAGAAAAAATAAATCAATTAGGTTTAGAAGAAATAATTAGTACTTATCTTATAGACGAAACAAAAAGCAAAGAGTTTATTAAACAAGAATTAAAATTGTGGACTGATAATTTGCGTAGTTATTACGTTGGTAAGGATTTTACAGAACAGATGGGTAAATATACAGATTATATAATGAATTATGCTTTAAGTATTGCAAGTGAGAAAGGAGCAGGAGCTAATCGTTTTAATGATGCAAGACAATTTTTAAATGATTTTACAAGTTTGTTTCCTAGTTATTCATTAGGTACAAGAAAAATTAAAAATGCAGATGGAACTATAACTTTAAAGACTGTTGAGAACAGAAAAAATTCTATAACTAATACAAAAGATTTTTTAAAAAAAATTAATACAACTAAAGCATCTATAGATAAATTAGAAAATAGATTTTTAGATTACAAAGATAAGATACAACCAGAAATTGATATACAAAAAGCTAGAGATCTTTTAATAAATTCTGAAGCACCTCTTAGTCAAGAAGACATAAATGAAGGTATAACAACTTTACAGGCAAAGCGAGAAAAAAATCAGCAAGAACTAAAAAAACTTATATCTAGCGATCCAAAAGTTGCAAAGTTTATTAAAGATAATCAAAATGTAATTACTTCTAAAAATAAAGAAAGACAAATATTATTTACGGAAAGAGTAGCAAACGGAGAAATTCGTAATGAACAATTTGGTATAGCACATATAAATTTAATATATGAACAAAGTTTAAAAACACCACAAGATACAGAATGGAAAATAAAATCTTTAAATAGTATTAGAAAAGATGTTGCAGAGAATAGAAAAGTAGCTGAAGAATTATCATCAGATGTTATTGCTAGATTTAATAAAAGATATATAAATAGAAAAGAATTATCAGCAGCAACTTTAGACAAAATAGAAAGTATAACTGAACAATTACCAAGAGATATTAATGAATTTTATACAACAAAAAAACAATTTAATAATGAAGTTAATGCAGATGGTATTCAGGTTATAAGATACCCAACAGAAGATGAACTAAGAGATTTTGTAGAAGCAAAAGAACAAGCTGCTAACAATATATTAAATGCCATAAGACAAGTTGATGCAGGAGAAGGAAATCAAAAAAATCCACAATTTAGAACAGCAACACAATTACAGCTAGATGAAATTGTAGATAACAGACAACAAAATAGAAGTGTGTTATTAACAGCTAGACAATTAAAGGCAGATGCACCTTTTGTTGATGGCAAACAAAGTAAGCCAACTCTAGAAGATGTTGCAGAACAATATAGTTATGGTGAACCAATTACAGTTGATGGAATTATGGGAGGATTTTTCTTGCCAAATGGTGACTTTGATGAACAACAAAAAGAAGAACTAAGAGTCCTATTAAATTATGTACAAATATCTGATGAACAAATAAAACAATTTGGATTGGTTGATAAAGGAGTTTTAAGTACAGACAGATTAAATGAATATGAAAATCAAAAAGTTATAACTAATATTGATGAACAATCTAACCAAGAAAATATTACAACAGAAGAAGAATCATCTGTAACAAATGAGACTAATAATAATACAACTACAACAACAGATAGAGTAGAGAATGAAAATGAGAATGAAATAAAAAATATTAATGATCGACAAGATATTATTGATCCAGCAAATCTAAATAAAGCTAGTCTTAATACAATAGGAAATATTGCTAACAATGTTATTAATACTTTAACTGGTACTCAAAGTGCTGACGCTGGCACATTAGAAAATAAACCTAAAATACCTACAGAAGACAAATTAGTTAGATATAAAACTTCTTTATCTAATAAAAAAATTATTAATGCAACAGATGTAGGTGTAAAAACCAAAAAAGAAGAACCTAATGGTGTGAAGTTACAAGAACATAATTTTCCGATCTTTTATAAATTAGCAAAAGAAGCAGGTCATAAATTCCCAGAATTAACTGCTGCACAAGCAATGGAAGAAACAGGTAATGGAGATTCACCGTCAGGAAGAAATAATTATTTAGGTTTAAAAGCTAATGAATTTCAAATAAGAAGAGGTCAATCATCTTTATTAGATACAGAAGAGGATTTTGGTGAAGGTAATGTACCAGTTAAAGATAATTTTACAGATTATGATGATATGAGAGATCAATTTATACAATACAGAGAAGAATGGCAAGAGCCATTTAGAGGTAGAAAAGGTATTGTTAGTGTAGATACACCTGAAGAAGCCTTAGATCTTATGCTAAGTGATCCACAGGATATGTATGCTACAGGCAAAGGTTACAAACAAAGGATTCTTCAGATTATTGAAGAAGCAAAACAAGATCCACCTTTATTTTAAAAATGACAAACACACCAATGAATCTTAATAACTCAGTTGATGCTGAAGTAGATACAGAAGTAGCAGATATTGTAGAAGATACAAAACAAGAAATAAAAACAAACAATGAAGCAATATTACAACCAAAGCCAAAGCCATTTAATAATTCAGAAGTACAAGAAAAACAGAATCAAGAAATAGTTAAAGATCAAAGAAATAAAGAAATTGAAAACAGCATAGATAAATCTTCTGATACAGAAGTTACAGATGAACAAAAATATATAGAAAGTTTAAAAATAGCAATGGACAAAGAAATAGATGAATTTAAAGCAAGCAATCCAGATGCTAAGACATTTGGTGAATTTAGAGAACAACAACGTGCCAATTTTGCATCTCGTATTTATAGAGGATTAATTAATGGCAATATACAAAATATAAATAATATCTATGAATTAGGAGATGATATTGTTGATTATCTTTTAGGAGATTTATATGACACACAAAGAACTCCTGATTTTGAGTTAATACCTTTAAAAAAACCATTAGATGAAAGAACAAAAATAAGCCAACTGTTAGGTGGTTTTACAGAAAGTCAAGCAGATAGAGATAGTGTTGCTTATGGCATATCAAAAGGGTTATCACAATATTTATTACCAGCATTTAAAACAGCAGGTTTTTTAAAATCAATAGGTCTTAAAAGGTTTCAAGCTGGTTTAGCTAGTACAGCAGTTGGTACTTTTGCTATAGATCCTTATGAAGATAAGCTTTTTAATTTTTTAAAAGATAGAACTGACTTAGCACCTTTAATATATGACGTACTTACATCACCAGAAAAAGTAGGAAAGGATGGTAAATTAAAACCTGCTGACGAGAGATTACAAGCTAGGTTATATTCATTAGCTAATGATTTTATTACAGGCGAAATTCTGTTGCCAGTAACAGCCAAGACAGCTAAAGGAGCAACTAAGCTATCAATAAAAGCTATTGAAAAAACTGGCTTGGATAAAGCTTCAGCAAAAGTATTATTTGGTTTGAGAGACATTACAAAAGATAGTGTTGGTAAAGCTGGTAATGAAATGGTTGATTTTTTTATGGATCAAATTTATAAAATTAAAAGTGGTAGTAAAACACAAAGAAATCGTTTTGTAGCAAAGATTAGAGATGCAATACAAAAAGATGGTACTGATATAGCACAAGACGTTTTTAATAGACAAGAAACTAATTTAGTAGAAAGTTTAAATTTGTATATGAAAGGTCTTAAAAATAATCCTCGTCTTCAAAAATATTATATAGGAGGTGACGGACAATCTCTTAGTGGAGTTCCTTTAAGAGGATCTAAAATACAAAGAACATTTAATGCTAAAGATCTAAATAGATATTTTAAAGGAAAAAAAACAGATCAAGCTTTTGGAGATAAGAAAGCAATAGTAGATTTTATTATGGCTAGAGGAGAAGCTATAAAATCACAAATTAGTCCAAGAAGTAGAACTTGGAACTCAATGAAAACAAAAGCAAGAAGTCAATTACCTTTAGACACAATTAACGTAATGAGTGATTTTGTAGAAAGTTTTGGTAAAGGTGGTGAATTTGATTTAGAAGCTTCAATTATTGCTTTAAATGATTTAGTAAATGAAAGTGCAATAGTCTTAAGAGATTTAACACAACAGATGGATGATGCTTTAGTTCTTAAGAAAAATGGACAGTTTGATAGCAAGCATTATGACATTTTAAAAAATGACTTTGCATTTAGTTTAAAGTTTATGGATAGTCTTCTAAATATTAAACGTCAGTCTATAGCTCCTATCTCAAGAGCCTTATCCTTAAGTAACGTGACTTCTGGTAAAGCACCTAGAGGTGGATTGAAAACCTTATTGGATTTAAAAGAAGAGGATGCTTTAGCACAGCAAGCAGCTAGAGAAAGTAGAATACAAAATGCAAAAGATATGATAAATCCTGATGACCCTTTAGGTGAATTTGATATTGAAGACATTTTAAATCTTGCAGATAGTGGAGATATAAAAGCAGTACAGCAGCAAATAAGAAAATTAAATTTAGCAGCAACAAATCCAAGAGCTTTAAAATTAATTCTTAAAGCACAAAATGGTACAGGAATTATAAAAATAAGTAATCATTTATTTATTAATTCAATATTGTCAAATCCTATAACACATCAAGTTAATATGATTTCTACTGGTATTAATACTTTTGGAAGACCAGTAGCTAAATTTATAGGAGCAGAAGGTAACGATACAAGATTAAGAGCAATGAAAGAATTGCAGTACTTATTTAGCACAATGCAAGAATCTACTAAAATGGCTGCTTTTGCTTTTAGAGCAAATAGAAATATTGTAGATGCTGGTGCTTCTATTCTTGAAGGCAAATCTGCTGAAAGATTAATGATGGATGGATGGACAGGTACAAGAGGTGCTTTAGGAAGAGCATTTATGGATGGTTACGGTATTCCTAGCAGATTCTTAATGGCTGAAGATGAACTCTTTAAACAAATGAATTTTAGGTCTTATCTAAGAGCAGAGATATGGGAGAGGACTCAAAGAGAAATTGAAAGAGGTACACGAAGATTTGCTACAAGAGCTAAATATAATGAATATGTTAATAAACAATTTGACAGTATTATATCTGTTATCAACAGAGAATCTATGGAAGGTAAGCTTTCAAAGAGAAATTTAGAATTGATGGAAAGAGCAAGACAATATGCAGCAGAAGCTACATTTACAGAGGATTTACGCAAAGGATCTGTTTCTGCTAATTTTCAAAATTTAGTTAATGAGTTTCCTATAGCTAGACAAATAGTACCTTTTATAAGAACACCATTAAATATTTTAAAACAATCAGCTAAAGCTAGTCCTGCTGCTTTATTAGCTGAAGAGTTTCCTAACCAATTTGGTTGGATGAGAAAAGCAAGTTGGATTGATGAGCATATAAGAGAAATTAATTCACCTGATAAACAAGTTAGGGCATTTGCTAGAGGTAGATCCAGAATGGGTTCATCTTTATTTGCAGGTGGTTTAGTTTTTGCAGGACAAGTAGATAACCCTGAAGCACCAGTAGCAATTACAGGAGGTCTTCCTAAAAACAAACATCAACGAGAAATCTTATTAGCTACAGGTTATCAACCTTACTCAATAAGATTATTTGCAACAGAAGAAGATATAAAAAAATATGGTGAAAAAGGTACAGCTTATGAAGTTGTAAAGGGTGAAAATGATTCTATTAAATACATTAGAGGTGCAGATGGCAAAATTAAATATAAATATATTAGTTTTAAAAGATTAGAACCTTACGCAGGTTTTTTAGCTTTGGCTGCTGATGCTTACAGAGTTGGTGGATATTTAGTTAATAGAGAAGAAAACAAATTAAAAAACGAAGCTTTAAATCAAGTTTTATTAGCTGCTATGTATGACAGCACCATAGATAAAACATTTATTAGTGGTATAGCTGAATTATTTCAAATGTTTGATGATCAATATAGATTAAACTCTTTTCTTACAAAAAGAATTGCACAAACTTATTTAGTACCTTTTTCTAGTGGACAAAAATTTATAAAAAATGCTTTAAATACAGGAGCATTTGGTTATGAATCAGATGGAAATATAAGAATGGATAAACGTGTAGCTAAAGGCGAATTTGAAGGAGACTATAACCCACTTATATTTGCACAAAGATTAGTAAATGAACTAGCAGGTTTAACACCATACGGAGATGCAAAAGCTAGGCCTTATCAAAATCATATCACAGGTAAATATTCTATTGTACCTTCTGGTTTTGGTAGAGATGAATGGAATGTTTTATTTGATGGTTGGGCAACAGATACAGTTTCGATAAATGATCCAGTTATGACAGTATTAGCGGAGACAGGAGGAGAGTTTGCACCACCAACTGATGTATTAATTAGTGAAGATGATAGAGGTGAAAGCCTAGAATTAGATAGTACAGAATTAGCAAGCTTAATATATGCTACTGCTACTTATACAAAAGGTTCTTTGGGTTTGCGAATGTATGATCGTATGGACAACTATATAAAAAACAATCAATTATTAATACAATTAATGAGAATGAATGTTCGTGATTTAGAAATAGAAAATTTACCTACTGATTTAAAATCTAAAATATCTTCATTATTAAAAATTACACCTGATATTTTAGAAGAAGATTATAATTCAAAAGCTACAAGAGTAGAACTTATACACAAAGCAAGAGAAAAAGTTAAAACAGATTTGACTAATATTCATAAAGAATATAAAGAAGACGCTAAGAATTTTTGGATTAATAATGAATTTAAAAAAGAATCACCTGAAAAATATGAAAGATATATTGAAAGAAAGAGGAAAACTAATCTAATATTTGATACTCTTATATCAGATAGTAGAAACAAAATTTTAGAAGATTTTGCTGCTCTTAATCTATTGAGTTAATTATGGCAACCAACACTACAGATACGTTTACTCCCTACACAGGAGATGGTACTACAGTAGATTTTCCTATTGTCTTTTCTTACATTTTAACAACAGATATTGTTGTAACAGTAGATAATCAATTAAAAAATCTAGGTACAGATTACACTGTAACTAATAACGGACAGCAAATTACATTTGCTACTGCTCCTGCTGATACAACAAATATTAAAATAGTAAGAAATACAAGTATTAGTACTAAAGCTGTTGACTTTGAAGATGGAAGTGTTTTAACTGAATCCGATTTAGATACCAGTACAAACCAAATATTATTTGCTCAACAGGAATTAACTAATGACTATGTAAAAAGAGATGGTTCTTTAACAGTTACAGGTAACTTAGTTTTTGAAGGTGCAACAGATAATACTAATGAAACGACATTAGCTATAACAGATCCAACAGCAGATAGAACTATAACTATACCTAATGTAACAGGAACAGTAGTTACTACAGGAGATACAGATACAGTCTCAACAGCAATGCTGCGTAGTGATATTGATATTGGTACAACAGGCAGTATTAGCTGTGGACAATTTTTAGCAAATTTACCAGCCACATTTAATCATAATGTTACGTTAGGTAATGAACACGCAGATAGAATAGTTTTTCTAGGCAGTATAGATACTA
>Ga0160422_10002078_pt1 | contig 12564 bp, 14 predicted proteins | sample Fk160mmetaG_FD_108192 | JGI IMG/M metagenome (GOLD analysis project Ga0160422, IMG submission 108192) | Marine microbial communities from the Central Pacific Ocean - Fk160115 60m metaG | ecosystem: Environmental > Aquatic > Marine > Oceanic > Photic zone | place: The Central Pacific Ocean...
ACTATAATTATTACTATTAATCCCAGACTTAAATAATAATCTTGTCATTAATCTAGATTCAAATAGAGCATCTTCAGCCCTCTCATTTATTGTAACATTCTGTTGAATTTGAATTTCATTATACACTTTTTTTACGCCGTCTGTTTTAATTACATTTTCTACTATTTTTAACCTACTTAATTGATCACTACAATATCCAGTTAGTAAGACGTCTCCTAGTGAAACACTTACAGTAATATCAGAAATATTAGATATACTTAAATTCGTAATAACAGCAACTATTTTTGCTTTTAACAGGCTGTCTTCTATAGAAGCAGCAAAGCCTTTACTTGAAATACCTGCGTTTGCTGCCATCGATACAACAGAGCTTACACTACCGCAAGAGTTTAAACAAACAGGGACTAGAAAATAAATAAAAAATCTAGTTATCTTTTCCAACTAGCACCTCTCTACGTCCAACATGATTCGCAGGGCTAACGATTCCCTCCGATTCCATTTTTTCAATAATTCTAGCTGCTCTATTATAACCTATTTGGAGATGCCTTTGAATAAAACTTGTAGATGCCTTTTTCTCTCTACAAACAATTGATACAGCTTTATTATAAAGTTCATCAACACTTTCATCGAATCCTAAATTATAATTATCTTGTTCATCCTCAACTTTTGTTACAGAATTTAAATATTCTGGTTCACCTTGTTGTTTAAGGTGATTTACAACAGATTGGACCTCCTCCGTTTTCACGTAAGGGCCATGAACTCTCAACAAACTTTCACCTAGCATTGTGATTAAAAGATCTCCTTGTCCAAGCAATTGTTCAGCTCCTTGTTCCTCTAATATTGTTCTACTATTAATTTTATTAACTACCTTGTAACTAATCCTAGTGGGAAAGTTTGATTTAATTGTACCGGTAATAACGTCAACAGAAGGTCTTTGTGTTGCAACTATTAAATGAATGCCTGCAGCTCTTGCCATTTGAGAAAGTCTTTGTATAGCTCCCTCAATTTCCTTACCAGACGTAATCATTAAGTCAGCTAATTCATCTACAACTACAACTATTTTAGGAAAAACTTCTAAATCAAGAGCTTTTTTTTCAATAACAGGTTTACCAGATTCAGAATCATATCCTACTTGCATTTCTTTAAAAATCACTTGGCCATCCTGAAGAATTTTTTTAACCTTTCTGTTAAAATCATCTATTTCTCTAACTTCTAAATGGGTCATCATTTGATACCTTTTTTCCATTTCTTTAACTGTCCATTTTAAAGCCGCAATTGCTTTCTTTGGATCTGTTACGACTTCCGTCAATAAATGAGGAATATCTTGATAAATAGATAATTCTAGCATCTTTGGATCAATAAGAATTAAACGACATTCCTCAGGAGGCAAATAATACAATAAAGATAACAGCATTGCATTGATTCCAACTGATTTACCTGACCCTGTGGTTCCTGCAACCAGGAGATGAGGCATTTTTGCTAAATCAACAACGACTGGCTTACCAAAAATATCTTTTCCAAGAGCCAATGGTAATTTAAATTTTTGGCTTTTAAATAATTGATCATCTAATAACTCTCTTAGAAAAACTGTATGCCTTTGTTTATTAGGAATTTCAATCCCTATCGCATCTCTTCCTGGAATGGTGGAAATACGTGTTGACTTTGCACTCATAGACCTTGCTATATCATCAGACAAACGTATAACACTCGATGACAAAGTCCCAGGAGCGGGTGTCAACTCAAAAAGTGTAACGATAGGGCCTTGACGAACATTGGTAATTTCACCGCTTATCTTAAAATCTCTTAAGACCCCAGATAATAGAGATTTATTTAACTCTGCATTCTTCCTATTTTCAGTTTCGATCCCAGGAATTTTCTTTTCTTTTTCTAATAAATTTATTGATGGATAAATATAATTCTCTGACACTCTCCTGATAGAGCTTGACTTTAAATTATTTTTTCCACTATAAGAACGTTTTGTAGTATTCGTTTTTGCTTTGTTATTAAAAAATTCAATATTTAACTTAAGAAAATTTAAACTAAAAAACCTTAAAAACAAAAAAATAGCATTAAAGAATTTCTTTATGAAAATTTCAACAAACTTTACAAAATCATTTAAATCAACATTGAATGTAATCAAAAGTGATAAGAAAAAAACTATAAAAATAGCTATTAATAAGTAATTTAAATAAATTGCATCTCCGAAGAAATGATCAAAATAAAAATTTAATCCAATTCCAAGAATGCCAGACTCTATCGCAATTGGAAAAAAATTAATTTTAATGAATTCAATTAGGAAGCAAGTTAGTACTATGGATAGTGGCAGCAGATTCCAGGAATACCATTTAGATCTATTCCCATTAATAGATCTAAATGCGTTGGTAAAAAAAAATAAACAGAATAGATAAGAAGCAACTCCAAAAAGATCTAAAAGAAAATTTGATAAAACTGATCCAAAGTAACCAAGAAAATTTTGAGAATTATCAAATTCTGAATTAAATTGTAGAAAATTATTGTCGACCTTAGACGAACTTACCAATGAAAGCAGAAAAATTGCACCCAGAGATGCAAAAATTGAGAAAAAAAAAGTTCTTTTTAAATTTTCTTTAATTTTAATATTCATTAGACTATTTAATTATATAAAATTATTTTTAAAAACATATTAAATAATAGATGAAACAAAAGAATTATGACATTGTAATTTGCGGTGCTGGTATGATTGGCATGACATTCGCGTTGCTTATGTCGCAGAATAATCTTAAGGTATGCCTTGTTGATAAAAATAAAATGGCCTCCCTTGATGGCCAACTAGACACTAGAACTACAGCTGTATCACAAGGATCCTCAAGAATTCTAAATGAAATAGAGCTATGGTCAAAATTAAAAAATTACGCCCAACCAATTGATGAAATCATCGTTGCAGAAGGGCTTACAACCGACCTAAGTTTTGATCATAAAAGTTTAAATGAAGGTCCATTAGGATTTATAATAGAAAATAAAATAATAAAAAAAGAATTGCTTAAGAAAATAAAACAATCAAATAAGATCACGTTCTATGAAAACGAAGAAATAAAAAAAATTGATAATAAAGATTTAGATAAGAGTGTTTTAAGCACCAATAACTTTAAAATAAAATATAAACTTCTTATTGCAGCTGATGGACGTTTTTCAAAAACGAGATTTTTAGCAGATATAAAATACTTTTATAAAGATTATAATCAAAATGCTTTTGTATTTAATATCATTCACGAAAAAGCTCATAATGCTATTGCATTGGAAAGGTTTTTCACAACTGGCCCATTAGCTCTTCTTCCAATCAAAAATAATGTAATAAATAAATCCTCTGTAGTTTGGACAGTTGATAAAAAAGTTTCAGAGACTAAATTCTTTAAAGAAAATTTCCATGAGGAATTTAAAAAAAAATATAATAATTTTTTTGGAAAATTAAAAGGTATTTCCAATATTCAAAAATATCCACTTAACATTTTTTCATGCTATGATTATTTTAATAAGAATGTGATTCTTATCGGAGACGCTTGTCAGGCTTTGCATCCAATTGCAGGTCAAGGTTTTAATTTAGGCCTGAGAGATGCGCAATTTCTAAAGAACGCAATTTTAGACTTTGTAGCTAACGGTTTGAAAATATCAAGTAAAAATTTGCTAGAATCTTATAGTTCTAATAGATTTGTTGATAAAAGACTTTTGATATTAGCAACTCATAACTTAAACAAATTATTTTCGAGTTCAGGTTTTTTAAAAAGTCTAACAAGAAAGGCCGGCTTGCGCTTATTTGCTAAGTCAAAGTTATTAAAAGATCAAAGCATGCTATTTGCTATGGGGCTTAAGAATTTTGAATTTTAGATCCTAACTCATACAAATATGTCCAACTATAAATACCAGTATTATGGCCGTCATCAAATATTATTTTAATTGCATAATTACCAACCGCTTCAATCTTTGAAATTAAAACTCGATCAAATGAACTTTGTAATTTTTTTGTATTTGTGTTTCTTAAGTTGTTCTTATTTTCAGCAGAAGGACTAAATGCTCTAAGATATGAAGATTTGAGTAGTAGATAATTATTATTGCTGTACTCAACTTGTATACCTTTCTTATTTTTATTTAACTTAACAGACTTTGGTATCATTTTTTTACGGAATTAATTTAGGTATGCCTTTTATGATATGATAAATATTTTTTTTTCCTTTTGTATAAAGAATATTTTTTTTCTCATCATAAAAAAGATCTTCGCCCGATGACGGGCATTTCAAAATTTTAAGATATTTTTTGTCAAATTTTTGCATTTAAGATGGGTTTGCAGATGAAGCCATTTTATTATCATTTAAGCTCATTTGCATCAATGAAGTAAGAACTTCTAACCTTTTGTCCAAAGTCTTAGCTTCCAGTAAAGCCTGTTTTTCACTAACATCGAAAGGAGAACACATGCTAATCATGTTAACTAGATCTTCGTCGCTAGTTGTTTCAACCATTTCCCAGTCAGCGCTGATTGATATCTTTTTTAAAAAAACTTTTAATAAGGCTTCAAAATCGTGTCTTTTATTTAGATCTGACAAGTTATCAACCTCATAATCTTTTTTGAACAAATCCCAAGAAACATCTGCTGATCTAAAACCATTGACAATCTTTTTTTCTTTATTGATTTTAAATCTACATACTCCTTTAAGAATAAGCTCGTACCTATTGTCATTTGTTTCTGAAAATGCTGTAACCCGACCTGCACATCCTATTTGATATAAATTTGGGTTTTTAATTTCAGAGTTCTTAAGTACTTTTTCCTTAGGTTGAACCATACCAATCATTCTCTTATTTGCTAAAGCGTAATCAAGCATGTGCAGATACCTATTTTCAAACAAATTGAGAGGTAGCTTAGCCCTTGGTAATAGTAAAACCTTGTTAAGTGGAAATAAAGGCAATGAAGTTGGCAATTCATTTATATTATGTTCAAAACTATACAGCATATATAACAATATGTTTTAAAAAGTGGGAAAGTTAAAGAATTATTTAAAAAAAAACTATTTTCTTATTTAATATTAACATATTAATATATAAAATACCTATTTTCAGCGGGAATAGCTCAGTGGTAGAGCATCACGTTGCCAACGTGAGGGTCGCGAGTTCGAATCTCGTTTCCCGCTCCATAAGCTTCACATATTTACTCTAAAATACCTTAGCTATTATCATTTAATATAACTTAACAGAGTTATTTAGATGACTAAGAAAATTATTTAAAAAGTATCAATAAAGAATGGGTAAATAATTCATGTCAAGGTAGAAAACATAAAGATAATTTTTATATAGTATATATGTATATGCTATAATATTTTTTTATTGAAAAAAAATATTATATAGTATTTATATTATATTTACTTATGAGCAATTTAACAAAAGTATCATTTGCGAAAGCACAATCTGTATTAAAGAAGTTTAGGTACAAACCAAGAAGAGAGTGGTCTGAAGAAGAAAGAATCTTATTTAAATTATGTAATTTTGCTGTTTTATCAAAGAAAAGGCTAAATGCTGTGTTGGTTTCCATTCAAAAACTATCAAAACTTAGTGATAAAAGCCATTACAAGTATACAAAACTAGATATTAAGCTTATCAAAGAATTGATTCTTGAAAGTCTTAGTCTGTGTTTTGAAAAATTTAAACAAAAAGTATCTATCATAAAAGAATCTGATATTGAAAAAATAAATAACCACCTAGAAAAATTAAAAAATGAAAATACGAGGTTAGAAAACGAGATAACAAGATTAAATTTTTTAGTAGAAAACTTTATCCGGGAAAAAGAAATTTTAGATATTGAGGAATTAAGAGAAATTTTAAACAAACATTCATCAAAAAGAAGAAAAAAAATTAATAAACAAGTAAAAGATTCAGAAAAATTAGAGTTTAAAAAAGAGAATGTCGAGGACTTTTTAGAGAAATGGAATCAAGGTTATACAACATTTGAGATAACGGAAAGTTTTAAAAAAATTGAGATGGATATTAAGGGGACAAAGAAAAAAACATTTAAATTATAATCATAAATAAAATAATTACTATCTAAACTTATGACCTCTTACTTAAGATTACACCAATAACCCAAACACAATTGCAATTATTAAAAATGTTCTTTCTTTATTAATAAATGTTTTTATATTATAGAACATAAAGCATTATTGATATAGACTTCAAAAAATCCATATAAACCGCTTGGTTTGAATGAAAATGAAGAAATTTTTCTAGATTATTTTAATTTTTTTAGATAAATAAGAAATGCTCCTTTTCCTCCTTTATTTTGAGGTGCGTAGTCAAACCAAATTATCTTTTCATTTAGAGCCATAGAATTTAACCAATTGGGAATATTAGATTTTAACTTTCCAGTACCTTGCCACCCATCTCTCACAGGCAACCTTTTTCCTTTTCCTGAAATAATTAGAACGAGTCTGTTACTATTAATGTAATTTGAGTTAATAAATTCAAAAACTAATTTCTTTGCTTCATTGACTGTGAAACCATGTAAATCTAGTTTGGCAGAAACTTTAATGTTTCCTTTATTAATTTTTTTTAGAATATTTTTTTCAAGATCTCCCCAACTCTCAGATACTTTGATATCAATACCCTCGATCGCTTCCATTTTTTTGTCATTAACAATAAAAGTTTCAGGATGGTTTTTTTTAGTTGAAATTATATTTTTCCCTACTTTTAAGGGTTTAACTGACTTCTTAAAAATGTCCCATTCATTCGAATTCATTTACTTAATATATGGAATAAATGCATATAGATATATTTTTTTTTTCAAAACTCCGGCTAATAACTCTGCTTGTTTCCCTCTGCCATAAAACAAATCAGCTCTGTTAGGTCCTTTTATCGCCGACCCTGTATCCATAGAAATAGATGTTTTTATAAAATTATCTTCAGAACCTTTAATAATAAATGGAAGCCCAAGAGGATAATATTTTTTATCTACAGCTATGCTTTGATTGGGTATCAGTTTTAAGCCAATTGCACCTTTTGGATTATTGTTATCATCAGGCTTTAAAGAAGATTCAAAAAAAATAAACCTTTCATTGGAATTCATTATTTGATCAGCTAAGTCTGGATTAGATCTTAACCAGTTCTTAATTACAAACATATCTACATTATTTGATTTTAAATAATTTTTCTTTATTAAAAGGTTCCCAATTGAACTATATTTTAAATCATTATTTCCACTGTAAGATAAATTGACAAACTCTTTATTCTCTAACTTGCCTAGTCCAGAACCCTGAATATGAAGAAAAAACAAATCAACCTTATCATCTGTCCATAGAATAACATCACTTAAGTTAAAATCTTCGTTTATAAGTTTTCTAGTTTTCCCTACATATGATATATTTTTTTTTAGTATTGGAAATTTGAACAACTCGCTTCTTCTCCTGGAAACATTAATAATTGGTTGATAATATCCAGTTAGAATTCCTTCAGTTTTATCTATTCTTTTTAGTTTGAAATTAGTAATTATAAAATCCAGAAAATTACTTGAATTATCTATGTTATTACTCTCCTCACATTTGTTCTTCCATTCATTAACTTTACCAAAACTTGGAAAAGAGCCATGCTTTTTTAAATTTTTAAAGAAAACTTCGGAAGTACAGTTGGATCGGAAAGTTTTATGAAAAATTTCTAAATCTTGTTCATTAAGTTCAGCAAATATATCTTCTGAAATTTCGCAATATGATGTTTTGGTAACAGATAAAGTTAGTATAAAAATAAAATATAGTAAGCTTTTAGATACTTTCTTCAATTTTCTCCAAGGTCCAGTTAGGATCGGCAGTTTTCAAATTTTTAGAGAACGTCCAGTTTTCTTTTATAGAGAGGATTTGATTTGGATCCCCTTCAATTATATCACCGTCTTTATTTTTAGTAATTTGAACTTGTTCAGAATCAAAGTGTATTTTAGCTACTGCAATTGATTTATTCTTAATTGAAACATCTTGAAGGATAGGTTCTTTAACACTGATTACAGTAATCTCAAGATTTTCAGATCTTTTCTGACGCTGTTTTATTTGTTCATCAAATGCAAATTTAATATTTTTTGAAATAATTTTATCTAAAGATTTAATATTATTTTTTGAATACTCTGTGAGAATAAACTCGAAAGCTCTTTTTGCCCCATTATAAAATGATTCTATATCAAAATTTGGATCTACTTTTAATATTTGTTTTATTGAATTATTAATTGAATTATCTGAATGAAAAACTTTGTTTTCTAACGAATCTTCTTTATTTTTTAATTTCTTATTAGAAGTTTCATCTGGATCAGATTCCTTAAAAGAAGATTTTCTTTGTGTGAACTTTTCAACAATATCATTTTCATTGCCAGTCTTTTTCCCTAAAACATTTCTAAGTCTGTTTATGATAAATACAGCAATCATTGCTAAAATTAGAATATCAAAATACGGAAAATTATTCATTTTAAATCAATTAATAATTTATGGATTGGTAAAATATTTTTATACATGTATTATACTTCTTAAATTTTAAATAAATATAATCTAAATATGGCTGAAAAAAAAAAAAATTCAAATTCAAATAATATTAATCTTAAATTTATTATAAATGCACAATTTTTAAAAGATCTCTCCTTTGAAAATCCTAATGCTCCAAATTCGTTAAGAAATGTAGCAGGAAACCCAAAATTTAAAATTGATGCAGATGTTAAATCAAAAGAACTTCCCGATCATGGTAAAAATATCTACGAAGTTGAATTAGCCATTAAATGCGAGACAAAGTCAGAGGAAAATATCTTATTTTTAGTAGAAGGAGTTTATAACGGAATTTTTACAATTGAGAATGCTAATAATGATATACTTGAAAAAATCTTACTGATAGAATGCCCTAAATTTCTTTTTCCTTTTTTAAGATCTATAATTGCTAATTGCACTAGAGAAGCTGGGTTCCCTCCATTAATGATTGCTCCACTGGATTTTGTAGGAATGTATGAAAAAAAGAAATAGTAATTTTACCTTTATTTAGAAAAAGTGTGGTTTATAGTATAAACTTTGTAAGATCTGAATCCTTGTATATGTCTCCTATCTGATCCTTTACATATTTATCATCAATAGTTATTTCTGTTTGTTTTTTTTCTGATGCTGTAAAACTTATATCTTCAAGAATCTTCTCAAGAATAGTATGCAATCTTCTAGCTCCAATATTCTCGACTTCCTCATTAACCTTTGTGGCAATTATAGCAATTTCAGATACAGCCTCTTCTGAAAATGATAATTTTACCCCTTCTGTGGCAATTAACTCAATATACTGTTTTATTAAGTTGTTTTCAGGCTCCTTAAGAATTCTAATAAAATCATCTTTTCCCAGTGCTGTTAGTTCAACTCTATTTGGTAATCTACCCTGTAATTCCGGGAGAAGATCAGAAGGTTTTGATACATGAAAAGCCCCTGATGCTACGAATAAAATGTGATCAGTTTTAATAGAACCGTATTTTGTTGATACAGTTGATCCTTCAATTAAAGGAAGAAGATCTCTTTGAACTCCCTCTCTGCTCACCTCACCTGAAGTTCCCGAGTTTTTACCGCATATTTTGTCTATTTCATCAATGAAAACAATTCCGTCATTTTCAACATTAGAAATAGCTCTCTTAATTAATTTATCATTATCAATTAATTTATCTGATTCTTCATCTAAAAGAATTTCATGAGACTCTTTTACTGTTAACTTTCTCTTTTCTTTTTTTTGTCCAAAACCTTTTCCAAATAACTCTCCAAGATTTATCATTCCCATTGAGCCTCCTGGCATACCCGGGATTTCCATTGATTTCAGTGGTGATGAATTGTTGCTAGAAACCTCTATTTCTATTTCTTGGTTATCTAAGTCACCTTCTCTTAACTTTTTCTTATACTTTTCTTTTGTTTGATTTGTTGCAGATGCACCAACAAGTGCCTCAACAACTCTTTGTTCTGCGTTAAGTTCTGCCTTTGCTCTAATTTCATTTTTTAGACTTTCTCTATTATTATTAATCGAAACTTCCAAAAGGTCTCTTATTATCTGTTCAACGTCTCTGCCTACATATCCAACTTCCGTAAACTTTGTAGCCTCAACTTTAATAAATGGGGCCTCTGCTAGCTTAGCCAGTCTTCTGGCTATCTCGGTTTTTCCAACTCCAGTTGGACCAATCATCAAAATATTTTTTGGTAAAACTTCATCTTTAAGCGACCCCTTAATTTGTTGACGTCTCCACCTATTTCTAAGGGCAATAGCCACAGCTCTTTTAGCTGTTTTTTGACCAACGATGAATCTATCTAACTCAGATACTATTTCTCTAGGAGTAAATGATGTCATTTAATTTTTTCGATAGTTATATTATCGTTAGTGTAAATACATAAATCCGCAGCAATTTCTAAACTTTTCTTGGCTATAACGTCTGGTGTTAAGTCTAATTGGAACATTGCTCGCGCAGCAGCTAAAGCATAGTTACCTCCTGAACCAATTGCCATTAAACCGTCTTTAGGCTCTAAAACATCACCTGTTCCACTAAGGATTAAACTTACTTCTTTATCTGCAACAAGCATCATTGCTTCCAACCTTCTCAAATACCTATCAGTTCTCCAATCTTTTGCTAACTCTACGCAAGACCTCATTAAATTATTTGAATACTTTTCAAGCTTAGACTCTAATCTTTCAAATAATGAAAAGGCATCTGCTGTTGCTCCAGCAAATCCAGTTATAACTTTACCATCTGCTAAAGTTCGAACCTTCTTTGCGTTAGATTTCATTACAGTATCACCGAGAGTAACTTGACCATCCGCTGCTATAACAACTTCATTCTTTTTTCTAACTGAAACAACAGTTGTTCCATGCCACTTATCATAAAACTTATCATTAATCATTAATTTGTAGCCTCGTTGATAAATTAATTATAATCTATATATTTTTGAATTAATATCCAGTAAATTTAATCATGAGAAAATATTCAATAAATAGAAAGACTAAAGAAACTGATATAGAAGTTGATTTGTACCTAGATGGGAAGGGAGTAAGCACAATTAAAACAGGAATTGGGTTTCTAGATCATATGCTTGATCAACTTTCAAAACACAGTTTAATCGATATAAAGCTTGTTGCTAGTGGAGATCTTCATGTTGATTATCATCATACTACAGAAGATAGCGCATTGGCTTTAGGGGAAGCATTTAGTAAAGCTTTAGGTGATAGAAAAGGAATAATACGATTTGGGCAGGCTCTCTCAGTAATGGACGAAACTTTGACCAGAGTTGTCATAGATTGCTCAAATAGACCTTATCTTGTTTGGAAAGTAAATTTGACAATTTCACAGTTAGGAGAAATGGATACAGAGCTTTTTAAAGAATGGTTCCAAGCTTTCTCCCAAAGTGCTGGAATTACATTGCATGTAGAAAATATATATGGTGAAAATAATCATCATATCATTGAATCTTGTTTTAAAGGACTCGCTCGAGCCTTAAGACAGGCCGTTTCAATTGACTCTCGCAGACAAAACGTTATCCCTTCCACAAAGGGTTCTTTGTAATTATAAAAGCTAATAAATGTTGACTTATTGCGTACTAAAAAATTCTAAATCTAATGATATCGAGGTCGTCGAAACAGGCTTCTCTTTTTTGGCCTTTGTTTTTGGTCCTTTTTGGGGATTCTTCAAAAAACTATGGCTTTTTTCTTTTATCGGATTAATTATTTTATTTAGTTTTAAATTTCTATTTCAAAATTTTGACAATAGCATCCTGGCAATCCTCATTTCTTTAAGTTCAAGTTTTTTCTGGGGATTCTTTGCCAGAGATCTCTACATTCAAGATTTAATTCTTAGAAATTTTAAACCCACCAGACACGTTATCGCAAATTCAAAGGAAAATGCACTTGTAAAATATCTTTCAGAAGAAAATTAATGAATAATGTAGTAATAATAAACTATGGTTCAGGAAATATAAAATCAGTTTTTAACGCCATTAAAACTGTAGTTGAAAATAAATATGAAAATGTTTCTGTTTCGTCTGAAGCTAGAGAAATTAAAAATGCTTCGCATATTATTCTTCCAGGCGTAGGATCGTTTAAATCGTGTGTTGACGGATTAAAATCAATTGGTATTCACGAACAACTTAATGAAATAATTTTACACCAAAAAATACCTTTTCTTGGAATTTGTGTGGGAATGCAGATGCTTGCCACAAGAGGTTTTGAAAAAGGTAGCTTCCCTGGTCTTAATTGGATAAAAGGAGAAGTAAGAAAAATAAATATTCAAGATAAAAAAATTAAGATTCCTCACATGGGATGGAATAAACTAAATTTTAAAGTTGAGAATGATTTTATCAAAACACTTAAAAGAAAAATTAATTTCAAGTTAGAAGATGAAATTTCTGCGTACTTCGTTCATAGTTATAACTTTTATGTTGAAGATGAAGGAGAAAGAATTATTACAACTCATTATGGGGAAGAACTTTCAGCTATGGTTTGTAAAGAAAATATAATTGGAACTCAATTTCATCCTGAAAAAAGTCACTATTTTGGTTTAGCATTTTTACGCACCTTTATTGAACA
>Ga0160422_10002079_pt1 | contig 12563 bp, 6 predicted proteins | sample Fk160mmetaG_FD_108192 | JGI IMG/M metagenome (GOLD analysis project Ga0160422, IMG submission 108192) | Marine microbial communities from the Central Pacific Ocean - Fk160115 60m metaG | ecosystem: Environmental > Aquatic > Marine > Oceanic > Photic zone | place: The Central Pacific Ocean...
CTTCACCCAATCCAACCAAGCGATCCTTTCCTGCGTTGATGCTAAAACAGGTAAGGTTCTCATGGAGCGAACCCGTTTGCCCGGATTGTCAAATGTCTACGCTTCCCTCCTTGGAGCAGGTGATCATATTTACGTGGTGGGGCGCTATGGAAAGACGGCCGTGATCAAGAGGACTGGGAAGTTCGACTTGGTGGCTACGAACACCTTGGGCGACCGCTTCGACGCATCGCCCGCGGTGGCAGGCGATCAACTTTTCTTGCGCGGACATAAATTTCTCTACTGTATCGGTAAGTAGGGCAATCCAACCGATGAACGTAACCAAAGAAAACCTCCGTACCTTTCTAGGCTGGTGCACGGTCATTAACCTGGGAATCCTTTTATATTGGATCCTCGCTCTTTCCTTTGCCCGCGACTGGGTGTTTTGGGTTCATACTTCGGCGGTTGAGATATCCAAAGAGAGCTTTGCCGAAATCAATTACGCCATGATGGGTTACTACAAACTGGCGGTGATTCTTTTCAACGTGACTCCGTACTTGGTACTCAGGTTCGCAAAGTTCTCCCGATAAGCCGGAGCGGAAGCGTTACCCGATGAGCTTCTTTTCTTGAGCGGGCGCCGCTTTCTTTACTGCATTGAAACCTGGCGTTTGCTAGGGAGAAGGAATGTCCAAGTCTTTCCTTCTTTCCGTGCTTTGCCTGTCTCTGGGTGGATTTGTTCTGTCCGGCGCGAACCCGCCCAACGTCATCCTCATGATGGCGGACGACTTGGGCTACAACGATTTGTCCTGCTACGGGAGCAAGAGGCAAAAGACCGCCGTTCTAGATAAACTAGCGAAGGAAGGGCTGCGCCTGACCAGTTTTTATGCGGGCGCCACCGTGTGCACGCCCTCGCGCATGGCTTTGCTCACGGGGGCTTATCCTCCGCGCCTGGGCTGGAACGGGGGCGTGGTCGGTTACGGGCTGAAGCCCCAAAACGGATTGGCTCCGCAAGCCCGGACCATGGGGGAGGTGTTCAAGGAGGCCGGATACAAGACCGCCCTGATCGGTAAATGGCACTTGGGCGATACCCCGGAGTTGCACCCCATGGGCCAGGGGTTCGACCTGACTTACTTCATCGACAAGAGCAACAACCAGACCAAGAAGCTCTGGCGGGGCAGGGAACTGGAGGCCGATCCCTTCGACAACCGCAGGCTGACGGAAAATTTCATCAAAGAGGCGGTCGCCTTCGTCAAGTCGAACAAGAAGAATTCCTTCTTCTTGTACTTGCCTTTCAGCGCACCTCATTTTCCCGCTCAGGCCCATCCCGACTGGAAGGGCAAATCGGCCAATGGCGCATACGGGGACGTGGTGGAGGAGCTGGACGGGCGGATTGGCGATCTGCTGAAGGTTCTCAAGGACGAAGAGTTGGAGAAGAAGACCATCGTGGTCTTTATGTCGGACAACGGTACCGAACCCGGGCAGAGAAAATGGGGGAGTGGGGAGCCTTTTCGGGGCTTGAAATGGAGCGCCTTGGAAGGCGGGACGCGGGTTCCCTGCATCCTTCGTTTTCCTGACCTTATCCCAGCCGGGCAGGTGACGGACAAACTGGCCACCGCGATTGATCTTTTGCCCACCCTCGCCGGCGCTTGCGGGATCAAGTTGAAGAAGGGGCCGGGGATCGCGCCCAAGTTGGATGGGTTGAACCTTTGGGAGAGTTTGCAAGGCAAGACCAAGACTCATCCCCGAAAGAGCCTTCTTTATTGGCATGGCTGGGCGATGCCCCAAGCCATACGGGTCGGTGACTTCAAGCTCTACCTCGACAAGGTCAAGGAGATCCCGGGTACGAACAATGGACCAGTCCTCATTGATCTGTCCACGGATCCGGGGGAAGAAAAGGACTTGGCTTCCGAGCAACCCGAAAAAGTGAAGGACATGAAGGCTCTGGCCGAGAAACTGCTTTCGGAAATCGAGGGAAATTCAATGCCACTCGGGGGACCTGCCCGCAAGGGCGAAAGGAAAACCGGTCACTGGCTGAAATAGAGGCTTCAGAGCCTCGCATTCCCAAAGACGCCTAAAGGAGGTTTTGAAGCCTCTGGATGGTCAGGAGCGCCTCGGAATTCGAGCGGTTCTGGTTGACGAGCATGCTCGCTGCGGAGCGGCTGAGGATGTGGGCCTTCCCGAGCTGCGTCATTTCCCTGGCGAAGTCGGCGTCCGTGATTCTTCCGGCTGCCCGCTCGAGCTCGGTGACGTTGCTGGAGAGCAGGTTCCAGAAGGTGTTGAGGGAGGCTTGCTCGGCCCCGTTCTGGGCCCGTGCATCGGAGACGATCTGCACCATGTTGGTGAACTCCTCAACCGTGAAGTCCCAAAGGTCTCCATCCATGTCGAGGAGGTATTTGCTCGAGATTGCGTTGGTGGGCGGACCTCCGGAGCTTCCGGCCACCTGGACGCCCAGGGGACCCGTCCCGGACGGGTTGCCCGTAAAGTTGACGTTCACGGTGCCGTTTGGATTGACCGAAGCGGTGGCGGCGAGGGTTCCCTGATCGGCCCCAGTGATGGTCACTGCGGGAGGAGAGGCGGGATCGTGGTTGGAGCCCAAGCCGGTAAGGTTGGCGGGGGGTTGGATGATTCCGTTGGCTGCCTGAACGCCGAGGACGGTGACGTCGGTGGGGTTGCCCGTGAAGTTGACGTTGAGGGTTCCGTCCGGGTTGATGGAGGAAGTGCCGGCAAGCGTTCCCTGAGTAGCTCCGCTGATGGTCACTGCGGGAGCGGCTTCGGCGGGGTCGTATCCTCCGCCCACGCCTGCCAGGTTGTTGACGCGGGCCAAGCCGTCGGCCAACTGTACGGTCAGGTTAGCGGTATCGGTTGGGTTGCCGGCGAAGTTGACGTTTAGGGTTCCGTCGGGGTTGACGGAGGCAGTCCCGGTCAGCGTGCCTTTGTTGGCCCCGACGATGGTAACTGCGGGAGCGGGCTCGGCGGGGTCGTATCCGGAGCCGATATTGGTGAGGTTGCCCACCCCGATCGCACCGTCTGCGACCTGTACGGTCAGGTTTGCGGTATCGGTTGGGTTGCCGGCGAAGTTGACGTTGAGCGTTCCGTCGGGGTTGACGGAGGCAGTGCCGGTTAGGGTGCCTTTGTTGGCTCCGCTGATGGTAACCGCGGGAGCGGCCTCGGCGGGGTCGTATCCGGAACCTATGTTCGCAAGGTTGGCCAGCCCGATCAGACCGTCTGAGATCTGTACGGTCAGGTCGGCTAAATCGGTTGGGTTGCCCGTGAAGTTGACGTTGAGGGTTCCGTCTGCATTGATGGAGGCAGTGCCCGCGAGGGTGCCTTTGTTGGCCCCGACGATCGTTACCGCGGGGGCGGCTTCTGCCGGGTCGTATCCCGAGCCGATATTCGCAAGGTTGCCCACCCGGGCGAGTCCGTCGGCAACCTGAACGGAAACGTTGTTCATGTCGGTGGGACTGCCCGTGAAGGCTACGTCGAGGGTCCCGTCTGCATTGATCGTGCTGGTTCCCGCAAGGGTGCCCTTGTTGGCTCCCGTGATGGTCACGGCGGGAACCGGGTCGCCAAGGGTGTATCCCGAGCCGATTCCCGTTAGGTTCGGGACGCCCGCGACCCCGTTGGCCACGCTCACGGTGACGTTGTTCGTGTCGGTGGGGGCTCCGGTGAAGGTGACGTTGAGGGTGCCGTCGACGTTGATCGTGCTCGTTCCGGCGAGGGTGCCCTTGTTGGCTCCCGTAACCGTAACGGTGGGAGCGGTTTCGGTGGGGTCGTAACCGGATCCGATGGAAGTCAGGTTGGCGGGCTTGCGGATGGTCCCGTCGGCTACCGAAACGGTTACGTTTCCTGGATCGACGGCAGGGTCCGTGGGTTCTGCGGTGAACGCATAGAGCCGGTTGTCGTTGGACCCGATGAAGGCAACCTTGCCGGTGGGGTCAAGGGCCGGGGTGGATTGAGAGGTCGACCCCATCGCATGCTCCCAGTTTACGCCGCTGAGATTCGTGGAATCCCCCCAGGAAGCGGGATTCGTGCCGTCCAGGGAATAGGCTACGCCTCCCCCGGAGACGAAGAAGACCTCGTTTGTGGCGCTGACCGTGGGTGACTGGCGGTTGAAGTTGGAGGCGACCTGGAAATTGCCCAGCTCGGTTGCGGAGGCGCCGTTGTCCTTGAAGGCAAAGACCCTGCGGTCGGTAGAGGTGAAGTAGACGTTGTCGTTCGGACCGACGGCGAAGTGGCCCCTGATCCTGCCCGTTACCTGGACGGTTCCACCCCAGTTGTCGGTGCCGGTGGCGGTGTCGAGGGCGGCCACGTTCCCGTCTCCGTCCCCGAGGTAGAGTACCGAGCCATCGTTGGAGAGGGCGGGGGAAGAGCCATTATTGAAGCCGAAGGTGCCGCCTCCCGAGAAGGAGCTGTTGTTGACCCACAACTGGGTAGCCGAGCCGCCGTTGTCCTGAAGCTTGTAGACGTTTCGGTTGGTGGAGGCTACGTAGACGTTGCCGGCCGCGTCCACGACTGCGGCCGACTCGATGTTGGCTCCCGTGTCGAAGCGCCATTTCCCGGAACCGTCGGCCGTGTTGACGGCATGGAGGTCGTCGTCGGCCGATCCGAAGTAGACGGTCTGTCCATCGTTGGAGAGAGCCGGTTGGCTTGTGTTGACCGTTCCGCTTGCGTAGTTCCAGCGCTGGGAGCCATCGGCGGTATTCAGGGCCCGCAAGCCGTTATTATGGCCGACGAAAAGGGTGGACTCGTCCGCAGACAAGGTGGGGTTGCAGACTGCTGATGTTCCTAGGGGAATTGACCATACGGTAGATCCGTCGGCGGAGTTTACGGCATTGACCGTGGTGCCTGCGTTCGTGCTGGCCACGAAATAAGTGACTCCGCTCGAGTCGATCACCGGCTTGGTGTCCGCGTCCTGGTTGGTCAGCGTACCGGTGTTCCAGAGCTCGACGGCGCTTGTATTTGCCGTGGGGAGACCACTGAAGGCGACGTTGAGGGTACCGTTTGGGTTGATGGTGGCGGTGCCCGCAAGAGTTCCCTTGTTGGTCCCCGTAATGGTAACCGTCGGAGCGGATTCCGCGGGGTCGTATCCGGAGCCGATTCCGGAAAGGTTTGCAGGTGGCCTCTCCACTCCATCGGCAAGGGCGACCGTGATGGCTCCGGGACCGGAAGGGCTCCCGGAAAAGGCAACGTTGACGTTGCCGTCGGCCTGAATGGTGGCGGTGCCGGCAAGCGTTCCTTTGTTGGCACCGGTAATGACGACCGTGGGGGCGGCCTCGGCCGGGTCGTAGAGGTTGGCCGGGTCGGCGATTCCGGTCAGGTTGCCGGGGGCCCGGATGACGCCGTCTGCGACCGTCATGGTCAATTGTCCGGGACCGCTCGGGGTTCCGGTAAAGGCGACGTTCAGTTGGCCGTCCGGCCTGACCGTTGCCGTGCCGGCAACGGTTCCCACCGGGCCGCCGGTAAAGGTGACTGCGGGGGCGGCTTCGGGCGTTGCCCCATCGTAGCCCGATCCGACGATCACTCCGCTCAAGCCGGGAACTCCGGGGTCGACCTCCACGGCAAAGGTTCCGTCCGTGGCGGGGTTGCCCGCGGGGGTTACCCGGAGGGTGCCGTCTGGGTTGATGCTCGTGGTTGCGGTGAGGTTGCCGGGACCAGCAAGCGACTCGATCTCATTTGCGGTAAGGGCCCGGTTCCAGAGCCCGACGTCGTCCAGCTTTCCGTTGAAATGCCTGTTCTGGGCGTTGTTGACGTTCCCGATGGTGACGGGATCAGCGGTGCTGAGGAGGTTGCCGTTGACCGAGAATACGTTCGGGTCGAGCTCGCCGTTGACGTAGGAGCGCAACTCGGTTCCGTCGTAAGTCATGGCGAGGTGGGTCCATTCCTGGGTGGGAAAGGTCAGGGCTCCGTCCATGCTGGTTGCCACCATGGTGGTGGTTCCTACGCGCATCCTGATCCTGCTCTCGGTTCCTCCGGCATCAACCACGCCCATGCTGAAGGCATGATTGGCTACGTTCGTTCCGGAGGACTTGCAGACGATGCGGTCGTCCCCGGTATCGTCGCGGTAAACCCAGGCCGAAATGGTGAGCTTGTCCTGTCCGCCAATCTGGCCGTTGAGGTCTCCGAGAAGAATCTTGTCGTTGGCCCCATCGAACTCATAGGCCCCGGTCCCGCTGCGCCGCGCGGTCGTTTCATGGGCGGGTTCCTGACCGGAGGCAACCGTCCCGTCGTTTCCGCTGCCCGAGGAATCCGTAATGGTTCCTCCGCCTGCGGGCGGTGCCGCGTTGCCGTCGATGAGGGCGACGAGACCGGTCCTCAGAGAGGCCGGCTTGTCGGCGATCCCTTCCGCCAGGACCCTTGCGAGCGGAGCCGGCTCGGTGCTGTTGTATCCGCCCGTTACCGGGTCCACGGGGGGAGGGGTGCCGGTGATGTTCTTAACAGTGACGGTCAGGTTGCCGATGCCCGATGCCTTGCCCGTAAAGTTGAGCTTGAGGGTGCCGTCCGGGTTGACGGTGGCGGTTGCGGCCAAGCTTCCCCTGTCCGATCCCTCGATGACTACGGAGGGTGGCGGCTCGGTCGGGTCATAACCCGAGCCGATTCCATCGGTGACGGCCGGGTTGTTGACGTAGTCGTAGACCGAGATGGCGAAGAAGTCCCCGTCGGTGTTGCCGATGTAGACGTTTCCGTTGGCATCGAGGGCGGGGGAAGCGATGACGCCCGAACCGGTGGCGTAGCGCCAGACCTCGCTCCCGGCCGGGTTGCCCCCTCCGGTCGAATCGAGGGCGATGATTTCACCCGTGTTGACGTTCGCTATGTAGAGCAGGTTGCGGTTGGGGTCGAAAGCGGGAGTGATGGTATTGGCGTCGAACCCGGTGGCGAAATTCCACAATACGTTGGGGGTGGCGGTTCCGTTATCCTGAAGGGCCACGATCCCGTTGGCCGACGCCACGAAGACGGTCCCGGTGGCCGGGTCGATGGTCGGGGTTCCCCTGATGGCGGCCCCTCCATGGTTGTAGGTCCAGTTGTCCGAGCCATCGGCGTTGTAGGATCTTGTTACGCCGCTTATGTCGTTGATTACCACGGAATTATCCGGGGCAACCGCGGGAGCCCGGAACATGCGGCCGGCCTGCAGGTTGGTCTTCGACCAGTTGATGGCTCCCGAGGTGGGGTTGATGGACATCAGGTTCGGGTTGAAGAAAATGTTGCTCCTGCTCGTCAGGTACAGGGTCCCGTCCGCCGCTTCCGCAAAGCCACCCCTGAATTGTCCGTCCACGTCGATGGGGAAATTCGCCAGTTGGGTCCCGTCCGGGGCATAGCCATATACCCTGCCAGCAACCGGATTCCACCAGGGGCCGCTTGAGTTGGTGGCAATATAGACGTTGCCGTTGGAGTGAACGTAGGGGGGGCATTCCGTATCTGCGTTGAGCGCGGCGCTCCATTTCTCGGCCCCGGAAACCTTATCGAAGGCGAACAGTTCCCTGCCGTCCCCGTTTGCGGCATAGACGGTGTCGTTGGTAACGGCGCTTTTCCACGACCAGTTCTTTCCACTCCCCATGTTGTAGGTGGTGAGGACTCTTCCGTCGTTCGGGTCGAGGCGGTAGAGCTCATCATCGGCATGCGTCCCGACGATAATGTCGCCATTAGTGTCGAACACGGGGGAGAGCCGGTGGAACCCTTGGCTGACGTCGTTGAAGCTGCCTTGCCACAAGGCTTGCGGGGCATTGCCCTGGGTGGCGTTGAGCGTAAAGGGAGCCGGTGGGGTACCCGATAGGGCCGCCGTTATGGTGAGCCCAGTGACCGTTCCGCTCGCCATGGAAACCGTCGTGACCGGCGTAGTGCCCTGGAGGGCGGTAATAACCTGGTTGGAAGCTCTGCCTCCGGATGCCAGGCTGACGATCTGGCTGGGAGTCGTTCCCTGCAGTCCGTTGACGGTCTGGGCAGGGGTGGTGCCTCCGGCCCCGTTTACGGTTTGGTTGGGGGTGGTGCCCCCCGTTCCCTTGACCGTCTGGTTGGGGGTGGATCCGCCCGCTCCATTGACGATTTGGTCGGGGGTGGTTCCTCTGGCTCCGTTGACGGTTTGATCGGGGGCCGTTCCCCAGAAGGGGGTGACATTTCCGGCAAAGGCACCGGAGGAACCGTTCACGGTGCGGTTGGCTCCGGCGGGACCGCCCGAAGAGGAGGTTTGCTGAATGGTGTTGAAGAAAAGGTTACGGGTGATTTCACCGGAGCTGGAGCGCCCGTCGGAAGAGGTGTCGATCACCAGCTTGCTGTCATCGTGAATGCCATCGGCAAAAAGGCTTACCCCGTTGAACTTCTTTTTCGAGATGGCCCTGATTTCATCCTTCAGGTCGTGGAATTCACGGTTGTAGTTGTTGGCGTCTCCTTGGTTGGTAGCGGGATCGTCCAAGCGTACGCGCAACTCGGAAATCCGCGTCAGGATGTCACCGAGCTTGCTCTGGGCGGCATCCTGAGCCTCGAGGAAAGAAACCCCATTCTGGACGTTTTCCGCGATGGCGAGGGATCGGGTGACGGCGGATTCCAGCTTGGAGGAAACGGCCAATCCACCGGCGTCTCCTCCCTTTTCCACCTTTACGCCGGAGGAAAGGCGTCGCAGGCTCTGGGACAGCCGGGCGCCGGCGTTATCCAGAAATCCGACCGTTTGGCGGGCCTCGCTGAAGGAGTGCATGTTCATACCATGCCCGAGCGCGACGCAGGCGCCTTCTTCTCCTTTTGATCTATTGGAACTATATTCATTAATATGATCTCAACGAAGAGACCATGATCTAAAATCGACAGAATGAGCCGCCGCTTTAATGCAAAAGTGGAAAAAAATAGGAGAAAATGGGAAAAGGAGGGAATGGTTTTCTTAAGATTATGATTAATAGCTACTTGAATGCCTAGGCACGCCCTCGTTATCGGGGGGGGCGAATCCATGGAAAATGAGGTCTTGAAGTAAATTGTCCCGTTGCCATGGCTCTGTAATCAGCCATGATCAAGAATATGCTTCGATTTTCATTCCGAGTGGTCGGATTCGCAGGGCTTTTGCCGTTCGTTTGCTCCCTCGCATGGGCGGAAAAACCCAACGTCCTTTTCATTGCCATGGACGACCTCAACGACTGGGTGGGGTGCCTTGGAGGTCATCCGCAGGCCCGGACCCCGAACCTCGACCGCTTGGCTGCCTCCGGGGTTCTCTTCGACAATGCCCATTGTCCGGCTCCCGCCTGCAACCCTTCCCGCACGGCGATCTTTACGGGGGTTTCACCCCACGTTTCCGGGCTTTACCGCAACGAGCAAAAGATGAGGGACGTCATGCCCGGCGTCGAATTGCTGCCCAAGACCTTTTCTCGGGCCGGTTACTGGGCGGGAGGTTCGGGCAAGATGCTCCACTACTTCATCGACGCTCCTTCGTGGGACGAGTATTTCCCCCCGAAGGAAACGGAGAACCCTTTCCCGAAGACCCTCGGGCCGCCCAAGCGTCCCGTAAGCCTGCCGAGAGGAGGACCCTGGCAATATTACGAGACGGACTGGGGGGCGATCGATGCGACCGACGAGGAATACGGCGGGGACTACTCGGTAGCCGAGTGGGTGGGGGAGCGCCTGTCCCGGAAGCGCGAAAAACCCTTCTTTCTGGCCTGCGGGATCTATCGTCCGCACGAGCCCTGGTTCGTTCCGAAAAAATATTTCGATGCCTTTCCCCTCGAGGGGATTCGCCTGCCGCCCGGCTATCGTTCCGACGATCTCGATGATCTTCCGTCCACCGGGGTCAAGCTGGCCCGCAATCGCTATTTCGATCATATACGGGCCCATAAGCAATGGAAGCAGGCCATCCAGGGCTATCTGGCCTCGATTTATTTCGCCGACGCCATGCTGGGCCGAGTTTTGAAGGCCCTCGATAAGGGGCCGCATGCGGACGACACGATCGTGGTCCTGTGGTCCGACCACGGCTGGCACCTTGGGGAAAAGGAGCATTGGCAAAAGTTCACCCTCTGGCGGGCCTGTACCCGCGTGCCCTTGGTCATCCGGGTCCCCAAGGGAACGACCGGCTTGCCTTCGGGCACCCAACCGTCCCGCTGTTCAAGGCCGGTCAACCTTCTTAGCCTCGCGCCGACCTTGCTCGACTTGTCGGGCTTGCCTGCATCCGGGGTTCACGACGGTCCCAGTTTGGTCCCGTTGCTTGAGAACCCAAAAAGCAATTGGCCGCACGTTTCCCTGACGCATCTCCATCATCCGGGGAGTTTTGGCTTAAGCGGCGAAGGTTGGCGCTATATCCGATACGCCGACGGTGGCGAAGAGCTCTATGACATAAGTAAAGATCCCTATGAGTGGATAAACTTGGCAGGAGACAAAAAGCATGTGAAAACCCTCGAGCGTCTCCGTAGGAAAGCCCCTGCGAAATTCGCGAAAGTGGTCGAGCCTAAGCTTGAATCTCTTCCCGCCCTGAAATGGAAGCCTCTAGGAAAAGGATCGAAGGCTCCTTCCTCCAAGCCGGACGGAGGAACTTTCGAGGTCACCTTCCTGAACCGGAGCAGGCAAAAAGTAGAGCTTTTCTGGATGGACCGCAACGGCAAGCCCAAGCCATATGCCTTGATCGAGCCGGGAGGGGTGAAGATTCAACGGACCCGTCCGGGCGCCGTATGGATGATTGCCCGGGCCGATGAAAAAGGCGAGCAGATGGGCTATTTTACCGTTGGAGACCGGCGGTCCCGGGCGGTCGTGCCGAAGTGATGGCCCTGAGTTTTCCGGCCGCTATTTGGCGAAGAGGATGCAGATGGGGGAGGGGACGTTGACGATCGACCCACGCTGGTAAAGGAGCTTGCCGGTCTTGGGGTCTACCCGATGGGCGGCCACGGTGTTGGAATCGGCTCCAGCGGCAAGCAACCAACTTGCGTCGGGGGTCAGGTTGACGTTTCTCGGGAAGGCTCCCCGAACCGGCTGGACTTGGACGACCTTGAGCTTTCCGCTCTTCGGATTGGCCCGGTAGACCGAGACGCTGTCGTGCCCCCGGTTGGAAGAATAGACGAAGCGTCCGTTTGGGTGGACCAGGATCTCGGCCGAGGAGTTGAAGGTCTCGCTCTCCTTGTCCTGCTCGCTCAGGGCGGGCTCGGTGGTGAGGGTCTTGGCCGTCCCCTTGGCCGCATCCCACGCGAAGGTAGTCACCGAGAGGGTGAGCTCGTTGAGGAGGTAAATGAATTTTCCGTCCGTCGAGAAACGCATGTGACGGGGTCCGCCGCCGGGAACCGATTGCCCGATTCCATGGGGATTGATGGCGGGCTTGGAGGCATCGACCTTGTAGATCACGATCTGGTCGAGGCCGAGGTCGGGCACGAGGGCGTATTTGCCGTCGGGGGAAAAGCCGGTCCAGTGGGGATGGGGCGATTCCTGCCTTCTTTCCACCACTTTGGATCCGCCCTCGTGCTCGGTTACGCTTGGCTCGCCCAGTTTGCCGGAGGAATCAAGAGGGAAGAGGGCGACCGAGCCCCCTCCGTACTGGGCGGTGAGAAGAAACTTTCCACTCGGATGAACCGCGATGTGACAGCCTCCGCCATCGGGACATGCCATGCGGGTGAATTCCTTGAGCTCTCCTCCGTCGACCCGGTAGCCTACGGCACCCGTTCCACCCTCCCAGCGGCCCAACGAATAGAGAATCTTGCCGTTGGGATGCAAGGTGAGGAATCCGGGCGAGCCGATCTTGGCGGCCAGCCTGGCCGGTGAGAACTTCCCGTTGTCCGGGTTGAAGGTGGCATGGTAGATGCCCTCGGCTCCACGGCCACCCGTCCCGAAGAAGACGTCGAGAGGCTTGGCCGAGCCAAGGCAGAAAAAAGTGAAAGACAAGGTAGAGAGAAGGAGAAGTCGTAGGGTTTTCATGAGACTGTCATGGATAAGGCTCGTAAGTCGGCCTTGTCAATTTGCATTTGGCGGGCGAGGCTCACCCGTTTTGAACACACGCCGTTTTCGTAGGCGTTTTTTGGTCCGATCATGATAGGAATGGCTGAAGCAAAGCTAGGAGCGTGAGTAGGGTTTCCTTTGGGCGTTTCATTTCTTATTAAATCTTCCGAAGATAAAGTCGTAGCTGTCTTTGTTCGCCTTGTAGTATTTTTCAAGCCTGGGCTCCCACAGTCCTTCCTTGCTGCTTTTGGGGTTGCTCAACTCCGTTTCGATACCCCGGTCTCCCTGCTGGATCATCCAGCTTTCCAGTTGCCTTTTCATTCGCTTGATCAGCTCCGCATAGTCCGGATTTTTTGCAAGATCGTTCAGTTCAAAAGGATCCTTTTCGGTATCGTAAAATTCGATCTCCGGTCGCTTGACCCAGCGCCTCACGATTGCAGCGGCTCTCGGGTTTGTTTGAGCGTCACGCAGCCAGCTTTGCCAGCACTTCAATCGATTCCCCACATTGTTGAAATTTACAAAAGCGCGTTCGTGCATGGGGTTCCAAATAAATTTGTATTTTTTGTCCCGAACGGAGCGAATGGGGTAGGGTCCGCCAATCCAGGCTCCCTGCATCGTGTGAACGCCATAGACGTACGAGTTGTGCTCCTTGCTCTCCCCGCGCAGGACTTTAAGAAAGCTGTTGCCGTCAAAACCGTTGTTCC
>Ga0160422_10002081_pt1 | contig 12555 bp, 7 predicted proteins | sample Fk160mmetaG_FD_108192 | JGI IMG/M metagenome (GOLD analysis project Ga0160422, IMG submission 108192) | Marine microbial communities from the Central Pacific Ocean - Fk160115 60m metaG | ecosystem: Environmental > Aquatic > Marine > Oceanic > Photic zone | place: The Central Pacific Ocean...
ATTGAGTTCTGCTGAGCCTTCCTCAAATCTAGTCATGCCCAATCGGTCGTCTTTTGGTTCCAACCAAATTAGGCTTATTCTGTCTTCAATCCACGGCATGAATACCGCATCCGTGACACCGGATAAAACGGATATTGACTCCGCAATGGCACCATCTGGAATCCGCGGCTCATGATGTGGTATTGGAGTATTACCTAGCATTCCCGAGTCCGCCATGGGCTATGCAATTATCCGTCATTCATCAACTGTATGATAATTGAAAATGCTTATCATGCGAATGCCTCTGGAATGGTCTGTAAACCCCATGGGCGTGTAGATCAGTTGGAAGATCGCTACCTTGGCATGGTAGAGGCCCCGAGTTCAAATCTCGGCACGTCCACCATTCTATAGAATAATTAGCTCATGCTATTACAGCATTGGAGGATTCTTTTTCGTTATAATTGCTATACCTTGTGGTGTAATGGTGAAGTAGTTCTGCAAGTATTGCAAAGCCGATTTGTAACAATGCAAACACGATATTCCAGGTGACAGAAAACAATAGCCTTGGAGATTCTGCGCTGAAAGCAAGTACGTTTAGCGACCCCAAAGCTAGTAAAACCTGAGATATCATGTAAGGCTTTAGACTCATACCTGATTGGCGCACGACGGTCATCAGCCATGTGGAAACAATAGCTATAGGCATCGATATCATGGTAATCATCCAATACAAATTCGGATTTACTCGATCACCAAAATAGCCACCACGCACCTGGACTCTTCCCAAATCAAGCTCTCTTGGGTGGGGACATATGCCCTCCACGCAGGTTTGTACCCCGTTGACTTGACCTAGCAATGTCCACCAGAGTATCCAAATCATCCACGGCGTCAAAGCCATAGCAACAAACACTTTTGGGTTGGTGAAACTTTTGTCGAGGTTTATCGATTGATCGGAGAATTTGCTCAGCATAATCGTCACGCAAGGTAACATCAATAACACAACTATTGCCGCCCAGACACCCCAAATTACCATAATATGGGATGCTACAACAAACTTCAAAATCTGTTGACCTTGTGATGACTTTTCGGACGCAAACGTCGTCTTGATTGCATATACATAGGCAATCGTTAGAGCGAGAATAATTAACCGATCGTAATTGCTTGATTCAAAAATCAAGGAAAGGAAACACAAGATAGTGAAGCCACCATATCTCGTCATACTTTGCAAATCATTAGCCTCTTTCGCAATCGCATTACTGAGATATATTGCTCCAAGTATCAGCAATGAAAGAGCTATTGTTGAAATTATATCAACTGGCCAGCCCATCCGTAACAAGCGATTCATTACATGGAATCCTGTTATCCTGTTATTGACAAAAATAATCGATATAAACAGGAGCAGCGATAGCATTATTGTCTGAATATTATCTCTAAGAGATGTCGTTGTACGACGATAATCTTGGAAGGATTTCACGGCGAAAAAGAACATCGGTATTAGCATAAACCATAATCTGATACCAGAAAATGTCAAACAAGCTATCGCCATGATCCAATAAAATCCTTCGGAAAACTGGACTTTAGCAGTTGAATCGTTGCTAAACTGGAATTTGTACAAAGGATAGGTGACAACCCAAACCATAGTCCCAATTACCACCGATTTGCTTACATCGAAGGTTAAGATAAAACACAAACCAATGAGATATGGAATCACAATCGGGCTAAGTAGTACTGAGATGATTGGCTTGGAGTCACGTGATTTATGGGACTTACGGATATACTGCGAAAGTGCAGTTGAGGCGAGATAAACTGCGCATGCAGCACCTAAACCACGCGGAATCATAGCAGAAAAATCAAGCCTATTCTGACTGTAAACTAGGATACTAACAAAGGTCGCAAAGGTTACTGCTTCAAGTACAAACATTCTACCTGCTGCCATCTGGGATCGGAAAAAGTAGAGACAGAATAATACTCCAACCACCCATGTTAGCAAGGCTGGTAAGGTGTCGTTATTGCTATCGAATTTTGTTTCATCTGAAACCAATTCCCAATTAATTTCATCATCGCTTGTCACCACCTCGCCATTGTTGAAGAATGCGTAACGTTGTTGAGCAGCCTGCCAGTTCCACTGCTCAATAGCTGCCTTTTGAGAATCATCATAGGCTAGGACATCCAATGGTATCTGCCCGTTTAGTTGTACTGGAAATGGCTGGTGAATCAATGCGGCTGTCAGGGCGGAAATGTCTCTCTGATGAGCATCTTGGCTGGTTTGGGGTTTGATATCTGGGCCTTTGATTAATGCCCTTACATCTCTTGTCACCTGTTCTGCAGAACCGTGGGTTCCTGACTCAGTCATTCCGTGGTCCGCGGTGATAATGACATTCCAATCATCGCCCAGAATGTCAACTAATTGGACTATTTTTTTATCAATATCAATCATCTTTTTTGCATACTCAACAGAATCGATTCCCCAAGTATGCCCTACCTTATCCGGACCAGAAAAATGCGCTGCGATGGTGTTATGACTGTTATTTTCATTTACTGAAACTACAATTTCGTAGGTTTCATCATCGCCCTCATAGTAATCAGAATGACCTTTGAAAGTGTAAATAAAATCGAGACTCGATTCAGCATCATACATGTTTCCCATAACATAACTGCCAATCATTATCACATCGTGCTGCGGACTTTCTGCCGCCAGTAGCCACGGGTCAACACCGCCGGGGTGGTTAAGATCAAAGTTATTCAAACCATCAACCGGGTCATTAGGGACGCCTGTCATCATCTCTTTTACACAAGTAGCCGATAACGTCAACGGGCCAGTAGTTACTCGTAACACTGCGTATTCATCTAGTCGACTGTTTAATTCTGGCATCATTTCGTCATCCAGCATTACATCAGTTCCAACGCCATCAAGAATTATCAGAATAAATTTATTTGACGGCCCTTGTAGGAAATCTGGTTGCTCGACCACACCAGATGGATGCTCAGTTGCGGAATAGACATTTGGCGCCACAAATATTAGGGGAATCAAAATCAGCAGCGTGATGACAATAATTGGTTCGAGGTGTTTTTTTGTTGTCAAACCCTTACCACCTTGCACAACATAACAACCGCTGCATATGCGCAAGTTTGTCTATATCCTGTATTACATTATTTTTTGGGTCTTTTATGCTTGCAATATACTCTTTGTATGCTATTTAGAACATCATTGTAAGACTCAAATTCTTTAATAATATTGACAGTTAGATTTGAAAGGCTTTCAGCAATAGCATCGTCATGCAAGGGAGATTACGTCTAATTTCTCTATGTATGATTAGTTTATTGATTGCAGGCTGTATGCAACCAGATGAGCAGGATTGGGGCGGCGTAGGTGACTATCAAGTAACAGGAGAATGGTTCAGCGTTGAACTGGAGACCAAAACTGATTACTATCAAGACGGAGAAAATGTCACCTGGAGCGTTGAATCAACCACAGTTAGTGAATCAATTGACAGCTTTGGTGGCAACGTAGTTGGCATATTACTTGAGGTAAACTACCCTAATGAGGATGAAACAGCAAATGCGGGTTTCTGTTTGGGCATCGAAGGAAATGTTGCAGATACTATTTCAGCAACCGCAAATAAGGGAATATGGCGCCTCTCACAATCTGGTACGAATCCCGGCAGTCATGCTGTAAACCTTACGTGGCACAACAATTCAATAATTGAAAATGGCAATGTTTCTGGCATGTCAGAAAAAGAAATTTACGACCAATTGGCCTTTGATGATGCATCACGGGGCACGTATAATATCTCTGTTCGCGTGGACGCAGAAGCTTTCGATGGACCAACTTGCACGCATACAGATGAAGGTGAGGATGTTGAAACAAAAGTTAGTTTGCTCATACTTGATTTCACGATTACGAGCCAAGGTGAAGAGACACAAGATGTAACAGCACTCGGAGCCGGTGATGGTGAAATTTCGCTCCTGCTATTCTTCCCATGGTTTGTCGCAATTTTCGCCTTGGTTGGATATATTTCGATTAACAGAACTAGATTTCAACTGGACATGCTGCTTGAGGAAGATGACCTAGAAACAAACGATGACGTAGTTGTCGGAATAATTGTTGAGGAACAAACTACTGAAGATAGTAATTCATTAGTTGAAAGTTACAGATCAAGAGTTCTTACTCTGTGTGCACTGTATGTTGCGCAAGGAATACCTTGGGGCTTTATGACTGTCACCTTCGTGACATACTTGGCACTAGAAGGCGTAGGCGCTGGTAAGTTGGCACTTCTGCTAACCCTGGGAACGTTGCCTTGGTCAATAAAGTTCCTCTGGGGACCAGTTATCGACCGATTCCAGTATCGAGAAATGGGGCGCAGAAGGCCATGGATATTGGCTGCTCAAACCGGAATGGTAATTTTTCTTTCCGCAATTCTTTTCGTCCCAGATCCAGCATCAAATGTTCTATTGGTATCAATCATGTTTTGCTTTTACAACATCTTTACTTCACTGCAAGATGTTGCTACGGACGCCTTGGCCGTTGATATATTAAGATCAAATGAAATTGAACAAGTTAATTCATACATGTTCACATCTAAATCTATTGGTGGTATTATCGGTGGAGCGGGACTTGGTTCAGTCATCAACATACTTGGCATTAAGGGAGCAATAGCACTTCAGATCCCTATTCTAATCGTAATCATGCTAGTCCCAATATTCATGACAGAAAGACCCGGAGAGAAAAGATTCCCCTGGAGTGAGAGCGGAACCATTGTTGAGTATGAATCCCAAGAACAAATGAGTTTCAAGGCCATCTTTAGCAACATAAAAACCGCACTAAACATCAGGGCTGCACAACTTGGTATATTGCTCAGCCTAACGGTTTCGCTATCGTTCTTCTTGATTCCAGTACTACCGTTGTTGTTTGTTCGAGAGTTGGGCTGGACAGAAGAACAATTCAATCAAACCAAAGGCGGAGTTATTCTAATCGTCACTATGCTTGGTTATCTTGTTGGCGGATTATTGGGTAAAAAAATCGGTGGCAAAGCAACGATAATTTACGCCGCAGTCGGCACGGCGATTACAACAACGATTTGGGGACTAACTGAAGGACTGTGGAGTGAAGGAATTTTCATGATGACCATATGGTCTGTTAGAACATTTGGTTGGGCTGTTGTCATGGTAAATACTTACTCTTTGATGATGAAAGTTACTTGGGCAGAAGTTGGAGGCACTCAATTTACGGGCTATATGGCGATGATGAATCTGAGCGCGATTATCGGCTATCAATTGGCTGAACCATTCGCCTCTAGATTCGATTATTCAACCCTATTCATCCTAGCTGCTGTGTTCGAAACCTTGGTTGTCTTAGCGGTGATGTTCATCGACCCGGACCAAACAAGAAGAGAATTGAGCAGCATCTAAAAATGCTGTTGATGAAGTGGACTTGCTACCAAAATTTACATGATAACAAAGTTTTTCCACCTTTTCATGTAATTGATAAACACCTCACTCAAAGCAACGCTACGCAAATGTGCCTCAGAAAAGGGTGGTCGATCAGGCGTATAGTTTGGGTCATTGAGGTTTTGCGGCCAATCCGGATGGGCGATTCCAACCCTTGCAACTCCAACTATGTCTGCACCCTCATCTATCAACCACTGAGCATCTTTAGCGTCCCATATTGCACCGGTCGATATCAGTGGGAAGTCTGCTGGAATGACGTTACGGAAACGTTTAGTGAGCGTTTCTGGATTACCGTCATCCGCCTTTTGGAACACATCCCAACACGATATGTGTAGCATATCAATCTCCGTACTGCACAGAATCTGCGCGAGTTTTAGGCTGTCATCAAGGTAAATTCCTGCCTGTTCGATGATCGGTGAAATTCTCACAGCAATCAAAAATTGGTCGTTTGTAGCGGCTCTAATCGACTTAATGATTTCTAACAAAAACCTAGACCGACCATATATATCTCCACCCCATTCGTCAGTCCGTCGATTGGTTTTTGCGCCTAAAAATTGGCAGATTAGGTAGGAATGTGCGCCGTGTAACTCGATACCATGAAATCCTGCTTTCTCACAACGAATTGCTGCGTCGGTGAAAGACTGAATCATAAGCCTAACTTCTTGCGAAGACATGGCACGGGTGTACTCCCCATTCATACCCTGCTCGGTATTTTCACTCGCTGATATCGGTCTCACACCATTTAATGCTCTTGGGGCGCGCATACCTCCATGGAATAACTGCACTAGGCTGATGGTTCCCGTTGAATTGAGTTTAATCGCTAGCTCGGATAGCCCAGGTATTTGATGGTCGCCCCAAACACCCATCTCACCTTCCCAACCTCTGCCTTTCTCTGTTACGTTGGCTGCGGCGGTGGTAGTTACAGCAAAATCACCCTCAGCCCTGCGCACCAACCAATTGATTTCATCTTCTGATAGCGTACCATCTTCATGACTTTGCTTGTTGGTCATAGCAGCGAGCAGACTTCGATTTTTCAACACATGACCGCGCCCAATACTCATTTTATCTGCAGGCTTCATTGGACCACCGAGGCATATCTGTTTAATGAGTTAATCTAAACTGGCTAAGTGAATCTTTAGTTTAATCACGCACTGCTGGATTGCCTTAAATTGCAGAACATTATTGATTTGTAGTGGAAATTACGGCTTTTTCAGTTCAATGCTTTTTGATTCTTGGGGCATCCACCCACTCATCCCAACTGGCATCAAATCCCATGTAATGAACATGATATCTATCATTGGCAATCTCTTTGATTAGTCCATCCCACCATTGACCTCCCCACTCGACTTTGACCTGTTGCCCTGAAATAAATTCAGGCTCGTTGAATGGATGATTAGCCGGCCGTTGTCTCCATCCTGTTGGCCCGACCACATAGATTGTGTTCCTTGTCTCAACACGGGCCGTTGCACGATTATCATAGGTTGTTTTAATGATTTCAGTTGACCGTATTGATGTGTCACCTAACTTTGGATGACCGTAAGCAAATCCTACCAGAACTTGGTCTTCAATTGCTGCATCGTCGATGATGACCTCTGGTTTGGGCTCGAATGGTTGAACCATTATTTTTGCCAAATCTTTGTAGTTTAACTCTGAATCTAGGCTGATACCCATTTCCGCAAATAGCTCCTCTGCTTCACTTATATCTAGTGCATCACCCATCTCAGTGAGTATCTGAAATAATTTTCGCGCGTGTATAGTGCCAGTATTATCAACGTCAAAGACGGCAAACGAATCAATCAATTCCTGTTCCTCTTCGCAAATCTGGTCAACATATTGTTTCGCGGCTTCAGACTCCGGTTGTATTGCGATTCGTGTTGCGGGAACTGAGGATTCGACATCGCCATCATCAAAGTGGATTAAGTAGTTACCATCACCTTCAATACCTGCAATTTTACCTGGGAAAAAAGTACCATAGTTTTTCCAGTCAACCAACACTCTGTCCCCTAAGGAGATGGTTGCATCGTCGGTTTGGGAGATCTCAGTTTCAATTACCTCTTCTATTTTCGAACTTGTTTCGTATTTATTGACCATTCCCAATCGTTCTAAGGCAGAGATAACTGCACCTGTAACAGCATCAACATCATTGTTGATGACGGTTTTACTGTGTATCACATCACCAGCAATGACCGAGTCTTGCATATTGAGATTTTGATTATTTGCCGGAGGTGCTGGAATCCATTCAGAACCAGTCCACAAATATTTGCCGTCCGGGCTTAACACTGTGTCGGACATATTCTTACCAGCCGGACAGCGGATAAAATTATTCTGACTTAGTCTCATTCATCTTCTTGTGGGATTTTATTGCTACCAAACAATCTGTCCAGCCATTTCGGTGACCACCAATTGGCTCTACCCATTAGACGCATGGTTGCAGGAACCACCAGAGCTCGAACTATTGTTGCATCTAGTAAAATTGCTAGAGCTAACCCGAAACCAATTTGCTTTAGGATGACTACCGAAGATAAACCAAACGCACTGAATACTACGACCATGATTGCCGCTGCACCGGTAATAAGTCGGCCTGTCTTTTGCAAACCGTTAGCTACGGCCAAGGTGTTATCACCGGTTCTCTCCCACTCCTCATGGATTCGGGATAGCATCAAGACCTCATAATCCATCGACAAGCCGAATACAATACAAAATAGGATTACCGGATTGGTAGTTTCGATTGGCTGTGGAGTGAAATTAAGGAACTCGGCGCCATAACCCCATTGAAAGACGAAAACCAGCATACCAAACGATGCTGAAACAGATAAAATGTTCATCACAATAGCCTTGATTGGTATTATGACGCTCCTTACCTGAATAAAGATCAACACTATGGTAGCAATTAGAATAAACGCAATTGCAACTGGTAAATTCTCAACTATTGCATCTAGAACGTCCAAACTGTAAGCGGCAAATCCAGCAACCATCAAAACGCCCTCATCACCCATCGTTAAGTCTGTTAACAAACCACCTCTTTCCGCTCTAAGGTCGGAAACAAAACTGCGACTAGCTTCACCAGTTATTGGTCCATCAAGTGAGAATATTAGGTAAGTGATATTGTTAGACAAAAACTGAGCGCGGAAATAATCTCGCTTGGCGATGGTCTCGTTATCCAAGAATTCATCTGGTGTTTGCCAAAATTGCAAAACCTCAGACTGGTTCATTGTTGATTCTGGTAGGGCATAACCAAAAGTATCGAGTACCCTTGTATCATTGAGATAATTTTTCATCCACTGATGAACTGCTATGATATTATCTTCAAGCAATGGGTCCTCGCCATCAAAATCTATCACTACCATAGCAGCATTTACTGCATCTTCTGGCCATTTTTCGTCCATCAGTTCGAAACCTACTCGCGTCTCGTCATCCGGTGGTAATGCATCACGTGATGCAATCGAGAAATCTGCCTGCAGGAACGGCAGTCCAGCACCCAACAATATGACTAATGTCGGTATCAACACTGCCCACGGCCGCTCCATAACGAAGTTAGCAATTCTTGCCCACGCCCCGTCTTCTTTTTCGTTTTCAGTGCTAAAGGCAAATGGTATCTTACCTTTGAATACCCGATGACCGAGCAAAACGAGGATTGCGGGTAGAACGATTACTGAAAAGACCATCGCGATGCTAACTGCTAAGGTACCCCCGATACCTAGGCTTGGTAGCCCAGTATTTTCGAAAAACAACATCCCCATTAGCCCGATTGCCACAGTTATGCCGCTGAAGAAAACTGCTTTACCGGCGGTAGCTGTTGTCATGGCGGTTGAGGTTTTAATGTCTCGTCCGAGATTCAATTCCTCTCTGAATCGATTGACCATAAACAATGAGTAGTCGACAGAAACTCCAATACCGATCAACGTGATTATGTTTAGTGAATACTGCGTTACATCAGTGACATTGGACAACCATATAGTAACACCCATGGCCGAAACAACAGTTAGCATGGCAACGCCAATGGGTAATATAGCGGCAATAATTGTCCCGAATACAATACCCAGAATAATTAGAGAAAGAGGTCCAGAGATCAACTCTGCCTTGATTAAATCCTCCTGAATTCTGACGTCGAATACTACATCGATGGCAATACCACCGGTCCGCCATGAATTGAATTCAGCATCAACGTCGATATTGTCCCAATTATCAGCAAACAACTGTTTTGCATCTTTGCGGTCAAGGTAAATTGTTACGACATTCTTGGCCCAAAAGCCATCTTCATCCTGATGAGTAAACTTTGCGCGCTTCTCTCCTGTTGTCTCCCATGAATATTCTATGGTCACATCTTCCATCTCTGCATAATCTGCTAATGCATTAATGACGGCGTCCTGCCAATCTGGTGATGAATCGTTTAACGTCGGGTGATTGATTAGGAGCGTGAATCTTTCCACACCCTCTTCGTCAGAGGCAAATGCACTATCACGCAAGTCGCCAGCCTCAACCGATTCTAAATCACCTTCCCCCCAAGATTCAGCCCAGTTAGGTCCCATCGAAATTAGCGAACCTAGCAGCAGACAAGAGAGGATACCAATGATTAGGACTTTCTTGTGGTGATCGTAGACTTTCTCACCGAGTTTGTAAAATGCTCGTCCTTCGAGCATTTTTGGGTCTGTAGACCACTCCATGGGTGGTTGAGTAAGAATTGAATATTTCAAGTGATGTTTTGCTATTGCTGATAACTCACACACAGATACGAGTATTGATAACCGATGCGTCTTGTTATATCACCATGGCAAGGGCATTATTGGGAGGCGGTTGTTTTTGGTGCACAGAAGGAGCATATAAACGCATGAAAGGTATTAATTCTGCACTCCCCGCATATGCCGGTGGCCAAACTGTTAATCCTGATTACCGGTCAGTTTGTGACGGTGTCACAGGACATGCGGAGATAGTTGAAATTGAGTTCGACGAAAGCATCATTTCATTTGACACAATCCTGGATATTTTCTTTACCGTTCACGACCCTACTCAACTAAACCGACAAGGTAATGATGTCGGGACTCAGTATCGTAGTTGCATTATGCCAGTCAACGATGAGCAACGAACAATTGCCGAACAAAAAATCAACGAGATGCAACCGATTTTTAATCACAAAATTGTCACTACAATTGAAGAGCCAATCAACTTCACTGTGGCGGAAGAATATCATCACGATTATTATGCGAGAAATCCATATCAAGGATACTGTATGGCGGTTGTCGGGCCGAAAATCTCCAAAATTCGTAAAAAATTTGCTCACCTCTATTAGGGTGAAATTCAATAGACGGCTCTTACAGGCAGTTCCATGGTGAATAAGATACCAACGCCTCCAACACCCGTAAATGAACCCGTTCTTGGATACTTACCTGGCAGTCCAGAGCGTGCTGAACTAAAGGCTGAATTAGTCAGACAGAGCGCAGAAGTTGTTGATATCCCTTGTATAATCAACGGAGTAGAAGTATACACGAATAATATTGTTGAACAAGTAATGCCTCATAACCATAGTCACGTGATAGCAAGAGTTCACTTAGCTGGAGAACAAGAGGTTAACGATGCAATAAATGCTGCACTATCAGCCCATCAGAGTTGGTCAACAATGCCATGGGATGCCAGAGCGGCAATATTTCTGAAAGCAAGCGAATTACTCAAGGGTAAGTATCGGGCAAAAATTAATGCTAGCACGATGATAAATCAATCAAAAACCTGTCACCAGGCGGAGATTGATTCTGCTTGTGAATTAATTGACTTCTGGCGATTCAATGTCCAGTATGCACGGGAAATTTACGAGGATTTGCAACCACCGGTTTCGCCATCATCAATGTGGAATTCCAGCGAAATACGGCCATTAGAAGGTTTCATATTTTCCGTCACTCCATTCAATTTCAGTAGCATTGCGGGAAACCTACCATCCTCAGCAGCAATTATGGGCAATACTGGGGTATGGAAACCAAGTCGTAACTCATACTTGTCCAATTACTACCTCATGCGACTGATGATGGATGCTGGTTTGCCCGATGGGGTGATCAATTTCATTCCTGGTAAAGCCAGTATGGTTGGTGATATATGTCTCGCACACCCAATGCTTGCAGGGATCCATTTCACTGGCTCAACCTCGGTGTTTAGACAAATGTGGAAAGATGTGGCAAACAATCTAGCCAATCTTAGATCGTATCCGAGAATAGTTGGCGAGACCGGCGGAAAAGATTTCATTGTCGCACATCCAAACTGCGATCAAAAAGCACTAACCGTAGCGCTAATTAGAGGTGCTTTCGAATATCAGGGACAGAAATGTAGTGCAGCAAGCAGAGCCTACATACCGGAGTCTGTCTGGAATGCAATTAGCGATGACTATGTAAGAGAAGTTAGCAAGATATCAGTTGGCGACCCTAAGGACTTCTCCAACTTTATGGGAGCAGTAATCGACCGGAAATCCTTCGATAATATTGCCGGATACATCGACCGTGCCACTCAGGATTCCGGTTGCGAAATCATCACTGGAGGGAAATACGATGACTCAACCGGATATTTTATTCAGCCTACGACAATTCTTTGCTCAGATCCTAACTATGAAACCATGGCAGAGGAAATATTTGGCCCTGTCCTATCAATATACATCTACCCCGACCATGAGTTCCATGAAACCCTAACCCTGTGTGACAACACCTCTGAATATGCGCTCACTGGGTCGATTTTTGCTGCTAATCGAGAAGATATTGAAGTCGCAATGGCGGCATTAAGGTATTCTGCAGGAAACTTCTACATCAATGATAAACCAACCGGCGCAGTGGTCGGGCAACAACCATTTGGCGGGGCACGCGGTAGTGGAACTAATGACAAAGCTGGCTCTCCACTGAACCTGTTGAGATGGGTAAGTCCACGATCCATCAAGGAGACCTTTGCTCCACCACATGATTGGACCTATGGTTTCCTGAATGAGTGAAGTGGCAACTTCTTACTCTTGTCTACATGGTTGACCGATTCAGTAAGAACTCTTGGTTCAAATCCATTACTGACCAATGAGATTAGCCACCAGCCAATGGAAAGCAGAGGTGTAGATATCAGCATTACCAGGCAAAGGAATACGATTAGGTTGCCTTCCGCAAGGTTCCACGA
>Ga0160422_10002083_pt1 | contig 12554 bp, 8 predicted proteins | sample Fk160mmetaG_FD_108192 | JGI IMG/M metagenome (GOLD analysis project Ga0160422, IMG submission 108192) | Marine microbial communities from the Central Pacific Ocean - Fk160115 60m metaG | ecosystem: Environmental > Aquatic > Marine > Oceanic > Photic zone | place: The Central Pacific Ocean...
GGGCGGCGGGGACGGCGGATGGGCTTGGAGGGCTTATCATCCAGGATTGCAGTGTAGGAGTATTCAAAGTCCTCTAGCTTTTTCCGCGCAATTTTCTTGTCGATAAAGCGTTCCACCGAACTTGCAAAGTCCAATTCGTCGGCAGTTAAAAGAGTGAAGGCATCGCCCTCCTGCTCTGCGCGGCCAGTTCGTCCGATGCGATGAACATAATCCTCTGCATTTTCTGGGACGCGATAATTGATGACGTGAGTGACGTTTGAGATATCAATTCCCCGGGCAGCAACGTCCGTAGCGACGAGGACCTCATAGAGGCCATCCTTGAAGCCTTTCAATGCCTTCATGCGGTCAGTCTGCTTGATGTCCGAGTGCATTGCGGCGACTTTGTCGTGACCTTTCTGGCTCAGGAGAGAAGCTACGGTGTCGGCCTCCTTCCTTGTGCGGGTAAAGATCATGACACTGTGGAAGTCAGTCTTCTCCAGCAAGGCGAGGAGAAGATCATCTCGCTGGCTCATTGCGACCGGGTAGAAGGCATGGGTGACGGTGGAGGGGACCGCACGCCGGGCAATCTCAACCTCGACAGGGTCCTTGAGGCACCATTCAGCAAAGGTCTGAATTGCGGGAGGCATGGTTGCCGAGAAGAAAAGCGTCTGGCGCTCTTCCCACGGGCAGAGATTGACGATTTTCCGGACATCAGGGAGAAATCCCATATCGAGCATGCGGTCGACTTCATCAAGGATCAGGGACTTAAGCTCCCCGAAGCGCATGCTCCCTCGGTAGAACAGGTCAATCAGCCGGCCCGGGGTTGCAACGACAACATCAGCACCCTGCTCCAGTTGCTCAACCTGCTTCCCATAGCCTACTCCCCCGTGGAGCAGTGCGACTCGGCACCCGGTGTGTTTCCCGTAGTGCTCAAACGATTCTGCAACCTGATAGGCAAGTTCCCGGGTGGGTTCCAGCACAAGACACTGGGGTTTCCCAATGGCATTCAAGCTGCTCAGAACTGGAAGGGCGAAGGCGGCCGTCTTGCCGGTTCCCGTCTGCGACGCTCCGACAACATCGCGGCCAGCTAGTACGAGTGGAATCCCTTTCTCCTGAATAGGAGTCGGCGTGGTGTAGCCGGACTCCTCAATGGCTTCCAAGACCTCTCTCGAAAGCCCCAACTCGTCAAATGACATTGCGTTAGCTAGAGCCCCGACCCAGTGGGGTCAAGGGCAATGGCCCTCCTTACTGAGAGAGAATTACTCGATTCTTGCGTAACGTCTGGCCATTCAACCGTGTTTAAGGTAGAGTCTAATGCGATGTCGGACCTTTTGCAGTATGGTGGACCGGTTCTCTGGCTCCAAGCCGTCCTAGCGTTTCTGGCGATTGTATACATCATTGAACGACTCCTCTATTTTCACAGTGTGAGGGTAAATGTCGGCGATTTCCTCGTCGGTATCTCCAATCACCTTCGGCGGAAGGGCTTTGCAGAAGCGATTCATCAGGCTGACCGGCTTCCTGGGCCGGTAGGCAGGATTGCTCATAGTGTTCTGATTCGTCATCACATGGAGCGTAAGGACCTGAGCATGATCGCGGACGAGGCCGTATGCATAGAGGTTCCCCGAATAGAAAAAAATTTACGTGCCCTGCTGGGGATCGCTCTCATCGCTCCGCTAGCGGGCCTCTTGGGAACATCACTGGGATTGATTGATGCATTCACGGAAATCAATGAGGCTGAGGGGGAAGTTGCCTACGCCAGTCTTGCGGGCGGGATCTTCCAGAGCCTTGTCACAACTGCCGCAGGGCTGTGTATCGCGACCTCTTCCTATGTATTTTATTTGACCATGCTTGGGAAAGCGAAGCGTCTCCTGCATCGCTTGCAGAGAACAGGAATCGAAGTCGTTAACCTGATCGTGGATGCCCGGTCCGGGACGGACATCGTATCCTTCAGGGAAGAGTTTGAGGCCCAGCGTGGGAAACAGAAGGAGTCAAGAGGCGGCGAGTCATGAGAGCTCAGCTGACACTTCCTGAGAAGCCTTCAGCTCTCTATCTCCTGGCAGTGCTGGATATTATAGCGGTGCTCCTGATTTTCTTTGCGTTGATTCCGGCGGTAGCTGAACAAGCGGGGGTGCCGTTGAACAAGATGAAGTTCAGTTCACGAATGGATACCATCGCGCCGGAAAAGAGGGTGAGCCTCTTCGGGCGGGCCGGGTCCCCGCCAAAGTTTCATCTCGGAAGAAAGAAGATCACTTTTGAGAATCTTTCTGATGAGTTGATCCGGCTTAAGGAGGCCAAGGGTATTGAAGTCATGGTTGCAGTGCTTGATCATGACATGAAATTCGGTCTTCTGAGTGAGCTGGAAAGAGTTGCAGATGAAGTAGGAATCGAAGTGATTCTCGGCGGACGATTCGAAATGGAACAAACGGGACTAGGTGGTTTGAAAAAGGATCCTCAAGGAGAGGAAACCGATTCAAGGGATGAGCCGTTGGACTGAGAATCGGCGTATCGTGGAGGACAGGAGAGCGGGCTTGATGTTTGGCTGGCGTGGGCGAGAGGCGCTCCATGGCAGAACCTTGCTGGCAATCGTGCTGGGATCAGCCATATTCGGCCTTCTTGTGCTGTTAATCCGGGTAGAGGGTTCTCAGCAGGCTATCGGATTCCGAGAGGCGGGCAGATTAACGGTACTCACTCCGGAGAGTGAGGCTTCGCGTCGGTGGCTATCATGGGCTCATGAGAAAGCTCCAGATCTTGACCGATGGGAGCCTAAGCTAAGTGCAGAGCTGGACCGGCGGATTTCTGGTTTTGAAAATGTTCTAGAGAGAGAATCGCGTTTTGAAGCCCTTCTACACCCTGCTGAGCCACGCTCTCCAGAAAGTAAAATGCCAACGATTATCAATCCGCTTCGGCGCAATCTGCCGGTGGCTGCGTCAAATCCAGAGCTGCCCCCGATGGAGGGAAGAGTGAAGGGGCGCCTCGTTTTGGAGGTAACTGGAGGCATAGAAGGCAGATGGAAAAATCCCCCAAGTGGTTTATCGGTAGAAGGTCTTCTCCGCAGCAGGTTGGAGGAAGAGGAGGATGTTCGTTTTCGGGATCTCCTGGGCTTGGATCGCAGGTTTCTTATAAGTGTGGATAGTGAGGGGCGGATTCAGACGTGCCAGGTGCTCAATCCTGAGGAGAAGGATCTGGATGGTTTGCTTGGGCGCTGGCTTCGGTTGCAGCAGCTGTTGCCGGGAACGAAGGAAATTTCCTGGGGACGAATCAGAATTCAAGTGGAGGGTCTACGGGAAATCGAGCGTTAGCGGAGAAGATGTTAGAGTTAGATCTTTCACAGTTATTTTCTCTTATTCTAATCACCTCGATGAGTGTGGCGGCGGGGATCCTCGTTGCAGCCAGAATTCGTGAAGGGCGGTTGCACAGAGAGCTCGAACGAAGGGCTCTCAATTGCCGGGCTTGTGGCCGCTCCTACCTCCATGACAGAGGAAAAGAGGGAGGGCTGCAGGAATGTCCCTATTGCGGGAGCCCGAATGTGACGGGTCCTGACAGGCGATTAGGATGAGGCTTGCGCAACGGCTGCCATCCGTCTAGTGATGGAGCGATTCGCCCAAGGATTTGTTATGTCTGAACGCAGAGTGGTAGTGACTGGTATCGGGGCGATCAGTCCCCTCGGGCATGATCTTGAGGGCACATGGAAAAGTCTGAAGGAGGGTCGTTCAGGGATCACGCAAATTGAACAATGTGATGCCTCGGAATTTCCGTGCCGGATTGCGGGGGAAGTGAGGGGCTTTGATCCCAAGCCGTTTTACACCAATCCTAAGGATGCCAGACGGTCAGATCGCTATACCCAGTTTGCCCTTCCTGCCGCCAGGATGGCAATGGATGACTGCGGTATGGACCCGGACTCAGTAGACAGGACCCGGATTGGAGTCATGGTAGGCAGTGGTATCGGGGGGCTTCATACTCTGGTTGAGCAGCATACCGTATATATGGAAAAGGGACCGCCGAGGGTCAGTCCTTTTGTGATTCCCATGATGATCGCAAATATCGCTACTGGTATGATCTCGATGGAGTATGGATTTGGTGGTCCTAACATGGCGATTGTGACGGCCTGTGCGACTGCGAATAATTCGGTGGGCGAAGCGTGGCGAATCATCAAGTTCGGAGATGCAGATGCCATTCTCGCAGGGGGTGCGGAGGCCTCGATCCGGGATATGGGATTGGCTGGTTTCAGCAATATGCGCGCACTCAGCAGCCGTAACGATGAGCCCGAGCGGGCCTCACGGCCGTTTGACGTTGATCGTGATGGATTTGTCATGGGAGAGGGAGCGGGTGTGGTCATGCTTGAAGAACTGGAGCATGCAAAGGAACGTGGAGCGGAGATCTATGCAGAGCTTGCTGGTTACGGAGTAAGTGCGGACGCCCATCATTTGAGCGCTCCATCGCCTGATGGAACGGGTCCCGCCCGCGCAATGCAGATGGCGATGAAGCACGCGAAGGTTAACCCAGATGAGATCGATTATCTGAATGCCCATGGAACCTCAACCCCACTCGGGGATATCGCCGAAACGAGGGCGATCAAGGTAGCCTGTGGGGATCATGCCACCGGCGGGCTGGCGGTAAGTTCGACAAAGTCAATGACCGGCCATCTGCTCGGGGCCGCAGGAGCCGTTGAACTCGCTGCCTGTATCATGGCCGTCAGAGAGGGAGTGATTCCCCCGACAATTAATCTGGAAAATCAAGACCCTGAATGCGACCTCGATTTCGTGCCTAAGGAGGCCCGTGAGGCGAGAGTCCGGGTTGCGGCCAGTAATGGATTCGGATTCGGAGGGCATAATGCCACCCTTATCGTGAAGGCATTTGAGGACTGATTACCCCCTCCTCCGATCTGGCCCTACTTGCGGGAGGGACTTGCGGAAGGTTGCGATCGGAGGGTTTCAGGCACTGCCCTCTGCCGCCGCTTGAGCTGCGACTGCCGCCTCTTTACGTTCCTCCATTTTCTTCTCTGCCGCCGCGGAGATGTAGCGCCATCTCACCCGGTTGCGCTTGATCGCACTGCGAGCTTTGCGTCGCTTCCTTTCGGTGGGAGTCTCGAACGCTCTCCGTCTCCGCATTTCCTCGATAATACCCTCGGTGTCTAGTTTTGTCTTCAAACGCTTGAGAGCCCGGTCTACGGATTCTCCCTTTTTCACTTGGATGCCTCGCTCGTGACTGTTCGACATAGAATATTACAAAGTTTCGCCCAGAATCTGGGAGCGCGGAGCCTAGGACGGTCTCAGGGGAGCGTCAAGCCGAGATTTCCCCCGCGCATCGCGCTCGATCGGCGTGGAATTCCCTTCAGATTTGTCGGTGGATCGTAGTGCTATCCCTGACGACCGCAGCACGCCTTGTATTTTTTCCCGGACCCGCAGGGACAGGGTTCATTTCGGCCTACCTTGATACTCGGTCGACGTTTTGGAATATTCAACTTCAGCTGTCCGCTTTCTCCTTGTGCCCCGCCTGCTGACTGCCCACTTCGAGAGGTCTGAAGACCACTGGGCTGCCCACTATCCCCGTCATTCAGCTCGAGAGGAAGGTTGTGCAGGAATTGCTCGAACTTCTCAAGATTGGTGGTGCTGCGGAAGAGATTGTTGAGAACTTCTCCTTCGATCCGGTCCCAGAGGGACACGAAGAGGTTGTAAGCCTCGTTCTTGTATTCGACCAGGGGATCCTTCTGACCCTGCGCTCTTAATCCGACGCCTTCCCGCAAGGCGTCCATGTTGTAGAGATGCTCCTGCCAGAGCTTGTCGATGGATACCATGACGATATGGCGTTCCAGTTGGTCGAGCAGCGAAGGGTCCTCGACCTGGACCTTGAGCTCATAGGCAGTCTTGACCTTGGTGATAATTGTGGCGCTAAGGTCGTCAGCTGTCGAGTCCATCAGGGTGCTGGGAGACTGCTCCCAATGGATCGGGAATGTTGTGTTCGCCCAGTTAATCAATTCACTGTAGTCGATGCTTCCATCCTCTCCCTCGACGAAGAATCCCTCGACGTTGGTAGGGATTACCTTGTCAACGATTTCATAAATCATCTCACGGGGATCCTCGGACGTCAGGGCCTCGTTCCGGTAGCCGTAGACGGCGGCACGCTGGCTGTTCATTACATCGTCGAAGTCGAGGACATATTTCCTACGCCGGTAATGAAGTTGCTCCACTCGTCTTTGCGCGGTTTCAACGGAGCGGTTGAGCCAGCGATGCTCGAGCGCTTCGCCGTCCTCCATGCCGAAGCGTTCCATCATGTTGGTCATGCGGTCAGCCGCTGCAAAATTACGCATCAGGTCGTCTTCAAAAGAGATGAAAAACTGGGATGCGCCCGGGTCGCCCTGACGGGCACAGCGTCCGCGTAACTGACGGTCAATCCTCCGGGATTCATGACGTTCCGTGCCGACTACCATGAGCCCGCCGACGTTAGCGACTCCCTCCGAGAGCTTAATGTCAGTTCCCCTTCCCGCCATGTTGGTCGAAACAGTGACGGCTCCTTTCTGTCCGGCGCGGGTGATAATTTCTGCTTCCTGGCGATGGTATTTCGCATTGAGCACGGCGTGGGGTATCTTAGCGCGCTTGAGCATGCGGGAGAGAGTCTCGGAGGCATCCACCGAAGCCGTGCCCACCAAGACCGGTTGTCCTTTTTCGTGGGACTTCTTGATCGAGGTAATTACTGCATTATATTTCTCTCTTCGCGTTTTGAAGACCTGATCGTTAAAGTCCTCCCTCTGATTCGGCTCGTTGGTGGGAATGGGTAGGACATCAAGGTTGTAGATATCGGAGAACTCTGCAGCCTCCGTTTCGGCAGTTCCCGTCATCCCCGCAAGCTTCTCATAGAGACGGAAGTAATTCTGGATCGTTATAGTGGCGTAGGTCTGCGTCTCACGCTCAATTTCGACACCTTCCTTGGCTTCTACCGCCTGATGAAGTCCATCGGACCATCTTCGACCAGGCATTTCACGACCGGTGTTCTCATCGACGATGATGACCTTGTTGTTCTGAACCACATACTCCACATCCCGCTCAAAAAGGCAGTAAGCCTTCAGGAGTTGTGAAATGGAGTGCATTTTTTCACCCCTGCGATCCAATTGCTCCTCCACCTGCTGCTTGGCCTCGAGGGCTTCCTTTTCCCCAAGATCCAGATTGGCATCGATTTCTGCGAAGGCCTCCACCAGATCTGGCAGGACGAACGCCTCCGGATCGTCGGGGGAGAGATATTCGCGTCCCATCTCCATCAGGTCTGCGTCATGTCCTTTTTCATCAATAGTAAAGAAGAGCTCCTCCTTGATGGCGTAGAGCTCCTTTTTCTGAGTGTCCTGATAGAGTGAGAGCTCGCTTTTCTGAACCAGACGACGCAGGTCGGGGTCCTCCATCATGCGCATAAGCTGGCGGTTTCTCGGTTGCCCGAGCCTGATCTTAAAGAGGCATCGTCCGGCCTCTTCCTCATCGCCCTCTTCAAGATGCTTCTTCGCCTGGGCGGCCAGTTCGTTGCAGAGCAGGGTTTGTTTCTTTACCAGTTGGTCAACCAGCGACTTGTGTCTGACATACTGCTCGGTCGAAGAATTCATTACCGAAGGCCCGGAGATGATGAGAGGAGTCCGGGCCTCGTCGATCAGGATGGAGTCGACCTCGTCAATGATGGCAAAGTAGTGAGTTCGTTGAACCTGTTCGTCCCGTGAGGATGCCATTCCGTTGTCACGGAGATAGTCGAAACCGAATTCCGAGTTGGTCCCATAGGTAATGTCGCAGCAATATTGTTCCCTCCGGAGAGGGGGTGCCTGCTGGTTTTGAATACAGCCTACTGTCAGGCCAAGATACTTGAAGACTGCTCCCATCCACTCGGAGTCCCTGCGAGCCAGATAATCGTTCACCGTGACAACGTGGACACCAAGTCCAGTGAGCGCGTTCAGGAACACGGGGAGCGTCGCCACCAAGGTTTTGCCCTCTCCGGTTTGCATTTCCGCGATCATCTTGCGATGGAGAGCGATTCCGCCAATAAGCTGAACGTCGAAATGAACCATGTCCCACCGGAGAGGTTGATCGCAGACTTCGATCGTTTCACCAACAAGGCGCCGGGCCGCATTTTTGACAACCGCGAAAGCCTCGGGGAGAATCTCTTCAAGATACTTCCTCCTCAGTTCAGGAAAGCGTTCCTCGATGCCACGGAAAGACTCCTTGGCGTTCTCTATCGAATCAGGTTCAGGATCGACGCGGTCAGGAAGACTGGGAAACTCTTCCCGGAGGCAGCTGATACGTCGCTCTACCTGCGCAGCCATTTCCGATATTTTATCGGGGTCGAGGCGTTCAATTTCGCGCTTGGTCGCAGTTTCGAGAGGCAGATAACGGGCGAGGTGCTCCTGCCATCCTTTGACCTTTTCAAGAACCGCCTCTCTGGACTCGCGTTGGAGGGATTCCTCGATGCGGTTTATTCGAGCAACCATCGGGCCCATGCGCTTGAGTTCGCGCTGATGCTTCGATCCGACGATTTTCTGGAGGATCCACTTGATCATGAGGCGGAAGAGCTGAGAGGGCAGGGGTTTTTATCTAGCCGGGTCAATACACGGTGGGACGGCCAAGAGCAAGACGCGGTGTCGTTAGAATCGTGTTTCGAAGGATTCAAAAGATTCCGGGGGCAGCGCAATTGATCCGGGAAGGATAGGGGTCACAATGGTGGAGCTTAACACAGCTTAGGAGTGCGGTCTCGGGTCAATCTTGGCCGGTGCAGGACGGAGCTCTATGCCGGCCTGAGGTCATGAGTTCCCTGAATGGATGAAGGCTAAATACTGACAGCATTGAATCCACCGTCCACGATCATTTCAGTGCCTGTGATAAATCCACCAGCCCGGTTTGAGGCAAGGAGCAGGGTAGCGCCGATCAGTTCCCGTGCCTCACCAAAGCGTTCCATCGGAGTGTGACCCATTATCTGCGCAACCCGGTCGGGGGTGAGGACTTTCCGGTTCTGTTCTGCTGGGAAAAATCCGGGAACCAGGGTGTTGACCCTGATTCCATGAGGAGCCCACTCGCGGGCAAGATTACGGCTGAGGTTGTGGACAGCTCCCTTGGATGCCGAGTAAGTAAAGACCCGGGACAGAGGGTTGAGTCCCGATATTGACCCGAGGTTGATAATCGAGCCCTTGATGTTCTGCTCAAGGAAGTAACTCCCAAAGCTCTGGCATCCACGGAGAACTCCGGCAAGGTTGATATCTATGATGTTTGCGAACTCTTCCTCGGTGATTTCCAGGACCGGCGTTGGAGAGTTGATACCTGCTCCGTTGATCAGGATATCGGCCCTTCCATGCTTAGCTAGGACTTCATCGCGAAGATTGTCTAGTCCAACCCGGCTACTGACGTCAGCCGCCACGAAGTGCGCTCGACCCCCTTTTGCGGTAATTTCCTCAATGCGGGCAGTTGCTTTTTTTTCGCTCCTTCCAACCAGGATGACTTCGGCTCCGGCCTGGGCGAGGCCCTCGGCCATCGCACCGCAAAGTTCACCAGTACCACCAATCACGACAGCAATCTGGCCATCCAGAGAAAATAGTTCGGAGAGAAATGAAGGCATGGCGGCGGGTTCTAAAGGTGGAGGGAATGGAGGTCAACAGTCGTGGTGCGACTCCGTGATGAGGGAGTGCGCGTGCTCTGGGAGGGGTCCGGAGCAATGAGAACTTGCAGAGGGGTCACCCCCGCGACATAGAAACCATCTCTCTTCTTGCTCAAGATATCGTATGTTTTTGTAGAAATGACACCACATAAGGTAGAAAAACCCTTCTTTCCTTGCCGGTCCCGCGCACGCTCTCTAGTTTTTTACGCACCCACCGGGCCATCATAATGCATCTGAAATCTCTCATTCTTCAAGGATTCAAGTCATTCGCTGAGCGCACTACCTTTGAGTTTCATGAGGGGATTACAGGGATTGTAGGTCCAAATGGCTGCGGGAAGTCGAATGTGGTTGATGCGGTTCGCTGGGTCCTCGGGGAGACCTCGGCCAAGGCTCTCCGCGGTGGTGAGATGGCAGACGTGATTTTCAACGGTACCGATCGACGGAAAGCTCTTCCAATGGCGGAAGTGACCCTGAACCTCACCGAATGCGAGGGGTCTCTGAAGACTGAATACCATGAGGTTGCTATCACCCGCAGGGTTTTCCGGGACGGCAAATCGGAATACCGGATTAATGACGGGCTGTGTCGCCTTCGTGATATCCACGAACTTTTCATGGATACAGGGATTGGTCGTTCTGCCTATTCGATCATGGAGCAGGGAAAGATAGATATGCTCCTCAGTGCGAAGCCGGAGGACCGTCGTCAGGTGTTTGAGGAGGCGGCCGGGATCACTAAATTCAAGAAAGAGAAGAAAGAGGCTCTTCGTAAACTGGAATACACCGAGGCGAACCTCCTCAGGGTCCACGATGTTCTTGAGGAACAGGGCAGACGAATCAATTCCTTGAAACGGCAGGTGGCTAAGGCGCGGCGTTATCAGGCACTGGCTAACGATGTCAGGATCCTTGACACCCATCTGAGCCAGAAGAGATTTAGCGAGGAATCTGCTGCGCGGGAAGAGCTGGTGTATTCCCTTAAGTCTCTCGAAAAGCAGAGGAGGGTTCTGGAGGAGAGTCTTCCCGAGGTCGAGATGGAGGTTGTCAGATCGAGGGACAACGCCACTAATCTTGAAAGCGAACTTTCCGAGTTGCGGCAGCGACTTTCAAATCACCAGAATGCCGCCAGGGCCGCAGATAGCAGGATTCGCTTCAACGAAGAACGGTGCAGGGAGCTTGAGGAGCGAATCGAAACGAACCGGAGCGACCTGCAGTCGGGAGGCGAAAAACTTGCCCAGCAGGAGCTCGACTTCAATGTGTCCAGAGACGAATTGCATCTTCTGCATCAAAGGATCGAGGAACGGAGTGGAGCTCTCGTGCAGAAAACGGCTCTCGTTGAGGAGCTGAATGGTCAGCGGGAATCTACTGCGGGTCAGTTGCATGACGCTCGTGAGGAAGCGAAGCGGCTGGAGGCAGCTCTTGCTTCTGCTGAGGCCAAAATTGAGAGCGCTGAGGCATCTTCAGCATCCAACCGTGAACGTCTCCTGCGACTTAATGAGGAGGAAGAGATTCTCAAGGTAGAATTGGTTGAATTGCAGGCAACGGAGAAAGGGCTGGAGGACAAAATTACCGAGGAAGAGGAGAGGACGAGACAGATTGAACAGCAGAAGCTGGGCGCGGAGAGGTCCTATCACCATGCCAGAGGCGACCTTGAGGCGTGTCGCGAGCGCCGTGCCGAGCTGGATCGGGAGCTCACTGCCCGGCGGTCTCGGCTGGAGCTCCTCCAGCAGCTCCTGGTTCGTGGAGAGGGATTGAATGAAGGAACCCAGAGGGTGCTTGCTGGTCTCGATGATCCGAGCCTCATCCAGCCGGGATTGCGGGGAGTCCTTGGAAGCAAGCTCCAGGTGCGAAGCGGTTTTGAGCGAGCAGTGGAGGGGGCACTGGGTTCCAATCTGGAAGCAATTTTTGTCAGGGATGCAGACCTTGCTGATGCTATTCTCGACCGGCTTTCCCAGAGTGGGCAGGGCGAGGTTTCCCTGATCGCGCCGGAATGGGTTTCCCCTGAGAGTGACAGGCAGTTAATGACCGTTCCGGAGGGTGCGGAGTGCTGGGTCGAGGACTGTGTGAACGCGGAACACTCGGTGGGTTCGGTCGTAGCGCGCCTTCTGGCGAATATCCTTGTCGTGAAGGACCGGGCGAGAGCTCATCTACTTCGGTCCCAGAACCCTGCATGGTCTTGCGTTACCCTTGCAGGGGAAATTGTTAGTGCGGAGGGGATTTTTCGAGGGGGTCGGGCCGGGGGAGAAGCTGGAAAGTCAATTCTCGAGCGTCGTAAGGAAGTGAAGGACCTTGAGGAGCAGGTAAGACATCTCGGGGGTGTTTTGCACGAGGAGACCGACAAACTGGATAGCAATGCACACCGGGCTAATGAGCTTTTAGCCTCCGCGGAACAGGGAAAGGACCGCCTCCAGAGACAGCAGGTTGAGCTTTCTACCCTGCGGGGGCGTGCGTCGCTTGCGAGCCAGGAGGTGACATCCTTCGAGAGCAAATTAGCAAATGTTTGCCGTGAGAGGGAGGAGATTCAGAGCCGGGAGACGAGCGAGGGTGGAATGAGGTCCAGCCTGCAGACTGAGCTGAATGAGGCGAGGGCGCAGATCGGAACGGTGGAAAGTGAGATCAACAGGCTCAGCATGGAGATGGAGGAGCTCGGGCGGAGAGAGTCCGAGGAGCGGGAGCAGCATGGAAAATTGCAGACGGCATTGGCCGTGGAGCGCCGGACTCGTGAGGCGGCTGAGCAGCAGCAGGTCCCGATCCAGAGCAGGATCGGTGAGTTGAGGGAGCTCAACACCCGTCGACTTTCCGAGATTGAGGAGTTTGAGAGGCGAATCAAGTCGGCCGTGCAGGAGGATGAGGGCCTCCGGGAGGAAATTAAGGAGCGAGGAAGGCAGGAGGAGAAGGTTCAGTCTGAAATCAGCGATGTTGGTGCGCGCAGAAGTGAGATACAACAGTCCATTAATTCGGCAGAGGCA